>CAJICI010000271.1_pt1 | contig 32676 bp, 22 predicted proteins | sample 9199571 | NCBI WGS metagenome assembly CAJICI01 (sample SAMEA7708329, study PRJEB35096) | sediment metagenome | biome: marine neritic benthic zone biome [ENVO:01000025]; feature: sediment [ENVO:00002007]; material: shallow marine sediment [ENVO:03000034] sea grass bed [ENVO_01000059] ...
ACCGGAAAGGACCCCATCCCTTTGACCGGGGCCGGGACTGCAAAAAATTTAAAACCCTTATCCGGTAGTGCTTCCAGACCGCACATGTGTTCAACGATGGGAATCTCGGCCTTCAGTAAAATTGAATGCGCCGGTCGTGACCCATTCGCGGTGTCATCGATATTAAGCGAGTCGATCCCCACCAGCGCCGCACCCGAAGATTTCAAAAATTCGGCTGCATCCCGGGTTAGAAAAGGATGGTTTTCAAAATAGGCCGCGGTTCTCCAATGCCGGTCCCAGCCGGTGTGAATAAGTACAGCTTTGCCGTAAATGTCGTCTTTATCAAAAACGTTCTTATCGATTGAGCGTTTCTCTATATTTATCCGAAACACGATGCCTTCCAAATTAGCGACGGACGCCATATGGAGCCCGGATAAATCTATTCCTGTTTCAAAGCGGTGAAACGGGGCGTCAATATAGGTGCCGGTATTGGCAACCATCTCAATTTTCCCAATCTGGAACGTGGTGCCATCAGAATAATGGGATTTAGAATCCTCCCGGCGCATATGATCGCTGATAACGGGTCCCGGCAATCCGATATAAGTAATCATGCCGTCTTCAATAATATGGCTAAGGTCTATAATTTTAGTCATGGCTTTTATCGCCCACGAAATGTTTATATTAGTTTATTGTTACCTTATCGTAAAAGGAGTGATGGAGTGTTGTCAGTATCGAAATCAGATGGTTTCCCAAATTCTTCATTACTCCAGTCCTCCATCACTCCATAGAACGGCGAAGTGAATTAAAAATATCTAGCCTTGCCTCTTCGATGGTTTTTAAGAAATTTTAGACGCTTTATATTTCAATCGCGCCGCCAATTTCCTTTAGGTACTCGCGGAAGGTATAATCCGGATTTTTGCTGCGCTTTTTCAGATATTCATCGAACTGAAACTGTTGCGAAAGGGTTTTCCCTTTCTTGATGTTCTCGGCCTGGCGCGATTCGGTTTCGGCAATCTTGCGGGCCAGCGAGATAATCTCCTCGACATCCTGCAGCAACGCAAAAACCACCCCGTCATCGTCTCCCAAAACTACATCCTCGCTGGTGAGTTTAAAATCACCGAACCGGGCGGTTGTAAGTGCATCTGATCCCCGCGGGTAGGTGCGCTTGGGGCCGGCCGGATAAGATCCGTAACTGAAGACCGGAAAACCGATTTCAATTAGCTGGGGTGTGTCCCGATGAAATCCCCAAACGGCGACGCCCCCAAGGCCCACGGCCTGCGCCTCCATTACCGTGAGATCCCCAATGCAGCCTTCGTGTCTTCTGGCGGCATTATCAATCGTGAGGATATCACCTGCTTTTGCATTCGCCATGGCTTCCAGAAATATATCCACACTTCCGGAATGTCTCACCGGTAATACGCGCCCTGCCATTTTCCAGTCAGCTACCAGGGGTTTGATACCAATCGGTGCCACTCTCATAAAAACGCCCAGCCGCATGCATGCATCGGTGATCAAAGGCGTTGAGAGCTCGGAAAAGGCTTTTTTTAGGTCCCTGTTATCCATACCCAATCCTCCATTTTAGATTATGTGATATTTTGTTTCATTGGTTGAATTGGTTATACGAATAGCTGATATTCAGTTGTTGCGAAAAACAAGTTCATACAACTAATAAAACTAATGAAACAAATCAAACCAATTTAACAATTTCTTTTGAGATTATTTTGGAACAGGGAATTTTTTGCATAAATCCTGAACGTCGCTGGTGATCTGTTTCAAGGTTTTTGAATCCTCAGAATTCATCATGACCGTGTCCATCATTCGAACAATCTGTTGCACCTGAGATTCATTCATACCTCTGGATGTTATCGCCGGACTGCCAATTCGAATGCCGCTGGTCACATCCGGCCTTTCCGGGTCACCGGGGATAACGTTGCGGTTGACGACAATCCCGACCGATTCAAGTGTTTTTTCAGCAATCGCGCCTGTTAAGCCCTTGGAACGCAGATCTATAAGCACCAGATGATTGTCGGTCCCGCCGGAAACGATTCGATACCCCAGACGCTCAAACTCAGCAGAAAAGCAGGCCGCATTTTTTAATGTATTTTTTTGGAGCGCCACAAAATCAGTATCCATCGCCAGATGGAAGCAAACGGCTTTGGCAGCCACAAAATTAAGCGAAGGGGTTCCCTGGCCGCCGGGAAACAAAGCCCTGTCAATCCGGTCGGCATGCGCCTGCTTGCACAATATTACCCCGCCACGGCCACCACACAAGGTTTTGTAAGTGGTAAACGTCACAAAATCGGCGTGTGGAACCGGGCTTGGAATCACTTTGGCGGCTACCAGCCCAGCAATATGGGCCATGTCGACCAGCAAAAAAGCAGAAACGGATTGGGCGACTTGCGATAGTTTAACATAATCGATCAACCGCGGGTAGGAACTGGCACCGGCAACAATCATGCGTGGCTTGAAACTTTTGGCCAGCTTTGCGACCTCGTCATAGTCAATTTGTTCGGTGTCAAGGTTGAGCCCGTAATGCTGAAAGTTAAAGCATTTGCTTGTCATCGATGCCGCATCACCGTGGGACAGGTGTCCGCCATGGGATAATTTCATAGACAGGATACGATCACCCACGTTAAGCACGGAAAAATAGACCGCCAGATTGGCAGAGACGCCGCTGTGCGGCTGGACATTGGCATGTTCGACTTCAAAAAGGTCTTTGGCCCTGGATACGGCAAGTTCTTCCAGCGCATCGGCATGCCGGCATCCGGCATGGAAGCGGTTTCCTGGAAAACCCTCTGCGGCCTTGAGAGTAAAGATCGAACCCTGCGCTTCCAGAATAGATTCGGGCGCATGATTTTCAGCCGCGATCAGGTCCAGGGTGTTCTCAACTCTGGACGCTTCATCCCGGACAATACGGGCCACCTCCGGGTCATCTTGCATTAAATATGGCATAATTAAGCCTCATCTAAATTATTTTTAACCGCAGATTAACGCAGACATTCGCAGATAATTTTGTCCGGCCGACCTGGCCGAACAAAAAATAAGCGCTTCGCGCAAAAAATCACCTCTCCGGGCATGTTTTAGCTTTACTCCAGTATTCCATTTCTCCAACACTCCATAGTTAATTTTGGTTCAACGATATTTGCTATTATTTAAAAATCCCAGGGGTAGTGATAAAATCCTATCTATCAAAATAAATACTCTTACCCGTAACCGACAGCGGGATTCCCATTACAAAATCCCAATCGACAATCTTCATCTCACGCACAACCACGCCGACCCGGTACATGATACGGTTATCCACATTGAGCATGCTGGCGGTTTTGACGGCCGATCCCAGTGCAATCCCCATATCCAGCAAACGGTAGGCACACGTGGGGCCGACGAATTCGCCCGATATTTTGGTCTGTTTCTGAAACGTCTTGCAATCCGCAAAACCACAGGCCGCGCAGTCGAGGCCCAGTACATTGGCTTTTTTCAGCCCGATCAACAATACCGCTTCAGACCGGGCAACATTTTTAGAATCGCGGTCAAAGTCCTTCTTTTGGGTCCGCTGACCAAAAGCAAACATGGCATCGGCAAGCTCTTTTAATACGTCACCTTTGAGTAATTTCGTTTGAACAAAATTTTCTCCCTTGCTTTTGGGCGCCGTTGTCGCCGAAATTGCCATTAGTTGTGCAACCATTTCAACCCCGTCCATAAAATACCTCCAGCCATCTCAAATGATGCTACATAAAAATTTCTGGTGGGATATTATGAACAAATTGCTAAAGGTGTCAATCGGGAATCGAAGTCTATGCGAGAACCGCTAAGATAAGAAGGATGGAAACGTCAAAAAAGCGCCGTTAAGTGTAACGCTTCATGGATGTAACCATAATTTGCCAAATATTGGGGACGTTTGATTTAGTTTGGGTTGACACTCATCTCGGCGCCGAAGGGTTTAAAGATGATGATCAGCTGCGGCAGCAGCGTCAGGGCAGCCAGCAGGGCAATCAGCATGGCCAATGCTGTCAAAAGACCGAAATAAATGCTGGGAATAAAATTCGACAGGGTCAGGATCAAAAAACCGCTGATAATTGTCATCGACGTGTAATATAGGGCACGACCGATGCTGCCATGGCAAAGATGAACCGTTTCTATATATTGTTTTGCAAATTGGAATTCGTATCGGAATCGGTAAATATAATGAATGGTATTGTCGACGGCGATTCCAATACTGATGGCCGCAATGGTGATGGTCATCATATCCAGCGGAATACTCAGCCACCCCATAACGCCCAGCACCACGGAAATGGCCAGCAGATTCGGCACAATCGCGATCAAGGCTAATTTCAAAGACCGGAACAGGATCATAAACATGCCCATTAGCGCCAGCACAACCACTCCCAGTGTAAGAATCTGCGACTTAAACAGGCTCTGCAGCATATTGTTGTACAGCACCAGCAGCCCGGTCAGATGTACCTTATCTTCCTTAAATCCCAACTTGTCAACCAGATCATGTCGGATCTTTTTCAGCAGTGCGTCGCGTCTTAAAGATTTTTTAGAATCCTTGATCCGGATGGAGTAGCGTAGCTGATGATGCTGCGGAGATACATAAGGTTTCAATATAATGCGCTTAAATTTTTCAGGCAGTTCGCTGTACACCAGGGCCAGCTGAAAATTATCTAACGGCTGACCCTTGTTTAGTTTCGTCGCAATCTTCAGCATCGTTGCCAGCGACAGCACCTTGCCGGTTTCAGGCAGACTGTCAAGGTAATCGTGAATTTTTGTCGCCAACGCCATCCGGTCAGCGGTAAACCAATATTTTTCATCAGGGGGTTCTTCATATTCATCAAACTCATCAAATTCTTCATCGGCCGGGTCTTCGGTTTTCGTCTTCGCCATGGTTGCCGATGCTTGCGGCACTGCAAGCTCCACAATCACATCCAACGGCGTGGTGCCACCCAGCTCTTCGTCAATGACTTTCAGACCCTGGTAAATTTCGGTGTCATCTTTAAAATAATTAATAAAGCTATTTTCCACAACCAGTCTGGTAATGCCGACGACATTCAAAATTAAAATGAGATAGCTTGCCAGGATTATCAGGGTGCCGTGTGCTTCCGTAAACCTGGCCAGAGCACCCGTAAAGGAAAAACGCTTTGCCTTTTTGACCTGCGGCGCTTCTTTGCCCAGCAACATCAGCCCGGCTGGAAAAAGCAGAAATGTCATTGTCAGCGATACCGCGATACCGGCACTCATCATCCAGCCGAATGTTCTGACGGGTAGAATATCGCTCAGCAGCAGCGAACCGAATCCAGCGATCGTCGTCAAAGCGGCATACAAGCAGGGTGTCAGCATTAAACTTACCGTATCAAGGACCAGCTGATGCTGTTCAGCTTCAGGATTACGCAACAAAAGATCCTTGTAGCGTACGATCAAATGAATCGTAATCGCGATGGTAATAATCAGCTGTAAAGATATAAAATTGGAAGATATAACGGTGACTTTCCAGCCGAACATCCCCAGAAGACCCATCATGGCAACAGCTGAAAAAACGCAGCAGAGCATTGGCAATACGACCCAACGAACTTTGCCAAAAATGATGCTTAAGGTAACGACCAGAAAAAATGCGATTCCTATGCCAAATATCTTCAGGTCCTGCTTAACAAAACGGACTAAATCGTCTGATATGACACTAATTCCGCCCAAGAAGAGCTGAACATCTTGACGGTATTTATTCAAAATGGAACGGATAGCGGCAATATCCTCATGTCGGATTTGCCTCCGCAATTCCCGGCGTCTTTGGATTTGCCTTTTGAGGTCTCTGAGTTCGATAATTTCTGCATCTGTTAGACCGCTTATGGCTCCTTTTTCTCGAAAATGGTCACTGAGAGCCACTAATTCCTGATAGACCTCGTCGACCGGGAAATTGACCTGAAGGCCAGTGGTCTTCATATCGGGGCTGATAAGCAGATTTTGGTACAGCGGGCTGTCTCTGAACTCTATTTTCGCCAGTTTGCGATCTACTGTCGGCGATTCAAGTGTTTGCAAACCGGTGGTGAGTTCTTTGACCGGCACGGGAGGACTTTCCAGTAGGGGGGCATCCAGTATGGAAACGACCGACGCGACCCGTTTCGTTTTCTTTAAGTCATCCCGCAACTGAGCTAGTTTTTTCAAGGACTCATTTGAAAACAAATCGATTTTCGGTGAATAGGTTATCAATAAGTAATCATATCCACCATATCGCGACTGAATCAGTCGTGAATATCGCAAGTCTTCATCGGTTTCGATAATCAGCGTTTCGGTCGAGGCATCCAGCCTGAAGTCCGCTGCTTTATAGCCCAGAAAGCAGACCACTGTCAGTATTCCGAGCATAACGATTTTCGGATACTTGAGGACAACCCGATCGTAAAAACGTATAACCAGGAAGTGAAGTTTTGCCATACGATCGCTTGGATCAAAAGACAGCGTTTTTAGTTGTTAACCGGTTGTTGCATTTTCCGGAGAAGGTCTTCAAAAGTGCCTTTCTGCAAAATCTCATTAAATTGAGCCCGGTAACTGCGGATAATGCTGACACCCTGAATCTCGACATCATATATCTTCCAGGTATTATTTGATAGATAAAGCTTATATAGCATGGATATTTTTTTGCTTTTTGAAATCAGATGGGTGGGCACATGAACCTTTTTCTTAACAGCGACCGGTGAATCGTAAATGATCCTCTCATCGGTATAGACTGTCAGTTTATTTAAATAGGATTGCCGGAGGCGTTCAAGAAAAAGGTTTGTAAATTTCTCCTGATCCTCACGGGAAAGATCCGGCCAGTATTTCCTCCCCAAAGAGAGTTTTGCCATCCGTTTGAAATCGAACATGGGGGTAACGATTTCTTCAACCTTTTCACACTTTGCATCTTCCTCAAGATCTTTGTTCTGCAAAACCGTAAATACGGTATCCAGATTGTATTTTAAAAATGCTTCAGCAGCAGCTTTATCATCTGCCGTCACAACCTGGCCCGGAAGAAGTAAACCGATGACCGTATATAGCAATGCAGTCTTAATCCATTTCTTCGCCCGCATTTTTGTCGATTGCTCCTCTACCCCTGTTTAAATAAAAGGATTACATACCATTTCTAGGAAGGCAAGATCTTTTCAAACGCGGTGAAGAATTGATGGCCGGAAGATACCATCATTAACATTCAGCATGGCTCAAAGAATCAGGCAGGAAAGCATTTCGCAAAAGCCCGCATCAGCTTTGGAGAGCCTTTAATGCGTATTTTGCGACGCAGTAATGCCCCGAACAGGTTTTGCTCCCTGGCCAGAAACTTCAGCCAGGTGTGCGTATCGGCAATCACCTGGAGGTCGGGTTTGCCGGCATGCCCTTCGATCACTTCTAAGGCTTTGTTTTGAATGATTATTGTTGCCTTATAATCTTCTGCACCGCTAAATGTAAAATGATAGGTTGTGTCCAGCTCTGCGGACTGGTCCTTTTGAAATACAACCGGCAAACTGGCAAAGAAATTGCGGATGGAATCAGGCCGCAGACCGTTCCCGACGCACTTTATCGATTTATGGGAAAACCGGTTGGCAACATGGGCCTCCGCATCTGATCCGGAAACAACAAAAATAGTTTCTTCCTTTTTCTGCAACGGTTTTATAATTTGTTTTATATATTCCTTGCGATTTGAAATATACGGTCCAATATATTCATCTCCGGCCGGGCAGACCGCCATGCAATAGGAAGACCGATTGCTAATTCCGCAAAACAGGCTCTGCCACATGGATACGGTTTCGGGATCGGTCACTTTCTTGCGATAGGTGCGAATGTCTTTACTGGATACGATATTTTCCACCCAGTCTGAAAATCCTCCCATACGGTCGCGGTAATTATGCGTCATGCAGTTGGCAAATTGAAATGAGCCGTCATTGCCAATCGCACCCACCGGGCAGACGGCAGCGCACAATTTACAATCGATACACGGATTGTACTCGACAGCCGTATCGTAAGCCGTTGCATCACGGTCAATGAGGATGGTATCCAATAAAATAAAATTTCCAAACCGCGGATGCATCACCATCCGGTTAAGGCCTATCTGCCCCATTCCGGCGGCCACAGCGATCGGTTTGTGTGCAATGGGCCACATTTTTCCCGGCCATTTATCCAGGTCCATTGGAAACCCGCAGGCGAAATTCAAGGCAGCGATCCCCTTATTTCCTAAAGATCGGGTGACATTGCCGGCGATTCCGTCGGCCTCTTTCTGAGTTCTGATAAATTCAAGATCCCTGACCGCCTGGGTTGAACAACGTATGTTTTCTGAATTCAAGCGTACAATAAAGCTAAGCAGCGTTCTGGTTCTTGGAAAAATCTCCTGGATGTCGGCCCGATAATCGCTTAATTCCGGCCGACTGATCTCAACCAGCCCGGCATCATCGGCACCGGCTTCCAAAACCATATTTTTCAACCAATCCGCATCAAGCAAGTCTTCAGTTTTTGGCGTGGTTGTCTGTTTTTTTTCTCGCTACCGTTTTACGGTGGGGTGATCTTTTAATCTCATGGGATTCCCTCCAGTTTCTTGTGCTTAAATCAGACAAACGATGAGAAAATACTATAAATATACCGACCAGTATGTATAATTATTAGAATAAGTCAAGATAAAAAATATTTTATTATATTGACATTTTTTTTTAAACATGCATACTGGTCGGTATGGGATCAACACGATCAACGCGTCAAAGAATCCTGGCGTCCGCCTATCAGGAAATACACCGCAATGGATTTCAGGCGGCCAGTCTCACAACCATATTGGAACGAACCGGCGTTACCAAGGGGGCTTTGTATCATCATTTTCCCAACAAAGCGGCCCTGGGTTTTGCAGTCCTCGAGGAAGTGATCAAAGACTCGGTGGTGCAATTCTGGCTGCGACCGCTGGAAGAATACAGCAACCCCATTGAAGGTCTGGAACATCTTATTGGTGGGGCCGGTAAAAACATTTCCAATGAGGATGTTTTGCTGGGTTGTCCTCTGAACAACCTTTGCCTGGAAATGTCGCCCATTAGCGATGGATTCAGGCAACGGGTGAATCAAATCTATGAGCTTTGGCGGGAAGCGTTTGCACGCGCCCTGCGTTCTGGGCAGTCCAATGGAACCGTGAGCCAGCACATCGATACGACAGATTGCGCCACGTTTATTGTCGCCGCTTTGGCCGGTTGCCGCAGCCTGGCGAAAAACACCCAGAGCAGAAACGCACTAGCCGCCTGCGGTCGGAATTTAATCCGGTATCTGGAGACGCTGCGCCCTTGAATTTTTACATTCACTGCCCGAGCTTGCATCCCGTCCTGCGGGGCTTCGCTATAGTCGCAAAGGTCGCAGAGAATTTTTTCTTATTTCTTTTCGCTGAGAGGGCGAAAAGAAATAAACCTCAACCCTGCGGGAAGGATTAAAAAGAACCCTTTCGTCTCAATATAATTATAAAGATTTTAAAGATAAAGCGACTTAGAACTGGAACTAAATGAAGCGTAGCTTTAGGTGGTTTTAATTTGCCGCCCTCTCAGTGGCAAATTAAAAAAAATATATCTCTGTGTACTCTGCGTCTCTGCGGTGAAAAACTAAAAGGAGGAAACTGAAATGGAAAAAGTCAAAAAGAAAATAGAAGCTTATCTGGCAACTCGCCCGTACATGAACCTGGCAACCATAAAACCTGACGGTTCACCGGCGGCGCATACCGTTGGCTATGCCAATGATGGCGCGGTGGTCTATTTTATGACCCACAAAGATACCCGCAAGCTTACCCATATACAAAGCAATCCAAAGGTGGCCTATACCGTGGACGAGGACTGCATGGAGTTGCCCAAAATTCAGGGTGTTCAAATGGAAGGTACCGCCACCGTGCTGACCGAGCAATCAGATATCGAAAAGGCCGGCGGATTATTGGGCCAGAAATTTGGAGAAATGGAAATACCCTTTATGGAGGAAATGGTATTTGTCAGGGTCGATCCGGCCGAGGCCTATTTTATTGACAACACACAGGGATTCGGCCATCGGGATAATGTCGCCTATTAGGACCTGAGCAGTCATCTTTCAGCAGGGGTGTTCCGCCCGATGCATCCCTGCTTTAAGAAAGCATCTTTCCGGACGATCCTCAGGCTTTTGACATCATTATAAATATCCGATTTTCAATCAAAATTTTTTTGTTCCTTCAGATTGCCACAATATCAGGGCGCGAATCCCTCCCATTCAGGCAACCAGCACAGGAAGAATAATATAATAAAGTAATTGTAGATAGGATTATTTAAAAGGTAATAAAAATTCAGACTGTTAATTAAAGTTTCCGGATTTAAGGCCGATTAAAATTCTACAAGAGCTGGTCCATCAATTTAAGATAAAATTAGTGATTTTTTTCAGACTATATTTTCTGGTAAGTGCATACGGATATCAAATTTTCTGGCCACTATTTTGGTGATTATAAAATGGGGTGCTCAGCACTATCCTGGAATCCGTGTTGCGTGAAATATTTATCCGGAAAACTAAAAAGTCATTTTTAAAATTTAGATTCAAACAGCTTAGGACGAATTTAATCGGAAATGGATATTGCAACTATTATCGGCCTAGTCGGCGGAACCGTATTGATTTTTTTGTCCATTCTTTTGGGCGGTCAGGCCAACATATTCCTGAACATTCCGGGGCTACTGATTGTTGTCGGCGGGACATTTGCCACCAGCTTTATTAAATTCTCCATGAAAGATGTCATTAACTCCATCAGGGTCGCCATGAAGGCGTTTTCAGTTAAAATTCAACAACCGGAAGAAATCATGGAAAAAATGGTTTCGCTGGCAAAATTGGCGAAACAAAATGGCCTGATGGCGCTTGAGAAAGAAAAGCCTGACGATGAATTTACGGCCAAAGGCTTTCAGTTTCTTGCGGATGGATTTGAAGAAGAACACATCAAGGAACTGCTAAATAAAGATTTAAAACTGACCATTAGCCGACACACTTTGGGGCAAAAGGTATTCAAGGGAATGGGAGCTTCTGCTCCGGCCTTTGGTATGATCGGAACCCTGATCGGATTGGTGCAAATGCTTGCCAACATGTCCAATCCCAATAGTATCGGACCCGCCATGGCGATCGCCCTTTTAACCACCCTTTACGGTGCCCTGCTCTCCAACCTGATCTTTCTGCCCTTAGCAGACAAATTGGCCCTCCGAACTCAGCAGGAGCTGGAAACCAAGAATCTCATCATTGATGGCATTTTGGGTATATGCACCGGTCAAACCGGAATGATGCTTCAAGAATCGCTTAAAATACACCTTTCGCCCAAAGACCGGCTTAAAGTTGTTCCTCAGCGAGCGAAAAGCGAGAGCGGTGCATAATGGATGAGGATGCCGCTATAAAGGAACAGGTAGAGGAGGGCGCCCCTGCCTGGGTCGTCACATTTGGCGATTTAATGAGCCTGCTGTTGTGCTTTTTCGTCTTGATGTTGTCTTTTTCGGAAATGGACCGCAAAAAATACCGTATCGTCTCCGGATCCATGAAACAGGCTTTTGGGCTTCAGCGCAAAACCCCTGTTTTTGAATCCCCCAGAGGTCAAAAAATAATCGCCAGAGAATTCGATCAGGCCATAGCTTCAGCCAAAATAGAAGAAGAAATTATAGATCCTTTAAAAATGGCGCTTAAAGGGAAGTACAAGGACATTAAAGATCACGTTGAAATTGAAATAACTGAAAAACTGGTAAAAATTAGTCTGATGGGTCAAACCACATTCGACACCGGCAAAGCGGACATTCGCCCCCGCTTTCGGCCTCTGCTGCGCAAAATTGGATCGCTTCTTCAAAATACAAATGCAGACATTATTATCGCCGGGCATACTGATAATGTGCCGTTGTTTGGAGGGCGCTTTCAATCCAATCTGGGTTTATCCAGTGCGCGCGCCGGTTCTGTGGCTGAGTATCTCCTCAAGCATTCGTTAATCCAGCCGCAAAGAGTGTCCACGATGGGGTTTGGCGAATATCGGCCCCAGGCACCCAACGGCACAGCCGAGGGGCGTCAAAAAAACCGTCGGGTAGAGATTATCATCAGTACTGAGGACCGATCCTGATGCCGATGAAAAAGGACTGCGATATAATGAAATGCATTTTCATGACTGCCATTTTCCTGATTCTCCTTCCGGCCCTCTCTTTTGCGGATAGGATTATATTGAAGCGCGGCCGCCCCATTCGAGTCGAAAAAGCATGGGAACAGGATGGACACATTTATTTCTATCTGGATGGCCTAAAAATGCGGGTAGCCAAAAAAGCGGTTCATCGCATAGTAAGTACAGACCCGGCATCACCTCCTTCAACCGCCAAACCGAACAAAAAGAAAACCGCAGGCATAAAGACCCAGAAGCCCGCGACCGTAAAAAAACAAGCCATCCAAGTCGAGCCGCTGTCGATTGAAAAACCCCCGGAAGTTAAACCAAAGAAACCTTTAAATGACGTTCACTGGAGCGGTTTTCGTGATTTGCACTGGGGAATTGGCCGTTCAACCTTTGGTAAACTCAAAGAAATAAAATCAAGAAGCCAGCTTGCAGAGGTAAAAGAATACGTCAGGGCAAACGAAGAACTCAAAATGGGCAAAGCCAGCTTAAATTCTATCGTCTATGCCTTCTGGCGCCACAGATTATATACGATAACACTCTGGGTCGAAGGAAGCGCAAACTATTTGGCATTGCGCAATGAACTATTTGATCGGTTTGGCGTAGGCCATAAAGGCGATCAAAATCAGGAACGTTACCTGTGGTCAGACCGCTACAGTGATCGGATGCTGAAATATATTGCCGAGGACCATACCGGTCTCTTCTGGATGCGGTCCAAAGAGCTTGACAGCCAGTATCGGCTATCTCGAATAAAGATACCGTCTTCATACCTAGAAGCAATAGATGCCAACATCTTACCATCCAATTAACAGCAGGCCCTTATTCCGCTTTAAACACTGTCATTTTCAATTGTACCGCAGGGCACCATTTCACTTTCTTTCGGATTGAAACTTCAATCCAATCCGCGATTCTCCTATTATCATTTCCGGACCCGGCCGTGAGACTGAAGCGCATTCCTCGACAGATATGTTAAATGTCCTATCTTATGGCTAACCAACGGCTTTAATGTTTGCCCGTCCGAAACAAAAAGGGTAATAACCATGTAACTGTATGCCAGGTGCCGTCTGTGAGTTACCGGTAAAAGCTAAAAATTATCATTACAAAGGATCAAATATGCATATTCACACACTGCAAAAATGGAAACACCACCACCGCTATAATATTGAAGACGGACACGGTGAACGAAATACCCGCCGGGTGATTATGCTGACGCTATCGATGATGGTGATCGAGATAACCGCCGGCTATTTATTTGGCTCAATGGCCCTGCTGGCCGATGGCTGGCACATGGGAACCCACGCCGTAGCGCTGGGGATCACCGCCTTTGCTTACTATTATGCGCGGCGGCATTCGGATAATCCCAATTACAGCTTTGGAACCGGCAAAGTCGGTGTGCTGGGTGGCTTTACCAGTGCGGTGGTTCTGGCAGTGATTGCATTACTGATCGGGGTGGAGTCCATCCAAAGGTTGTTTTCTCCCCACCCAATTCGTTTCAACGAAGCCATTGCGGTGGCTTTTGTCGGCCTGGTGGTCAATGTGATTAGCGCCTTTTTATTGCAGGAAAAACATCATCACCATCACGACCATGGGCATGACCACGGTCACGGTAAAAAATTTCGTGATCACAATTTGCGAGCCGCCTATTTTCATGTGCTGGCCGATGCGCTCACATCAGTGCTGGCAATCATCGCTTTGTTTACCGGCAAAGCATTCGGCTGGATCTGGATGGACCCCATCATGGGCATCGTCGGTGCCTTGATCATCAGCCGCTGGTCCTACGGGCTGCTGGTCGATACCGGCAAAGTGCTGCTGGATCGCGATGTCAATCAGGAGGCCGTCGAAGAAATCCGCGCGATCATCGAGTCGGATTCGGACAGCCGGGTTTCAGATCTGCATGTCTGGCGGGTGGGTTCCCATCACCTCTCGACCATCATATCCATTGTCACCCATTATCCCAAATCACCCGACCATTACAAAAAACTGCTGGCCGATTATGATGAAATCGCGCACGTCACCGTTGAAGTGAATACCAGTGACACCGAACCCTGTATCGCTCAACCGGAGCCGACGCATTAGAAATTATCGGCTGTGGGGAGAAAACAATTTCTTATCTCGAAATAACAAAAAAAGTTATCAATGAAGGTAAGAGCAAGCGGTTTCAGGGGCGTCTACCGGCACATGGCACTACTTGTTCCCTGTGGTCGTAAATGTTGTCTCTACAAACGTGATGTTGCCCTGCTCAGTTACGGTGCCGATGCTCAAATCATATTGCGTATCAGGAAGCAGAAAACCAGCGGGCACGGCAAATGCGGTCGCAGATCGGGGCAGTTTTGCCGTGATATTGACATCCAACTCATCCTGCTCGATTTCGATGAGATAGCCGGCCATATTCCTGACCGGCCTCCAGGCGATTTCTAGATCCTCGGCGGCCACTCTCCGCGCACGATCCCCGGGCTGAAGAAAAGTGGCCGTGGCCGGCAATCGGTGATTCAACTTTGACTCTGCATAGAGTTTCGCGCCGGCTGAAGTTGCCCCAGTGAAAGTGTAAATCCCCTCAGGGTAAGCCGACTTCAGGCTTTCGATATCCCTCGGCTCCGGGGATTCAAAACAGAATTGCCGGATTCCCAATGTGGATGTGTCGGGAGCGGTGAAATCGATGACGGTGCGGCCGTCCGGAGAGACCACAGTGAGCCGCACCAGACCCTCATCGCCGCCTTTGACTTCGAATACAACCTCGACATCCCCATCTGTGGCATTGTGCTCGAAGTGAACCTTGGCAACGGCAAAGACTTCAGCATTACCGGATGGTTTGTCGGCGGCCAGTGCCAGGCCGTAAAAACCTAAAAGCAGACTCAGCCCTAACAGTATCGGTATTCTTTTTGAAAAACAGATAACAACTGTCACCATTGCAGACCTCTCCTTTTGATTGGGGTGATCGGGGTCAAATTGCCTTTTGATTATTGGTTACTAGGAAAACAAGCAGAATTCAAATGAATTCAAAATAAAACCCTGGCCGGCTGTGACCGGTGCATCAATTTCCTCGAAAACAGAATCTTTAGCCTGTTCGTTAACTGCTTTGACGCCGATATATCTCCCATGACCATCTCAAAAAGCTTCTGATAACAGGCAAACCAGGAAAAAAGTTATCTTGCTTCTTGATTCGGAAACTTAATTTGAAAAAAATATTGACATCGTATAGAAGCACGTATATCAAGGAAGTAAACGGAATGTGTTTGTTTGATACAACAATGCCTTCGCTACTTTCAAGGAGCAACTCATGAAAATTCGTCAAACAGCCATACCTATCGCTGCAACCGCGCTCCTGTGCCTTGCGCTGTGCTTTCCGTCTGGGGTCGCCGCCTCCAAAGGAGATCAAGCGACTTTCACACTCACCAAGCAGTCTCTCGATAATCTTCGACAAGAGGGACTCCCCAACACCATTCTGAATAAGTTAGACGGCCTTAAAAATCAAACGTTTGATACGGAGGACGCGTTCCTGGAAGCTGTGAAGCAAAAAATAGGGAAGGATCAAACAGCACGCTATAAAGCGCAAATTTTGAAACATGCCGGGGATGAAATTGCGACGGAAATAAAACAGATCACCGGTGCGCTCCAGGCCCAGAAGCGTGTTATCGATGAGCTGCTGGCGCAGAATCGCGCACTTGAAGCGCGACTTGCCGAGCTCGAAGCATCGCGGGACGAACGCACGCAGAAGCAAGCCGTAGCCGAGATCAGGAAACGCAAAGCGCTGGAGCAACGCGTCAAGGAGCTGGAGGATACCGAAGCTGACCGGGAGGAAGCAACCCGTTCGATCATTCGAGATGCCATGTCAACGGCGGGATCGAAGATCAACGAATCCGTAACCCTGGGCGGTGTCCTCGAGGTTGTCGGTGGATGGACCGAGGATTTTTCCGGTCAGAATGAGGGCTTGCTCGGGTTGAATACAGTTGACCTCGACTTTGAAGTCGAGGTTAACCAATGGACTTTGGCAAGCTTTAAAATCGAATATGATGACGGTACGAATTTACAATTTCCAACGACTTCGGGCTTCGAGGGCGAGGTTGATCGTTTCAATCTCGACCATGGGTTCCTTACCATTGGTGATCCGCAAAGATTCCCGCCTTTTATAACGGCGGGTCGAATATACCTGCCCTTCGGAATCGGGACAGGCGACCCCGTGGCGGACGTGCTTTCCATTGAAGACCCGCTGACCATAGAGGGCTTCGAGACGAGAGAAGATGGCATTGGGATTGGCCTCGGGTTTCCGACGCCGGCCATAGCGCCAGCTACGCCACCGGTAACGCCACCACCCGTTAGACCGCTTGTGATTAATCCACTCGTCAGCTCAATTAGCAGAGCCCTTGGCTACAAACCTTCTAAATTGCAGCCACGGCCAACTCCCATCACACCCACGCCAGCGCCTCCGATTTTCAATGTGGGGGCTTATGCTTATGACGGGGACACATTTGATAAGCGCGACAAAGGCGGGTTTAATCCCCAAGACACCTATAGCTTCACAGCGGGCTATCGCACCCGGGGAAATTGCGGTCGCCCCTTCGACCAGCTGGTCGGAACTGCCTTTTGTCCCTGGTCAATCGACGTCGATGTAGATTATACCAGCTCGGTCTTCGACAGTCGATTCCTGGAAGACGAATATAAGCTTTTTCTGGGCCAGATCGGTTTCGTCCCCGGAATGGCTGCGAGTGTTAAAGCAACCCTCGGTCCGGTGTCATTGCTGGGTGAGTGGAATGGCGCCCTCCGTCGGGCAAATTTTTTGGATGGTTTGGGCAACTCGGTCAACAGAGAGCCTTCCGCCTGGCAGGTCTCACTCGGCTATCAGTTCGATTGGAACCCCTGGGTCGAGGAGATCGGCGCTCAAGGAAACTACCTCACCATCGGCTATTCGGAGACCAGGGATTTTCAGGGGGTAACGCGAGTGGTCAATGGCGAGCAATCAAAGGTGGGGGATCTTCCCAAAAGACGATTTATTATCGGTGCCGGCGAATGGGTATTGGACAATCTCCAATATTCGGTCGAGTATAACCTCAACCAGGATTATTCGAAGAGTAAGGGTGGCACCGGCAATTGGGCATATGGGATCTTCTCGCAATTCACGGCTGTGTGGTAGGATAGGGATCGCACCCCTCCAATTAAAGTCTATTTCTTCTCGGTTTTGCTGTCAGGAATCGGCCGGCTGGACATCAGCATGCCGTGCCTAGGATTATCTTCAACATGGCTGATGACAACAAATTCATCGGCAATGACGCCGTCAATGTCCTTAAAATAGAAATGAGCCAAATTCGGCATGCCGGATACATCGAATGTGCCGAATAAGGCCCCATAGTTGGCTCCTTGATCGGAGGTGTACACGCTCGCCCACCATTTGCCGGAACGCTCTTGATCGCGAATGCTTTTGCCACCGAGGCCGGATACAAAGACAAAACTTTTTCCTTCGTCTTCTTCAGTCGCAGGCAAGTCTTTTGTCAGGGTTAGAATGTTGGATGTGCCCGCGATGGTCTGGCTTTTGATATTGCTTAGAAGATGGGTGCGACTGTATGAGTGTTCGTGGGCGGTGGCGATAATGGCACCCCCTCTTCTTGATTCTTCATACACCTCCCACCCCGTGGAATTGCCCTTACCGCCTACCTGCATATCGCGCATATTCTGGTGCCAGCTGCTAATACTCCAAATAGAGTTGTCTTCGGCCAGTTTGACTCGAATATATTCAGCATGGCCCGAGCCCAGGATATCAGGAGCTGTCAGAACGAAGAATATTCCTTTATATTTAAATGATGATTTGACACCCAAGTCGCCGTCCCAGGTTATCCCGAGCCGTTTCACGCGCGCCTCCATAAACGCCTGATAACCGTCCGGTCCGCGGAATTCTCTTTTGTCATGATTTCCGATACTCGCAAAATATGGGAAATTCTCCCCCAGAATCTCGTTAATTTGAGCATCCCACCCCGTGGGATCGTGTTGATAATCAAAATCTCCAGAGTGCAGGACGATATCGGCGCCCTCTGATTTGACTAGATTCAAAACTGCTCGCGCATTGGATCCGAGGTACTGATCACCGAAGAAGGCAATTTTGACGCGCCCTGTAACCGGCATGTGAACTTCCGGTCTTTGAATCCGCTCGGATCGCTTCATCTTATCGGTGCAAAACATCGCGATCAACGGAAACAGGGCAATCAGTATGAGCGCGAAAACCGCTTTGGACACATGCATTGCATCATCTCTCAATATTTCTGCCTGCTGAACCGCAGGCGATGAATGTTAATTTCCTGTCTTAGATATTCGCGATTCGGGAAGTATAGATTTGGCTCTCCTTATCAAGCAGATTAAATAGCATGCATTTCCTTTTTTTATTCATTCGGGAAAAGGACGCTTCGGGATCTTGAGTTTGCCATCAAGATCGACGTCCATTGTCTGTTCCAGCACGCCATCCGGGGCAATCTCCTAATGGTGTTTCATTCCAACTTGATGTACTAGCGTCCGAGGATCAATTGCGAAGCGCCTCGACCGGTTCTAGGCGGGCGGCTTGAAGTGCTGGGTATGTGCCCGACAGCAAGCCGATTCCACCACCGACAAGCGGTGCGAGTAGCGGTGCCGCTGGATCTAGCACGGGGGTCCAAACTTGATAAGCGGAGACGGCGACCACGATGAAAACGCCAACGCTGGCCCCGATGATACCTCCAATAAAGCCCATCGAAGCGCTCTCGAACAAAAACTGTGTGGCGATGTGTCCCCGCGTTGCTCCAATCGCCCGTCGCAAGCCGATCTCTCCGGTCCGCTCCATTACTCCAACGAGTGTAATGTTGGCAATGCCGAGAGCACCGACGATCAGGGACAATCCACCGAGCATGAGAAACATGACATTCAGATCGGTTTGGACTTCATCGCGCATTCGTTTGGGCTCTCGGGGGACTTCGAGCTTTAAAACTCGGGGATTATCAGGCCGCAACGCCATTCGAGCTTGATCGGCAATGAGGCGCGCCGCGCCGAGCTTAGTCTCGACGACCACGGTACGGGGCCCGGCCAATCCGAAATATCGGCGTGCGGTACCTTCGGGAATGATGACGGAGCCAAGTAACTCGGGTTTGCGGACAACATCGTGTAGGATTCCGACGACCAGATAGAGATAATCACCGATGGAGATCGCCGGAAGTTGCTCGAGGCCCCTAATGCCGAGTCGGCGAGCAGCGTCAGGACCGAGAACTGCGATCCGATCCGCCCGATTCGAATGACCGAGATCTGGAAATTTTCCGGTCTGCAACTCGGCTCTAACTGCTCTAAAAAGGTCGGGGGACACCGCGTGTACCGCAAGCTTAAATGCGCTCTGCTTCTGAGGATCCTTCACGGGTGATGAGCTAACCAGTGCGCCGCCCACATCAACCTCACTCATCGTTCCAACGGCAACCACACCGTTCAGGCGACGAAGACGATTCGGCGCATCCCACGGAATCGCTTTGGAATCGACGATACCCGTTGTTTTGCCCGGCCTGGCGGTGACGAAAATTTCAGTAGCGGCAAGCCGATCGAACTGACTAATAATACGGTTGCCGGACGTACGGGTCAGACCCAGAGTTGCCACCAGGGCGGTAAGACCGATGACAATGCCCAAAACGGTCAGCATCATCCGTCCCGGCCTGGAAAACATGCCTGCAAGTGCTTCATTGAGAAGGTCACGGATCGTCATTCCGGAGCGGGAGACAGTCTTTTTCACAGCCGTTACCGGAGCCTCTATCGACTTGCTTCCATTTTCTCCATGGGTAAGATCGGTCAGGGAACCATCAACGATGTGCGCTCGGCGGGCAGCACGATTGGCGACATTCTCATCGTGCGTAACGACGACCAATGTGAGACCGTCCTGATTTAGGCTCTCAAACAGATCGAGGATGGAATCGGATGATTTGGAATCCAAATTTCCGGTCGGCTCGTCGCATAACAGCAAGCTGGGAGATCCAACCAACGCGCGGGCAATGGCGACCCGTTGCTTCTCACCACCCGATAGTTTCATTGGCAAGAAATCAGCTCGCTGACTGAGCCCCACCCGCTCGAGTGCCGCCAGCGCGCGGTCACGCCGACCGCTGAGTTGCTGCTTGCAGTACACCTCCGCCAGCATCACATTTTCCAATACCGTCCGGTAAGGCAGCAAGTGGAAGGATTGAAACACAAATCCGATGCGCTGGCTCCGCAGCCCGGCACGCTGTTTATCAGTCAATTTGCTAGCGTCGATGCCATCGATGAGATAGCTGCCGCTGGTCGGGCGGTCCAGGCAACAAATGATGTTGAGCAGCGTTGACTTTCCAGCACCGGATGGACCGGTAATGGCCAGCCAATCACCTCGATCCAACCAAAGATCAACATCAACGAGTGCGTGTACTGCGGGCTCGCTACCGTATTGTTTGCTAATCTGATGCAGCTCGAGCAATCTATTCGGTGTGATGGGTCTATTCTCATTCATTGCCGTGTATTGTTCTCGGGATTTTTATACCCGACTACCACGAGTTGGCCAGGTGCGATGGTTCCCTTAACCGGCGTCACTTCGACATAACCGTCGGCGGACATTCCCGGCTCGACCACGATGTACTCGAGTGCGCCATTTTTCTCTGCCTGGACTCTGGATGTCCCGTCGGCGGCAAGTGAGAGTGCGCTGATCGGAACGACCGTGACGGACTCGCCGGTTGATTTGATGGGGATCGTGAGGCGCAGGGAAAAACCTTCGAGCTTCGTCGAAGTCTCGTCAACGCGCACTTCGAAATAGATATGGTATCCGTCAACGCCGTGGGTGCCGGGAGTACTCGCCACCCTTTTGACGATCCCTGAGGCTTTGACCCCAAGCGCTTGTTCATCAATGGTAACCCGCATCCCCGGTTTGACCAGCAGCGCGGCGTCAAGGGGCAGAGATGAGTCGATCGCCAATTGATTGTCCGTTACGGACATCAGCGTTCCCCTTGCCGGGTCGCCGACAACCGCCGTGATCTCATGACCGCGGATGGGAAGCGCGGGAATAAATACGATCTCATCGGCCGGCACTTGCGTACCCAGCTTGCGTTTCGCTGATTTTAGGTCCGCATGGAGGCGATATGCGTCACCAGCTGCCAGCTTCGCATCGAGTTGGGCAACTTTCAACGCATCAAGAGCAGTCTGAACTGACATTTCACCTTCCAGGCGGGCTGCCTCTACCGCTGCACGCGCTGACTTTATCGCTCGTTCGATCGTTTGAGCAGAGCGTTCGGTGGCTTGAGCGGATTGCTCGGCCTTCTGAATGGCCAATTCACCTTCCAGTTTTGTTTTACGCGCAGCCGATTTGGCCAATTCGAGTTTTGCATCGGCAGCCTTCCGGGCTGCTTCCGTTTGTCGCGGATCCAGGGCGATTAAGGCCCGGGCAGAGGTCTGGGTCGCAACCTCAGCGGCAGCAGCTTTGTTGTTGTGATCGGCAATTGTGCGGGCAGCTTCCACGCTCCGGTTTGAGCCTTCATTCTGGGACACCTTAAGTTTGCGCTGCTCAGCCATCCTGGCGTCCAGCTCGGCAGCAGCCGCGCGATTATTAAGTTCGGCGGTGGCGCGGGCGGTATCAACGGCAAGACCAGCGTTGGCGGCGGCAGCCTCCGCCGCTAGCGCGCGTTTTCTCGCGTTCCCCCAGTCCCGTTTGAGGGTGCGCATCTTGGCCAGTTGATCCTTCGTTGGCCCGAACGGTTCCCATCCCGCCGATTGGTACCATTTGGCCACCGCAACGCTGGTCCGCGCATCATAGACGCCATCAATGAGACCGGGAGCAAAACCGAGCCGCTCAAGCCCTTGTTCCAGCTGTAGAACATCATCGCCTGAGATCCCTCGAACAAGGTCCCGGTATGCCGGGGCTTTGCCCTGAAGGACGAATACGGGACGCCCGGAAGCGGTCAGCATCACTGAGCCTTCTTTGAACTGGGTGTTCGGCAAGGGCAGTGTGGCAATCAACCCTGTATCGGTTTTTAAGGCGGAAGGGGCAATTGAGATCGGTTGAGGCAAGCCAAACCGGGCCGTTCCGCGCGTGACAATGTTGGAACTCAGCACGCGCTTTTCGACCGGAACGAGAATCGGCGATGGTGCCGGGGCTGCTGCTCGCGCGGCTGCATCCGCTGGAGATTCAATCCGCTTTCCTGCCAGCCAACCTCCGGCTGCAAAAACAGCGGCAAACCCCAGAATAGCAAAAAGTATGAGTATTCGTTTTTTTGCCATCATCTATGTTCCTAATACCTTGACCGGAGTCATTTCCAGCTCAAAGACGCCAACTGTCAGTGCATAAGCAAGCGTTCTTGTCTCCGAACTAGAGATCGGAATCGGTAGGGCTCATTTAACTTTACGCGAATACATTTCTTCCTCGATCTTCTCCTCTACCGGATCAAAAACCTCCTGCTCGAGCTGAAAGTCTTTGACGGCGACCCGCAGTTCAAAGGCCTGGAGTTCTTTCAGTGCGGCTCTTTGTTCAGGCGACATCTCTTCGACCGGGACCTCACCGCCGCTTGTAAGGGCAGCAAGTCGCTCCCTGATATCAGTCTCTACTTCATCCGGATGATTGTAGTTAAAACCCGCTTTGCGCATCTCGCGGGCATAATATCGTAGAGCGGCTTTCATACGCGGGTCCTTGTTTATCAAGGCATCCTTTGGATTGTAGTAGGTTGCCTTTAATTGCTCCGGCTCGAACACCTGTTCGATCGCCTTGCGGGTGCAGCCACCGGTCCGCGAAAAGTTTTCCGTTTCTAGCCCGACGGCAAATGTCGCGTTGGTATTATCACCGAGGAGGGCGCGGTTGTAGGCAACTTGATCGGCCGGGGACAGGTTCTCGTAGATTTTAACGTTGCGTTCACCCAAGCCGATCTTGGCCGGGCTATAACCCGTGGCCAGCTGGGGGGGCTGACCCGTGTACATGGTCGAGACGCCGAATCCGTATTTATTGATGAAGTCTTCCTCGCTGACGCCAGGCAGATTCTTGTCGGCGGACATTCCTTTGCGCACGGTCCGATAATCAGCAGCGATGTACTGGAACCCCTGCTCACGCATACATTTGGATATCAAGGCCTCAACTTTCTCGCTGTATTGGACGAGCTGCTTTGGGGTCAGGCCGAATTCCTCTGAGCCCGGAACACCGGTATCCTGGGCCCCGGCTTTCCCGGCAATCAGAACCATGACCAAGATGATCCCGAATGCCTGCATTATATTTTTCACAATAGTGATCCTCCTTACTTGTATCGTAAAAACACCATTCGATCTGGCGAAATCCTGCGCGTCTCGACAAAGAACATAAACACTAATTCTCTGTAGCCAATACCTTCCCTGTTTCCATATCGATGATGACATCGGTTTCAGAGCCGTCTTCTTTCGCAATCACCTCTACGACGTATCGGTTTGCACCGCGTTTCTTTTCGATACCTACCTCCGTAACCTCGCCGGGTACTGTCCGCAATGCGATTTCAACGGCTTCGTCTGCGGTGATCTTGGAAGCCTCGGCTATCGCCAGATCCTTGGTCTCAGACGTGTCGTTTCTGAGTGCCATACCGGATACATGCTCCATCGGTGGCGTTTGAGCATACACGTTCTTGCTTGCCTCGTAAGCCCGCTTCTCTTGCATAAGAACTTCGGCGTGAACTTCAGCCATGTCGGCGGCGTCGAGATGCTCGATTTTGGTCAACTCCAAAGTCTCTTTTGTTTTTTCTCCTGCGACTCTCCAACCCACTCGAACATTGCCGACGCCGGGCGCATAATACTTGAGCTGCTCGGCATCTGGTTCTGACGCGCTGCTCTCAGCAATGACCAAAACGTCGCTATAACTGCCTGCTGGCACCGTTGTCTCCTGGCCCATTTGATCCACTCGCGCCCGATCCGTATAGTCGACAGTTGGCCCCCATCCCTGGGAGTAGCTGGATGTTCCCGGCTGCGGCTTTGCCTTCATCATGATCCCCGCAATGGCACCCTCGATACCGTGGATCCAGGCTGGGGTCTCGACTAATTTCCCGTCATCAAACTCCTCGGGGTACTGCCCCAGGTGCCAGACATTACCGTCGTTGTCCTGTGCAAAGAAGGCAAGCTCTGTCTCCTCCAGCTCACCCTCTTTGTAGTCCAGTTCCAAGCAAACAACCGTGCGCACGCCGCCGATCTCCTTGATCAGATCAGTGACGGTGAACACCGCGCGATGAGGTACGGCCGTGCCGTCATCCTCAACCGTAGTACCATCGTAAGTATATCGTGTTCCTGGTTTCAGGGGCATCCATTTATTATCGATCTGAGTTGAATTAGTGAATTGGTTGGCGCCGAAATCTTCGGATTTTTTCGCTTGAGCTTCTCCGCAACTACTGAACAGACCTTGAAAAATAAGTGTAAAAAGTATCGCCCCGACCGTCAACAAGATGGCCGCGATGTTCTGTCTACGGCTATTTGATATCATGTCATCTCCTGCTCCTGAGTCTATCTATAATTTTTCTAATTCATGAGTGTATTATGCGGGTAACGGCGATTTTAGTTCCACAATCATGGTGGCCAACGCTGCAAACAATTTCTTCCAAGGTCGGGTCGAACCGACCAAGCCCTGTCGAAATACTGCTGGCCGCTTGTCAGATACGAACGGTTACTCATTACCTATCTGTCCCAACAATTTCGCCGGTCTGAATATCGACGAAAACATCGATTTCACCTCCGCCGTCCTTCTCCTGGATCTCAACAACGTACACGTTCTTGCGGCGTTTTCTTTCAATAGACAAAGAGGTGGCCTTGCCCGGCACCTTTTTCAGCGCAATTTCAGTCGCCTGTTTGCCCGTGATCTTTGCAACCGGAGGTTCGAATTGAGGTTTGTTCTCTGATAGGTGAAATTTTCCGAAACTCGATGTGTCTGTTTTCGGCAAGATGTCGGATGCAACCAGTTCGCCATCCGAAGTGTCTTTGACGAGTCCGACTCCTGGACACCACCACTTATCGGTGACATCGTCTATATAGGTCAGATTCTGCTCACGTATTCGCACGCAATTTTTGAAGGTGCCTGCCGGCGTTGTCATGGTGATTCCACTTTCCTGGTTTTCCGAGCCACCAAGCGACTCGCTTTCACTGCCATCGTAGATATATCTTGCCCCTAGATTAAACGTTCCCGGCATCAGCAGTCCGGGTTCCGCATTCGGGCTAACAGCACCACCGCCATCGGGCTCTCCGGCACGCCACGTCCCCTCGAAGACCTTGTTGCCCTCGTCATCTATCTCCCAGGTTAGCTCGCCAAACGCGTAAACACTGTTGGTCGTTTTATCAATGGCAAACCAATTAAAAGCTCTCTGGGTCCATTGGCCCTCGAAAAATTCATCTTCCTGAATGACGGCCGCCTTAAATTTACCGATTCCCGGCAAATCAAAGGGTTCGGTCTCGTCGAGTACAATGACTTCTTTGCGGTAAGGGCCATCCGGATGATCCGGTTTCTCCATGATGAATTTAAAGCCCGGCTTGAAAGGAAAGTAGAGGGGATTGTGCCCGGTGGGTACGAGGTTTTCTCCTTTGAGGTTCCAGTCTTGAGCCCGGCTGTAGTCTTTTGATGATTTGAAGTTGCTAGTTCTCCCCGCCTTTGTGCTATCTATATCCCCGGTTCCACCGGTCGAAATACAGCTGGCCAAGCCCAGCACAGCAAAAATCGAAACAATCACTGTTGCGATAGCCAATAATTTTTTCATAGAACGATTAGTGGCTAAATTCATGATATTTCACCTCCATCTTATTTGGGTCTGGTTGAATCCGTCCTTATCTTAGTCCATGGCCAATCTTATGGTCGACTCGCAGCAGCTTCTGCTGCCACACATTATTTTATGCCTGCTGTAAGCGCGCGGGACGGAATTTACGACTCCCTCCAAAACGCAAGTACAGATTGGGTACTACGAACAGATTAATCAATGTCGAAGTCACCAGGCCACCCAGAATAACGACGGCCATGGGATGTTCGATTTCATTGCCGGGAATAGAGCCGGCGATCACCAGGGGCAACAGCGCCAACCCGGTTGTTGTCGCGGTCATCAGGATTGGTGCCAGCCGCTCACGCGCGCCCCTCTGGACAAGCTGCGGACCGAAATCTTGACCTTCATGCTGTTCGAGATGCTGGAAGTGATTGATCATCAATATGCCGTTGCGCGCAGAAATTCCCAACACGGTGAGAAACCCAACGAGCGAACCGAGCGAAATGACACCGTCACCAAAATACGCTGCCAGCACACCCCCCACCAGGGCCGAGGGCAGGAGTACAAAAGATAACATCGCCAGGCGTATGCTGTTGAACGATGTATGTAGAAGGAGAAAAATCGCGATCCCGGCAATGATGGCATAGATCATCATTTTCTGCTGAACCGCCAGTCGTTCCGTGTATTCTCCCAGCAACTGCGGATAATATTCATTGGGGAATTCGACTTTTTTGAGAGCCGTTTTAACATCGGCATAGACGGAGCCGAGATCACGTCCCCGAACGTTGGCACTAACGTCAAGGCGCCGTTTGAGGTTTTCGTGCTCGATAACATTGGGTGTCGGTGTAATATACACATCGGCCACGTCCTGCAGCTGCACATGACCGCCGCCCGGTACGTCGATCAGCATTTCCTTGATATCGGTCAAACTGTTGCGTTTTTCAGGGATACTCCAGACCTGCACATCATAGGTCCGGTGGGCAATGTGGATGTCGCCGGCTTCTTGGCCGGCCACCAGTGTGGTCGCCGCCCGACGAACATCGCCCGGTTTGATCCCATAGTAACCCGCTTTTTTCAGATCTACTTTAACCTCAATCTGAGGTATATTTTCATGCAGCTCTACATGCAGGTCAACGATGCCCTCAATGCCTTTTAGCGCATCTCTCACTTCTCTGGCTTTGTCGTGAAGGATACCCAGATTGTGGCCATAGATGCGGATGACGATGGCTTCTGAAGTTCCGGTCAACACCTCCCGGATTCGCTCTTTCAGATAGGTCAATACGTCGCGAAAGAGGCCGGGGTAGCCATCAACCGTTGCTTGAATTTTGTTAACCGTCTCGTCATAGTCGACCGAAGGATCGACGCTGATCCAATTCTCGCCGAAATACATGCCGACCACTTCATCCATGATCAGCGCCTGTCCGATGTGAGCACCGAAGTTGCGCACACCCGGAATTTGCCGCAGCTCCTTGCTACCCTGAATGGTAATCCGATTCATCTCCGGCCAGGACGTGCCTGGCTTGGCCAACCAGTGCATCAGGAAGTCCCTTTCTTTAAACGATGGCAGCAGGGACTGTCCGAGCTGGGGCAATACGATCAAGCCGGCCACCACGATGACACCGACGGTGGCATAAGCGCTGAGCGGCTTATGGAGGATTTTCGCAAGCAGGTTATCGTAGCCACGGTGCAGCCAGCGTATAAGTGGTGATTGGCGCTTTTCGAGCGACACGTTGCGCAAGAGAATCAAGCTCATTGCCGGCGTAACAGTCAAAGCGACGATCGTGGAGGCTGCAATCGCTATCGAATAGGAGATGGCCAGCGGTTGGAAAAATGCGCCGGACAGACCTTCCATCACAAAGACCGGCAGCAAAGCGATTACTTCGATCAGCGTCGAGAAGATAATGGCGTGACGTACCTCAAACGAGGCCTCGAGAATGATTCTTGCGATCGGTGTCTTTTTACCTTTCTTGCGATGCTGGCGCAAGCGCCGTACGATGTTTTCAACATCGACGATGGCATCGTCGACAACGGCACCAAGGGCGATCACGAAGCCTGCCAACACCATGGTATTGATGGTCGCATCCCGCAGGTAGAGCACCAGCCCACCGGCCATCAGAGATAGCGGAATTGCCGTGCAACTGATCAAGGCGATTCGCCACTCGTAAAGAAAAGCAAAGAGCACCAGAATCACGAGCACGCTGGCGATGATCAACGCCGTAGTAAGATTATCAATGGCCATTTCGATGAATGTGGCTGGCCGGAAGATTTCGGAATCGATCTCCACATCGGGGAGTCCGGGTTTCAGTTCTTCGAGCGCCGCTTCTACGCCCCGGGTCACTTCCAGCGTGTTCCCCCACGGAAACTTTTCAACGATAAGCAATAGACCAGGACCATCGTTTATAATGCCGTCTCCGATCATGGGTTGATGATCCACCACCACCTCGGCCACGTCTTTCAAAACCAGTTGCTTGCCATCTCTGACCGCAAGGGGTATATTGGCCAGCCCATCCGGCGAAACCTGATCTGACCTGTAGGCGATGGGCAGAACGTGTCGGACTTGCAGCCGCTGATTGGGTGTTTCGATCCATCCGCCGGTACCGACATAGTGCCCAGCTGAAAACTTAAACAACCCCACATCCAATGTGTCTGCCGTGGCCTCCATGACCTCTTGCAAGGTAATATCATACTTTTGCATCAACTCCGGCACCACCTGCACTTGCAGCATTTCCAGCCGCTCGCCCCAGATAGCGATATTGGCCACCCCGGGTACGCGCATCAAGCGCTGTTTGATGGTCCAGTAGGCGATCATTGACAGATCGATCACAGACAGCGTATCCGAAGAAAGGCCGATTTTCATTGAACGACTGGTTGCTGACAGGGGTGGCAGCATAAACGGAGGGCTGGCCCAGCTCGGCAGGGTTGGAATGATCACTGAAATACGTTCCTGTACCGTCTGCCGCGCCAGCATTAGATCTGTACCCGGCTTGAAGATCATTTTAACCGAAGACAACTGCGGAACCGATTTGGAGCGTATGATGTCAAGCCCCGGCACTCCGGCGAGCGCCTGCTCCAGCGGAATGGTGACCAGCGCCTCCACTTCGGCAGGGGAAAGTCCCAGACAGGGAGTCTGAATTTCAACTAGCGGCGGTGCGAACTCGGGGAAGACGTCCACCGGCATTTTGCGAAGTTGTGCGATGCCGAAGTATATCATGGCAGCGGCAATAGCGATCACCAGGAAACGAAACTTCAGACTCGAACCAACAATAAATCTCATCATCGCGGTTTACCTCCTTAATGCCCGACCTCGAATTCGGTACCGTACAACTCGGCCGCGCCGACCGTAGCGATAATTGTGCCAACCGGTGGATGCGCATTCAGAACCGCCACATCCCCTTGTATGTAGTCAACTTCGACTTTCTGCCGGATAAAGGTCCGAGATTGGGGCCTGGTGTACACCCAGGTAATTCCGTGCGGGTCATAAATCAGCGCAGAGTAAGGCACCACTTTTCGCGGCGACTCGGATCGCATTACCTTCGCTACGCGAACCTGGCCTGTTTTGAGGCCGATCCGCTGGATTGCCATCTCCGTCAAAGTTACACGCTTAAGCTCCGACCCTTCGATATGCTCGACCGTGGCAGGGTGTTCGGCGTGGTGCGAATCATGGTGTTGTTGACACGCCCAAAAAATCAGACCAACCGCGATTAGTATCACACCGATCCATCGATTCATATTAAGCATTTTTTCCTCCTAAAGATATCTATCGTTTGTTGGTAGTTTATTTAACTAATGTTTATGCTACTTTTTCTTCGTTTGTGTCGCCAGTGCTCCCTGTGAGATCAAGCATTTCCTCTGTGGTGACGGCTGAATCAGGAAGAAGCCCAAGATCAGGTTCACGGCTGAAACCAAAGCGTAAGTACAAGCTGGGCACACCAAACATCGTGTACAAGGTCGATGTGATCAGGCCACCCAAAATGACGATGGCCATTGGTCGGATGATCTCGAGTCCGGCAATATTGCCCATCACGGCAAATGGCAAGAAAGCCAGTCCTGTTAAGGCCGTAACGGTCAATACTGGCGCAAGCCGTTCCAGGGTCCCACGCTCGACAAGCTCGGCGCTGAAAGTTTCGCCATCATGCTGTTCGAGATGCTGATAACGACTCACCAGCGTAATAACGCTGCGCACCGTGATCCCAAACACAACGATAAATCCAATGATCGAACCAAAAGAAATAGTACCGCCACTGATCAATAGAATCGCCAGTACACCGCCAAGAACGGCCACCGGCATGGTCAAAAAGGTAACTGTCGCCAGGTGCCAGGACCTGAAGAATACCTGCAGAAGTAAAAATATCCCGATGGCAGCGGCAATCGCATACGTGAGGATACGGCGTTGGGCGGCAAGCAACTCGGCCGACTCTCCCAGCAGTTCGGCGCGGTATTCAAGCGGAAAGTCGATTTCTCGAATGCCGCGTTTAATTTCGCTGGCCACAGCGGCAAGATCGCGTCCGTGCACATTGGCGGTCACGTCGATTCTGCGCGCTGCGGCGTCTCGATGGATGATAGCGGGAGCCGGCACGATGCGCACATCGGCCACTTCCTGCAAGCGTACGTAATCGCCTGCAGGCGTATCAATCACAAGATTCTGAATGCTGCTTAGACTATGTCGTATTTCGGGCTTGCCCCACACGACCACATCGAAGACTTTCTGTTTTTCAAAAAGGCTGCCGGCTTCTATTCCCGCCACCAATGCCGTCGCAGCCCGCCGTACATCACCCGGTTTGAGGCCATAGCGTTTGGCGTTTTCGATGTTGACTTCGATTTCCAAAGTGGGTACTTCCAATGGGTGATGCACTTTTATATCGACAATACCGTTGATTTTTGAAAGAACCTGCTTCACATCCTCCGCCTTTTTGCGGATGATGTTCATGTCCTCGCCATAAACGCGCACGATGTGAGATTCGCCCGTTCCCGACAGCTCATCCCTGAACTTGGCTTGCAGATAAGTCAGTATTTCAGGAGACAGACCGGGATAGCCGGCAATCACTTTTTCAATCGCATCCTGAGTGGCATCATAGTCGGCAGTCGTATCAATACTGACCCAAAGCTCTCCGGCATTAATATTGGTTCGCTTATCCGACATAATGGCGCGCCCCACTTGAGCACTGGCTTCGCGGACTCCTGGAACGGAACGAAGTTCACCGATGAGGCGATTTGTGATTCGGCTCATAGATGGATGGGAAGCGCTGGGACTGCCTTGCCAGCGAACCACCAAATCCAATTCTCGAAGATTCGGAAGCAGTGACTCCTGACGAAAGAACGTTAGTGATACGAGACCGACCAAAACAAGGAGCCCACTGGCGAATAGTACCAGGCGCGGACTATTGATGGCTCTCGAAAGCATCCCGCGGCAGCTCTGCTGTAGCCACTGCCAGAGAGGCGAATGGTCGCTCTGGAGCGACGCTTTGCGAAAGAAAATCAGACATAACGCCGGCGTAAGGGTCATGGCTACCGCCATGGATGCAAGCACGGCAAGTAAATAAGTGGTGACTAGCGGCTTCCAGAACGCGCCGGATAAACCTTCCAGAAACATGGCCGGAACCACGATCGCCGCAATAACCAGCGTAGCACAGACGATGGGGCGGCGCATTTCGACCGCAGCTTTGACAATGGTGATCGCAGCTGACTCACGTTTGCCCTCTTTTCGAGCCTGGCGGAAACGACGCGTGATATTTTCGATGTCGATGACAGCATCATCGATGATGACGCCCAGGGCGATTACGAGTCCTGCAATGACGATCAGGTTAACTTCAGCTCCCATCACGTAAATCACGGTAATGGCTGCGAACACAGATATCACGATCGTCACAGCGCTGATCAACACCATTCGCCAGTTATAGAAGAAAGCAAAGAGGGCAACCATCATGAGGACGGCACCGATGGATAGAGCCAAGGTGAGGTTGTCAGCTGCCAGCTCGAGAAAGGTCGCCTGCCGAAACAGGGCGGGGTTTATCTTCACGCCGGAAAGACCGGGCGTTAAGGCCGCGAGGGCTTCTTCCACCTCCTCAGTCACTTCTTCCACATTGGCCCATGGAAATTTTTCAACCACCAGCATCAGCGAATGTCCGTTGTCAACGATGGCATCCCCAATGAGCGGTTGATGGTCTTCCACAACGGTGGCCACCTCACCCAAGCGCTTCGGATTGGCCCCTTCAACGGTCACCTGAGCCAGCTCTTCTGCTGTTGTAATGGGCAGGAGATGCCGAACGCCGAGCCTTTGATTGGGGGTTTCAACCCACCCGCCCGTGCCAGGCGTCGAGGCTTCCAAAAAACTCAACGGCGATGCCCACAGCGCGTTACCCGTAGTTCTGATGATCTGTGACAAGGTGACATTTTCGTTTTTCAACTGTTCGGGATCCACCAGCACCTGCAACTGTCGCTCACGCTCACCCCAGATAGATATATTTGCCACCCCGGGCAAACCCAACAGGCGCGGGAGAATCGTCCAGCGGGCAAGCACCGACATTTCGATCAGGGACAGCTTGTCTGAAGTCAATCCGATTACCATACAGCGGCTGGCCGAGGAAACGGGATTGATCATTGTGGTGGGTTGCGACACATTTGGCAGCGCAAACAGCTCCGTGAGGCGCTCCTGCACCACTTGTCGGGCTTGCATGATATCGGTTTCTTTCTCAAAGGCAAGAACAATCGATGACAGGCCGGGAATCGACATAGAGCGGATTTCAACAGCCCACGGTGTACCGTTGAGCATGTCCGCCTCAAGAGGTGTGGTGATGAAGGCTTCCATTTCCTGGGCCGAAAGTCCTAGCGCTTCGGTTTGAAGCTCCACGTAGGGTCGTGTGAATTCGGGCAAGATGTCCAACGGCATGTCGTCAAATTGGACCATGC
>CAJICI010000036.1_pt1 | contig 31706 bp, 24 predicted proteins | sample 9199571 | NCBI WGS metagenome assembly CAJICI01 (sample SAMEA7708329, study PRJEB35096) | sediment metagenome | biome: marine neritic benthic zone biome [ENVO:01000025]; feature: sediment [ENVO:00002007]; material: shallow marine sediment [ENVO:03000034] sea grass bed [ENVO_01000059] ...
CCTTGAGACCCAGATGCTTGGTGATCGCCGCGGTTAACGTCGTCTTGCCATGATCAATATGACCGATTGTCCCTACGTTCACATGCGGCTTGGTCCGCTCAAACTTTGCCTTAGACATATTACCGTCCTCCCATAATTTTTGGATGTTTCTTTACTATATGTATATCGTTAAAATCTATTAGCAAAAGCCAGCCCGGTGCATCCATACGCGGATTACAGAAATCTTAAGATGGAGCCCACGATCGGAATCGAACCGATGAACCTCTTCCTTACCAAGGAAGCGCTCTACCGACTGAGCTACGTGGGCAACTGTTGTTGTGGTTGACTTTTGCTTATCCTGTGTTGAAAATGCATCAATGTTAACTAATGCTGGAGCGGGAGACGAGATTCGAACTCGCGACATCCAGCTTGGAAGGCTGAAGCTCTACCAACTGAGCTACTCCCGCTTACCTGAAAATCCATGAATCTTTGCAGGAAGCCATGTAGTTAACGTCGATTCCGCAGCTTGTAACGAAATCTCCTACATACGCCCTTACATCAGGCTGGTGGTGGGGGGAGGATTCGAACCTCCGTAGGCATCGCCGACAGATTTACAGTCTGTTCCCTTTGGCCGCTCGGGAACCCCACCTTTTTAATTAATGTTAAATTCGGCTGCGCAGATTAGTCGAACCGAAATCCGTAATTCAATATGGAGCCAGCGAAGGGACTCGAACCCCCGGCCTACTGATTACAAATCAGTTGCTCTACCAGCTGAGCTACGCTGGCCTCACAACTTAACATCTTCAAATTATTTAAAATAGGATAGATGTAAAAAGAAGCAGACCCCCCATACTTAAAACAAACTTACTTAACGATCTCTAACCCAAATTTCAAACTCAATAATATTGAGTTATCATATATATAAAGGAATAATTAACAAAAAAACGTTTATTATATCCTATTTTCATCTAATTTCTTAAAATTTCGACTATTTTATACGAATTTTGATATAGTAACCCGTCGGAAACAAGGTTCAGTCACTTTTCCACCGGCTCAAAATGAGTACTGCCAGCATGATTCGCATACAGAGCACCGCCTCGCCGTTCGACCGATGTCGATTCCGGTCGATAATGCCGACCTCGCCTTTTTAATTAAAATTTAGTGGGTTAGGCAAGACGGAAACCGCTTCGGATTCGGGTTTTACAGTTGGAAATATAGCTCGAGCTGAAAGATTGGGACGGATCACAAGGTCTGGATACGAATATTCTCGCAAGCTGCCCTTACCATATGTTAAATTTCTTTATAATTCAATAAGTTTTAGAAAAAAAAATTAAAATATGTATCGCCTCCGGTGTCGAACCTGCCTTCTCCATGTGGGCAACCACCGTCAAGAATTTGGCTCGATTTGCGCCGGCACGCGTGCATAATTCCCCTAAAGTTTTACAAATATTCGTCGATAGCACTTTAGGATACTCTGTAAACAGGCGATGGTCTTCACCGCGCAGAAATTGATGATAAGCATTATTTTTCAGATGGAAAGGGAAAAAAATCTGGCATAAACTTAGCATACGACTATTGGGCTGGGTTGCGATTTATGTATCTCATCCAGAATTATGCCGAAATAACATATAAACCCTTGACAATTTTAGTTATATTTGCTTTATCATTAATAGGAATGAATGCAGATCGAAAACTACCGCCAGTTTCGATGTTGATAGGAATCACTCTACTCTCTTAAGGAATTGAACTGATGAATCTTCGTTATGTTGTTTTACCGATTTTACTGCTGCTATTAACTGCTGGATGCGCACACTTTGCCACGGCCCCTTCTGATTCACCGGAAACCGACCATTTGCGGGAAACGGCCGCATCACCCATCTCAGAAGCTCCCACCGATAAGATCCTTCATAATGGACAGTTGATCCAACGCGCAGGAATATCTGACGCCGACTTATCGGCGGCCACAGAGTTGCACACTGATTCGACCGTCGAAAATGGCGAAGACGTTGTCTCCAATGCCGGAACCAAGACCCGCCAGCTGGGTCTGGATCCCGTCTCCACCCAAAAAATCCAGACCGATCTTGATGAGGCCTTAGAGTTATGTGAAGTCTCCCAGGAATTCTGGCAGCAGGGAGAACTGGAAAACGCAATCGAAGCGCTTGACCGCGCCTATGCATTGATTTTAAGCGTTGATACAACCAACCGGCCGAAACTGATCCAGCAAAAAGAAGACCTGCGTTTTATGATTTCCAAACGCATCCTGGAATTATATGCGTCACGTAATATCGTCGTAAACGGTAATCACAATGCCATCCCAATTTCCATCAACCGGCACGTTCAGGCCGAAATCGATCTGTTTACCTCCGGTCGGGAGAGGCGGTTCTTCATGGAATCCTACCGGCGCTCCGGCCGTTTCCGGGACGAAATTGTCACTGCTTTAAAGGCGGCCGGTCTGCCTGAAGAGTTGTCCTGGCTTCCGCTAATCGAAAGCGGCTACAAGGTCAATGCCCTGTCCCATGCCAGAGCTCTGGGGTTGTGGCAGTTCATTCCCTCTACCGGCTATAAATTCGGCCTGCAGCGCAATAAATTTATCGATGAACGCATGGATCCGGAAAAATCGACCCGGGCCGCCATTGCGTATCTCAAAGAGTTGCATCGTATCTTCGGGGATTGGGCTACGGTTTTGGCCGCCTACAATTGCGGCGAGGGAAGAGTGCTGAGGGTTATCAGAAGCCAGAATATCAACTATCTGGATAATTTCTGGGATCTGTATGAACGGCTTCCCCGGGAGACGGCCCGTTACGTCCCCCGCTTCCTGGCAACCCTTCATATCCTTAACAATCTCGAAACCTATGGACTGAACGAGGTGTCACTTGATCCGCCCATGAATTATGAAACGGTGACCGTCAGCAAGCAGGTGCACCTGAAAAATGTGGCCAGGGCCATCGGTAGCGACGAAAAGACACTCAAGAATCTGAATCCGGAACTTCGCTATCGAATACTGCCCGGCGACAGTTACAGCCTCAGGATCCCACCGGGCAACAGTGATGCCCTGATGGCCGGAATTGACCGGATACCGGTTTCGCATCCACCCCAGAGAGCGTATGTCTATCACCGGGTGCGCAACGGTGAAACACTCTCAGTCATTGCTCGAAAATACCGCACCAGTGTCAGAAGAATCATGCGGGCCAACAACTTACGCCGCTCCAATTACATAGTGGCCGGCAAGCGATTAAAAATTCCGCGACGCGGTTACATGCCCAGCAAACCACGCAGGGTTCAGAAACCGGCCAACGGGCAGGCCGTCAGTCATGTTGTCAGAAAAGGCGATTCCTTATATACCATTGCCAAAAAATACGGTACCACCACCCGGAAAATCCAGAAATTCAACAACCTGAGAACCACCACCTTGCACAAAGGACAAATCCTGGTAATATTTCCGGGCAAAAGTAAACCGCCGACAGTGAAAGGGTTGTCGACCTACAGGGTTCGCCGGGGCGACAGTCCATTTTTGATTGCCCAGCGTCATCAGATGGCCCTGGATCGTTTGCTCTATCTGAACCAGCTGTATCCGGGCAGCAAAATTTATCCCGGACAGAAGCTGTATATCGAATGATTCCTGATTTTGGATTTGGGATTTCGGATCTGGGATATAAATCCAAAAAGGCCGACTATGGCATAGGGTATCATGTTGGGGGCTGATTTATCGATTTTTACCCTATGCACCATGCGCTATGTTCTTTGCTTTCCAGGAACCCGCAACGCGCAACTCGTCTCTTAAACCCTATACCTATATATAAAAACAACATGTCACGTTCAGGCGGAAGTCGGTTTAATCCACCCGATTTCCCCTTGCATCCCATTTATTTCCGCAGTAGGATGAATCCCCTTTTAATTCATAATATTCCTCGTGGATAGTCGCCTGATATTCGATGCAATACTTGTGAAATATCTTAACGACATTGTGGGAGCGGCTTTTAGCCGCGATTTCTGCTTCGCGCGGTCTCTGACCATCGCGGCTAAAAGCCGCTCCCACCAACTGAAATCATGGCCGACAGGAAAAACCGCCAAGTTGTAAATAACCGAATATGAAAAATAAATCATCTATATTTGTTACGGGAGGAATTACAAATGGGGAAATTGTCGTTCAACCTGGAAGATAAGGTTTTTGTTGTAACCGGCGGCAGCCGGGGGATCGGTCTGGAGATCGCCGGAATGCTGCTTGAGGAGAAGGCCCGGGTCGCGATCTGCGGTCGCAAGCCGGAAGGCCTGGAAGCGGCTGTGGAAGAGTTGAACGCCGGCGATAATCTGCTGGCGGTGCCGGCTCATGTTGCCCGGCCGGATGATGTTGACGGGTTGTTCAGCCGCACCATGGAGACTTTCGGCCGCATAGACGGACTGATCAACAATGTGGGCATGAACATCGTGACCGGCGTGGTGGACGCCGATCCCGGGCTCTGGAATAAGATCATCGACAGTAATTTGAACAGCACGTTTTTATGCTCACGTAAAGCCGGACAGATGATGCGCGAACAGGGCGCCGGAAAAATTGTGAGTATTTCTTCCATCGCCGGGCGCCGGTCTGCGCCTTTTATGGGAATTTACGGTGTGGCCAAAGCCGGCATTGAAATGTTGACCAGGGTTATCGCCCAGGAACTGGCTGCCTTCAACATCCAGGTCAATGCGGTTGCCCCGGGTATGGTCCGGACAAAATTCAGCGAACCCTTCTGGTCCAACAGCGAATTCTATGAACAGATCGTAAAAGCGATTCCAATGGGCAGAATTGCAGAACCCGTCGAAGTCGCCAGGGCAGTTTTATTTCTATGCTCGGAGGCATCCGACTTCATCACCGGCCAGACCCTGATGGTCGATGGCGGTGCCAGCGCAATATAGCAAGGATTTTAAACTTTTTATTGACAAATCCTGTGCCTTAGCCCATGGATATTTAGAATCTAATGAATCTTTGCCCGCCACGCGACGGTATAAGGGCCATGGCGGTATGCCTGTCATAAATCCATGGTCCCTCGATTATCCAGGTAGTGAAGGTGCTGGCCCTGCAAACCGATTCCCGGAAGGATGTTTGAGATGCCCTCTTATTCCATTCCCAGCCCACAAATCCTTAAAGAGGAAATCGCCGCCTCCCATGAGCGCTGCCGCCGATACGGTGTCAATCCGCAGGACCGGTGCAATCCAAATCAGAAAAAACTTTCGTCTGCAGAATTGCGGGTAAGGCTCGAGCAGAACCGTGATTTTCTGGATATCGCCACCTATCAGATTGGGGAGCTTTATCAATTCGTCGGAGGAGCCAGTTTTGCGGTCAATATCGCCGATAAAGAGGGTTATATTCTGCATATCATCGGAGACCAATCCACCCTGGCCAAACTGGCGGCCGGTAATTGCGGCCCCGGTTATCGCTGGACGGAAAAAGATGTCGGCACGAGCGTTCTCAGTCTTGCGCTGGAGCGCCAGATACCCGTGCAGATCAATGACGATGAGCATTATTGCCAGCGCGGGCACGGGCACACCTGCTCCGCTTCCCCCGTGTTCGGTGTGGATAATGAGCTAATCGGAGTTATTTCAATGTCCGGGGATGCCGATCGCGTTCATCCCCACACCCTCGGAATGGTTATCACGGCTGCCCGCGCCATAGAAAACCAGCTTCGCATTCAAAAAACATCCAAGGACTTGCGCCTGCAAAACAACTACATGCAGGCGATTATCAACTCGATTGACAGCGGTGTCCTGGCCGTTGATAAAAACGGCGTGATCAATAAAATCAACAACCAGGGAAAGAAAATCCTTCATTGGACAGGGCCACTTGAAGGAATCGCTCTCTCCGAAGTTTTCGGCGATCAGTTCAGCATCAGCGCCATGATGCAGCCTGAATTTGAATTCACCGATCAGGAAGTATTCATTCATATCGGAAAGCGTGTCATTCAACTGCTGTGCACCGTCAAACCCATATTCAATGCCGGGGGCATCATCCAGGGGTCCATTCTGGTGTTCCATGAGATCAAACGGATCCGCAAACTGCTGAACGAAATGGCCGGTGCCCAGGCACGTTTTACGTTCAATGACATCATCGGTGTCAGTCCGGTCATCGAAGAAGCCAAACGGTTGGCCATGAACGCTGCCACGAGCAATTCCAGCGTCTTGCTGCTGGGCGACACCGGCACCGGCAAAGAATTGTTTGCCCAGGCTATTCACAACCAGAGCATGCGCAAGGAGCGGCCATTTCTGGCCATAAATTGCGGTGCAATTCCACGCGAATTACTTGAGAGTGAATTATTCGGTTACGCCGAAGGATCTTTTACCGGGAGCCGCAAAGGCGGGCGCCCCGGAAAATTTGAGCTGGCTGACGGCGGGACCATATTCCTGGACGAGATTGGTGAAATGCCGGCCGATATGCAGGTCAAACTTCTGCGGGTTTTACAAACGGGAGAAGTTTGCAGAATCGGCGAACATAAATCAATATCCGTTGATGTGCGTATCATAGCGGCAACCAACGCCCGCATAAAAAAAGAAATCGATCAAAAAAATTTTCGTGAAGACCTGTTTTATCGCCTCAATGTTTTTCCCATTAAAATTCCCCCATTAAGGGGACGCAAAGAAGACATTATTCACCTTGCAAAGCATTTTCTGGAGCGCTCATCCAAAATCGCCAAAAAAAGTGGTGTGATATTTGCGCCCGGGACCGAGGCCAAGCTGTTCGGCTATCAGTGGCCCGGCAATGTCCGGGAGCTGGAAAATATTGTCGAACGGGCGGTAAACCTCGTGGACGGCAGGGAAATAGGCCCTGATCTGTTGGATATCTCCTCCGGCTCCGATGATAAGTTACGTTATACCAACCAGCGCGGCAGGCACCTGGAAGAATTGGAAAAACAGGCCATTTTGAAAATGTTGGAAGAATTGAAATTTAATATGTCGCGATCGGCTAAAATGCTGGGTATTTCCCGGGCGACATTGTACAACAAATTAAAAAAATATAACCTGAACATCAGCAAAGCGAATGTCTAATTTTTTTACATGTATAAAATATAGACGACTTAAGTTTTTAGTATAAATAACAAAATATTGGGGCCGATCTAAAAAATTTATGTAAAAATTTTAGACACTATTTTAAATTTCTCGCAACTGGCTCACCAAATTTCGTAATCTTAAAATTATATTACATTCCAATAAGTTACAAATAATTTTAATGCTCATTCAAGTTTTATCTGGAGTCTGGCATAGACCTTGCGCTTTAGAAATGGCAGACGCCCGATCCATTTCAGCAGATACCTAAAATCGGGCCTTTCCGGCAGTTCTCTAATTTCCAATCTTAACAGGCCGTTTCAACTTGCCCAAGAGGGAAGTCATGCAGAACTCAATTACCTGGTCCGTTATTGGCGGAGGCAACGGTGGACAGTCCCTTTCCGCACACCTGGCCCTTCTGGGATACCCCGTACGGTTGTATGACATTTTCGAAGAAACCATTGAATCTATTCGCTCCCGCGGCGGCATAGAGGTCAGCGGTGCAGTCAACGGTTTTGGGAAACTGGAATTGGCTACAACAGATATTGCCGAAGCCGTTGAAGGTGCCGACATAATCATGATTGTGACCCCGGCGGTTGCCCATCGGGAAATTGCCGTCCACTGTGCTCCCTATCTGGCTGATGGCCAGATTATCTTTATTCATCCCGGTTCGACCGGCGGGGCACTGGAATTTACCAAAGTCCTGCGGGATCAAAATTGTGACAAAACCGTCACCGTCGCAGAGGCGAACTCACTGCTGTATGCCTGCCGCAGCCAGCAGCCCGGTGTAACAACTATATTTGCCGTTAAAAAAGAGCTGATGGTGGCTGCCCTGCCAGCTACTGCATCCGGACGGGTAGTAGATCTGCTAAATTCGGCCTTTCCTCAGATTTATGCCGGATCCAATGTCATGGAGACAAGCCTCAGCAATCCAAATGCGATGATGCACCCGGCGCCCACCCTGCTGAACACATCGATGGTCGAATCAGATAATAACTGGCTGTACTACTGGGACGGTATTACACCTTCCATCGGGGCTTTTGTGGAGGCCATGGATGAAGAGCGCCTGTCCATTGCGCTGGCCTTCGGCCTTAAAATGCCTTCCATCCTCCAATGGTACAAAGAGGCCTACGGTGCTGAAGCCGAAACCCTGTCGGAGGCGGTCAAAAAAAATATGGCCTACGCAGAGGTAAAAGGCCAGAAAACGCTTTTGACACGCTATCTGCTGGAAGACATTCCCATGGGACTGGTCCCCATGGTCTTTTTGGGCAAAATGCTGGGAATCGAAGTTGAACGGATGGAAACGGTAGTCAAACTTGGCGAATTGTTAACCAACCGGAATTTGACCTCCTCGGGTAGAACCCTGGAAAATCTTGGTCTGGCGGAAATGACCGTTCGTCAGATCCAGACCTATTTGGAAACCGGCGTACATGCGTGCGCCTAACGGCCGTAATTGGCAACATCATGCCGGCCGCAAATATTTTATCAATCGTAATCCAATAAAGGATTAGTCTAAAACCATTAAAAGGAGGCATATTATGTGGAAACCAAACAAACAAAGACAGATTATTTTGCAATCGCTGGCAGTCATGTTGGGGCTTTCCCTGATTCTGACCGCCGGCGTGGTCCTGGCAGGGGGCAAGCCGGGGGCCAAAGTTGATGCGATGCAGATTACAACCGCCACCGCGACCATGGATCCGGTGCGCCCTGAAGCCGCGCGGATTATTGCCGCAGCCTTTACATCACTGGGCTGGGATGTCAAACCAAATCCGATCGACTATAACCAGAACGTCCAGAAGGTCATCATGGAGCATGACTACGACATGTGGCTGGTTATGCTGTCAGGTGCTTCCCTGCGGATCGATCCCAATATATTCATCTACAAGAAGCACTTTTCTGGCGAATATAAAAAAGGCGGCTGGAACTGGGAAGGGCTCAATATCCCCGAAATCGACGCTCTGGCCCAGGCGCAGCAAAAAGAGATGGACCTCAACAAAAGAAAAGAAATCGTCTACAAGGCCCAGGAACTCATCAAGCAGAACCAGTCCATGAGTGTTCTGGCCAATGTTCAGATGACCAATGCTTATCGATCGGACCGGATCAAGAATGTGGTGCCGATGATGGGAGAGGGTATCGGCTCCTTCTGGACCGACATCAACATGGAAGTGGTCAAGGGCGACGGTTATGTCCGCACAGGCATCAATGCCCCGCTTAAAAACATGAACCCGGTGGCAGCCAAGGACCATCTGGAATTCATGGAGCTGCGGATGATCTACGACCGCCTGTTTCGGATCGCCCCCAGTGGTAAAGCCGAGCCCTGGGCGGCTGAGTCTTATAAGATTGTCGATCCCACTACCATCGAGATTACCGTGCGCAAGGGTATGAAATTTCACGATGGTATGGAGGTAACGGCCGCAGACGTCAAGTTCACCCTGGACTACCATAACAAGTGGAAAGCACCGTTTTTCGTCGAATCCCTCAAACACCTGGATTCGGTGGAAACAACCGGGAACTACGGCCTGCGTCTGAAACTCAAGGCTCCTTACGCACCCTTTATCCCCAACCTGCTGGGGGCCATCTTTATTCTTCCCAAGCACGTCTGGCAGGATATACCCGACAAGGTTGATGTTGCCGATCCGCTGAATTATGCTAACGAAAAACCCATCGGCAGCGGACCGTTCAAGTTTGATTACTGGGACCGTGGCCGCGAGCTGAAAGTCAGCGCCTTCAAAGAGCACTTTAGCGCCCCCAAGGTCGATGGCATTATCCGGATTGTTTACGGTAGCCACGATGCCATGGCGGCTGCCATCGAAAAAGGCGAGTGCGACCGCACCCGTTATATCATGAAGCCCAGCCTGCTGATGGACATGCAGAAAGTGAAAAATGTCGTGGCAAAGGGTTATCCCAACCACGGCTTTTACACCCTGTCCTACCACACCCGGCGGCCGCCGCTGGATGACCCGGCATTTCGCAGGGCTATTGACCTTGTCATTCCTCGGGAATTGATGATCGAAGCCATCCTGTCCGGTTTTGGCGCCCCGGGCGGATCGGTCATCGCCCCGTCCAACGAGTTCTGGCACAACGCGGACATCAAGCCGGGTATTGAGGACTTCAACAAGGCCAAACAGATATTAAAAGACGCCGGCTACTGGTGGGACAAAAAAGGAAAGCTCCACTATCCTAAATAAAGTGCAACAGCCGATCTCCCCGGGGCAAGGTGCTGTCCCGGGGTGGTCTCAAGGATTAAAACGATGCAAGAATTTATCATTCGTAGAATCCTCTATACCCTGTTAACCCTCTTCGGTGTGGCCACCATTCTATTTTTCATGTTTCGAATCGTACCGGGCGATCCCACGGCCCAGGTGATTTCACCGGCCCTGGATGAAGTCGCACAGGCGAGGTTAAAAGAGGCCTACGGCCTGGACAAGCCTATGCTGGTACAATACGTCCTGTACCTGAAAAACCTGGTCACCCTTGAATGGGGCCGTTCATTTACCAGTTCCAGAAAAGTTTTCGACATCATGACCTACCGCTTCTGGAACACCATTTTTCTAATGGGAGCCGCCATGTGCTTCGTTCTGGTCATCGGCACCAGCCTGGGCATGGTGATGGCCTGGCGTCGCCAGGGACCCCTGGATGTGGGTGGCACCGTGGTGGCCCTGGTCTTTCAGTCGGCCCCGCCGTTTGTATCCGGCCTCCTGCTGCTGATGGTATTGAGCTATCGTCTGGACCTGTTTCCAACCGGAGGGATGTTCACTCCCGGAGCGGTGCGGGCATTTATTTCCGGTGACTTTCTTCACCATCTTGTTTTGCCAACGATAACCGTAGCCCTTTATTACCTGGCAACACCAATGCTGATCATGCGCGACTCTATGCTGGAAGTCATGGGCAGCGATTTCATTGAACTTGCCAAGGCCAAGGGGCTGGCGCCCCACGTTGTCATGATCAAACATGCCGCTCGCAACGCCTTGCTGGCAGTCGTGACAGTATCATCGCTGATGATTGGTTTTGCCATTGGCGGCCAGGTCCTGGTCGAATCGGTATTTTCCTGGCCGGGGATGGGGCAGCTGATGGTCGAAGCGGCCTCTTCCCACGATTACCCGGTGGCCCAGGCCACCTTTGTGGTGTTGGCCGCCCTGGTTATTTTTCTGAACCTTTTATCGGATATTTCTTATTGCTACCTGGATCCGCGAATCAAACTGGGCAAGTCCGCGGGCAGCTAAGGATATGTTAAATGAAAATCAGCAGGATAGAACTTTTTCAAATTTCAATACCCTTTGCCGAACCGTACCATCTGTCAAAGATCTACGGCACCCTGCATGATGCCCATGCCGTCATCGTTAAAATCGAGACAGATGAGGGCTTAATCGGGCTCGGCGAGGCGGACCCCATGACACCGTTCACTGAAGAATCGCCGGAATCCGCCATGGCGCTGCTGCACAAGATCGTTGGCCCGAAACTTATCGGTCAGGATCCCTTAAAAATTAATCAGCTGGAATCCGGTCTTGATAGACTGGTTAACGGCTACCCGACCGCCAGGGGCGCCATCAACATGGCGTTGTACGATATCCTCGGCAAATCCATGAATATACCGGTTTATGAACTGCTCGGAGGACTACGTCATGAGAAGCTGCCGCTGCTGCTGGGAATCAGCAGCCTTGATCTGAATGAGAGCATCGCGGTGATTGAAAAATTGCGGGGTAAAGGCGTGACCACCGTTATGCTCAAAATGGGAGAAATGCCCATCGCCGACGAAATAAAACGCTTTATCGGCATCAGGGAGCATTACGGCGACGCTGTCAAACTGATTGTTGATGCCAACCAGGGCTGGGAGGTTTCAGAAGCGCTCGAATTTATTGACGGCACGAAAGGCTACCACCTCGATCTGCTTGAGCAGCCGATTAAACGCCACGACTTGACCGGTCTCAGAAAAATTTGCGCCCGGGCAGTCTGCTCGCTGAGCGCCGATGAATGCCTGGTAGAACCCGAAGATGCTGCATTACTCATAAGAGAAGCGGTTGTGGATGTCTTCAGCATTAAGGTTTCCAAAAATGGCGGCCTTGACAAGGCCAAACTCATCGCCCAGATGGCCGCAGGCTTCGGGCTCAAATGCCTGATGAACAGCATGCTCGAGTTCGGCGTCACCCAGGCCGCTTCCCTGCACCTGGGGTGCACCCTGCCCAACTTGTTGGACTGCGGCCATGCCTATGGATCGGTGACCCGGATGTCGGACGACGTCACGGATTTCGATCAGTACATTTCTGCAGGTTTCGTAACAGTCCCGACCAAACCGGGACTCGGTATCGCACTTAATGAAGAAAAACTTAACAAATATACCAGAGATTACCAGAGTATTGGTGAACAAGCAGAGTAGGTAAATGTCAGAACTTTCGAAAAAACCCAAATTTGCAGTACTCGGAACCGGAAATTCGGGGCAGGCCTTTGCGGCCGATATCACGCTTAAAGGCTATTCCGTTAATCTGGCCGAAGTGCCGGAATTCGCAGACAACCTGCGGGCAATTGATAAGAAGGGCGGTATTGAAATATCCGGCGAAGCCGGCAATGGTTTTGCGCGGCTTAATATGCTGACGACGGATTTAAAAGAGGCGATTAAAGGGGTTGACATCATTATTGTCGGTGGTTCGGCCTATGCCCATGAACCGTTTAGCAGGGCCCTGGTCAACGATTTCGAAGACGGCCAGTTCATTCTGTTTACCTCCAATTTCGGTGCCCTGCGGTTTCGCAACTGGATGAAAGAAGCCGGTGCCGCCGCACGGGTAACACCGGTCGAGAGTGTGTCGCTGCTCTATGCCACCCGGGCAATTGAGCCTGGAGTGGTCGCCTGTATCGGGCTGAAAAGCAAACTGCCGGTCGCCGCCTTGCCGGCCGGTCGGACGATGGAATTTTTGGATCTGATCAACCCCGTATTCCCGGAATTTGTGGCGGCCGAAAATGTCTGGTCCACCAGTGTCAACAATGTCAATCCCATTGTTCACCCGCCGATGGTGCTGTTTAATGCCGGCCGAATCGAGGCCACGGGCGGTAAAGGCTGGAATTTATATGCTGACGGTGCGACCGAATGTGTCACCCAGATTATGATGGCCATGGATGCCGAGCGGATGGCGTTGCTCGGACTTGTCAGCAATGACGGATTGGCGTTTAAAAATTCATTTGAAAACTTCTATGCGAAATATTCGCTGGGCAAGCAAACGCTGTCCGAAACCCTAAGGCAAAGCCCCATTCACGGCAATCCGGCATTTCCGGCCCCCTCATGCATCGACACACGATACGTCACCGAAGATCTGCCGTTTGGACTGGCACCCTGGTCGTCCATCGGCCGACAATGGGGTGTGCCTACTCCCCATATAGACGCCGTTATCCGGCTGGTCTCTACCATGCTCGGCAAGGATTATTTCGTCGATGGCCTGACTGCTGAAAAACTGGGTCTGCAGGAAATGACGCCGGATAAATTAAAGTCAATGATTGAGTAGTCAATTAAACGGAGAAAAAACCATGAAACTGGCAAGGGTACAAGAGTTTTTCATGTCTCAAGTACGGATAATCATGAGCCATAAATTCGGTATTTTTGGCGCCGTAATCATTCTGTTTTTTTGTCTGGTAGGGCTACTGGCACCGCTGATTGCACCTCATCAACCCTGGGACACGATCCGGGATGCCAACGGCAAACTTGCCATTATGCGCGCACCTTCCGCTGAGTTTCCAATGGGTACGACCGCCATGGGACGCGACCTTTTCAGTCAGATGCTGTATGCCACGCGAACCACCGTCCTGATCGGCCTGGTTTCGGGATTGATATCAATCGTGATCGGCGCCAACCTGGGGCTGCTGTCGGGCTATTACGGCGGTAAAATGGACGAAATTTTAATGCGCTTTACCGACATTATTTACGGGATGCCCTTTTTGCCTTTTTTAATCGTGCTGATTTCGCTGTTCGGCCGCAGCCTGTGGTTCGTGATTATTGCCATTTGCTGCATCGTCTGGCGCACATCCGCCCGGGTCATCCGGGCCCAGACCCTGGCCATTAAACAGCGCCAGTTTATTCTGGCCGGCAAGGCCAGGGGCTGCAGTGATTTCAGGATAATCTACGGCCATATCATGCCCAACATCATGCCCCTGCTGCTGCTCTATACAGCGTTTAACATTGCCTGGTCAGTACTGGCCGAAGCCGGCGCCAGTTTTCTGGGTTTCGGGGATCCCGATAATCTCAGCTGGGGCGGCATGCTTTACAATCTGTGGATATCCGGCAAGATCAGAACCGCCTGGTGGTGGTTCGCACCGCCGGCAATATGCATTGTGCTGCTGGTCAGCGCACTGGTCTTCGTTAGCCGGGCCTATGAAGAAGAAGCCAACCCCCGTCTCAAACAACGGTAAGGAAGGTGCAAATGCTACTGCAAATCAAGAATCTCAAAACCCATTACCGCATCAAAGATGGCATCGTCAAGGCTGTAGACGGGGTATCAATTTCCGTAAAAGAGGATGAAGTCTTCGGCCTGGCAGGCGAATCAGGCTGCGGAAAGTCGACCCTGATTCGAACGCTCATGCGGCTGGTCCCCGAATCCGCTATCATTGAAGCAGATCAACTCACCTACAAAGATCAGAACCTGCTGGACCTGACGGATAAAGAGTACCGCGCCCAGATTCTGTGGAAAGAACTGTCGCTCGTACCCCAGAGCGCAATGAATTCGCTGAACCCCGTATACCGGGTCGGCAAACAGATTGTTGAAGCCATTCGAACCCACGTGAATATCTCCGGCCAGGAAGCCATGGAAAGAGCTGAAAACCTGTTTAAAGGCGTGGGGTTGCAGCCGGCCCTGACGCGCAATTATCCCCACGAGTTCAGCGGGGGTATGCGCCAGCGGGCCATGATTGCCATGTCCCTGGCCCTGGATCCGGGACTGATTATCATGGATGAGCCGACCACCGGGCTGGATGTCCTGGTGCAGGAACGCATACTGCGCGAATTAAAGGAAATTCGCCAAAAATCCAAAGCGTCGATCTTTTTGATCACCCACGACATTTCCGTGATATCGGAAATGAGCGACCGCATCGGCATCATGTATGCCGGCCGTATCATGGAGCAGGCCGACGCCTTGGAACTGTTCAACGAACCCTTTCATCCCTACACCCTGGGTCTGAAAAACGCATTTCCCAGCATCAAGGCCCTTGAACGCGAGCTGATTTCCATCCCGGGATCGCCGCCCAATCTGCTCGGAGACATACCCGGATGCGTCTTCGCATTCCGATGCCCCTTTTCCATACCGGAATGCGAGAAAGAGCGCCCACCGGATATTGAGATTAAACCCAATCACTTTGTGCATTGTATTCGGACCGAACACGTAGAGGAATTTCGTAACCTTGCAGGAGATAAAAAAACATGGCAATCCTCGAAGTAAGCGAATTAAAACAGCACTTTTATATTCGCCCGAGCCTCCTTGCGAAAATCGTGAGCAAAAAAAAGCCCAGCATCATCAAGGCGGTTGACGGAATGACCTTCAACCTGGAGGCGGGTGAAATCATGGGACTGGCCGGCGAATCCGGCTGCGGGAAATCCACCGCCTGCCTGGCCATCGCCAAACTGCGCGAACCGACCAGCGGCACCATCCGGTATAACGGCAGCGACATATCTCAGATGTCGACCGGTGAACTCAAGGATTATCGTCAGCAGGTCCAGCTGATCTTTCAGGATCCCTATGAGTCTCTTAATCCCCGGTTTACGGTATTCGATACCGTGGCCGAACCGCTGCGCGCCCTTGACATCGCTACCAAAGCGGAACGCCGCAAAAGGGTTCTGGATACCTTGCGTCTGGTGGGACTGAAGCCCGAAGAATATCAGGAGCGGTATCCGCATCAGATGAGTGGTGGTGAAAGACAGCGCGTCGGTATTGCTGCAGCCCTCGTACTGGAACCCAAACTGGTCATCGCCGATGAGCCCCTGTCCATGCTGGATGTATCCATCCGGGCCGGTATCCTGGACCTGATCAGGGATCTGTCCGCGCGCATGAATTTTACCTGCATCTATGTCTCACATGACCTGTCGATCCTGTCGAACATCTCCGAACGGCTCATGATCATGTACCTGGGCCGGATGATGGAACTGGCGCCGACCAATGAGGTGATTACGGATCCCCTGCACCCCTACGCCAAAGCCCTTATATCGGCGGTAGCCATCCCCGACCCGTCTTACAGCAGGCCGATTCCCAATATTCGCGGTGAAGTCTCCCAGCCGATCGATCCGCCGCCGGGTTGTCGATTTCAAACCCGCTGTATGGAGGTCATGGAAGTCTGTAGATCAGTGGAACCTCCCCTGCTGGAAGCCAAACCGGGACATTTCGTATCCTGCCACCTGTATTCACCGGATAGCTTGCAATAAGGTTTTAGGATCCACCAACCTGCCGGCATAGTCATAGAACAGGAAGGCCATGAATACTAAAAATTCTTCGCGGGGAGCCAGTAATAATCCGGTCATCTGCCGCTGCGAAAGCGTTCGCCTGAACCAGCTGCGCCAGACCATTCACCAATCAAAGGTCACCGGCGTCAACCAGCTTAAAAAATTAACCCGGGCCGGCATGGGCCCCTGCCAGGGCCGAACCTGCGCCAAATCGCTCGAAAGGCTTCTTGAGATCGAAGCCGGCGTCCCGGTCGGAACCGAGCCTTATCGCTCCCGGCCCCCGGTGCGTAATATTTCGATTGCTTCCCTGGCCGCCTTGGCCGATCAATACGCTGAACCGGAGGGGCCTATCAGCGTCGTGATGCTGCGCACATCGGAATCAGAGCAGGCGAACCAGAAGACGGACGCCGAGGAGGCTGATTGACCATGGCGTCGGCTGATTACGTCGTCATCGGATCCGGCATTATCGGATCTGCTACAGCATACTACCTGGCCAAAGCCGGCGCCGACGTCATCCTGCTGGACAGAGTCAGTCCCAATGCCGGCGGCACCGCCTCCCAGGCGTGTGCCGGTGGCGTTCGCCAGCAGGGGCGCACGCCGGAAGAGATTCCGCTTGCCATATATGCCATCGGTTTGTGGACTGAGCTTGAAGCGGAATTGGACGCCGATCTTCACTACCGCCAGGACGGTATGACCGTTATGACCGATAGCGAGGATCTGATTCCGGTCCTTGAAAAACGGGTATTGGTGGAAAAGTCTCTTGGCCTGGACATCAGCATGGTCTCTAAAGAAGAGCTCCACGAACGGATTCCAGGATTATCGCAACACATGATAGCCGGCAGTTACTGTCCATCCGACGGCCATGCCGATCCCCTGAGCAGCATAGATGGTTTTATCAGGGGGGCACAGCGCCTGGGTGCGCGTCTATTATGGCAATGTCCGGTTGAATGCATCATTACCGAAAATGATAAATTGGTGGCTGTTCAAACCGCCCGGGGACAGATCAATTGCCGGCATGCGGTACTGGCCGCCGGGTATTGGAGCCGCGCGCTGGCGACCACCACCGGTGTGGATCTGCCTTTTGAGCCCTACACACTGCAGATGATGGTAACCGCTCGCCGGCCTCATAAGCTGGACCAGGTACTGGGTTGGCTGGGTCACGGCATCAGCCTGAAGCAGGTCCCTTCGGGCGGGTTCGTCATTGGCGGCGGATGGCCGGGTTATGGCGACCCGGATACCTATCAAACCCAACTGCTGCCCGGCAGCATGGCCAAAAGCGCCAAAACCACTGTGGGACTCTACCCTGCCCTGGCCGGCATTCCAATTGTTCGAAGCTGGGTAGGGATAGAGGCGTTTTGCAAAGATGAAATGCAGATCATCGGGCCGGTGCCGAAAATCGATGGACTGATGCTGGCCGCCGGTTTTTCAGGACATGGGTTTGGCATCGGACCGGGAGTGGGGGCTCTGGTCGCTCAGTATCTAACAACAGGCAAAATGCCTGACATGCTCAAACCATTTGGATTCGAAAGATTTAAAAACGATGCCGGAAAAGATCGCTAGAAGAAATAAGCTGCGCCTGGCTGTTCATCCTGTAACCGGCAAACCCATCGAAAACCGCCGGCGAGTCAAAATTTTTGTAAACGACCGGGCGGTTGAGGCCCTTGAAGGCGAATCCCTGGCTGCCGCCCTGTGGGCCAACGGACTGATGGCGCTCGGGCAGAATCCCGGGGCCGGTTTACCCCGGGGCATGTATTGCGGAATTGGCCACTGCTATGAATGCAGGGTGACTCTGGACGGTATTGAAGATATCCGTTCCTGTTTAATCCCGGTTCGTGATGGCATGCAGGTAATTTTACAACAACCCGGGCCGCTATCCGGTGAACGACATGGCGGGTGAATCCGTCGACATTGCCATCGTGGGCGCGGGACCTGCCGGATTGGCAGCTGCCGCGGCGGTGGCTACGCATGGTGTCAGCGTTGTCATACTCGATGAAGCGCCGTTTCCCGGAGGCCGTCTGCCAGGTCAGATTCATCAGGTGCCGGGTCGCGCTCACGGGTCTGACCGGCAGTGGTCAGATGGCGCCGCCCGGGCTGCTGAATTAATAGATGCAGCTAAACAGGCCGGCGCACGCATCATATGCGGTGCTTCGGTTTGGGGTATATTCTCCAGCTGGTATCTGGCGGTCGCACCCACCGACTATAAATCGGCCGGAAATAAATTGCCCGCTGGATTTAATGCCCGGGTGGTTATCATCGCCACCGGAGCGGTGCAAAATCCTCTGGTGATGAATGGGTGGACACTACCGGGGGTAATCACTGCAGGAGCCGCTCAAACCCTGATAAATGTTCACCACGTGCTGCCCGGAAAAACAGCCGCTGTGGTCGGTTTAGATCCTTTAAGTCTGGCGGCAGCCCAGCTAATGAGCGAAGCAGGCGCTCATGTTCACGGAATTGTACTGCCCCCTCCAAACGGACTTCAATCCGAGCCGTATTCACCTGCGGCGGGCATTGAAACCCTGGCGCGGTTTTCAGACTTTGCCCCCAGCAAACCTGTGGCCCTGATGGGAAAAATTGCCGGGAAAATGAGCGGTCTGGCGGCAGCCCTGTATCCTGGTTCAGGTGTTAAAATAGATGGTGTCAGGCTGTTACTGCGAAAGGCTGCGCTGGCGATCCATGGAGAAAATCGTGCCGAACAAATTGAGATCAGTGGTCTGGCGGCCGACGGGAAGATCACACCCCGCCAACCGGAAAAATGGCCGGTTGATGTGGTGATCACATCTGCCGGTCTTTCCCCGCTGACAGAACTGGCCCAGGCGGCCGGTTGTCCCCTGGTCCATATTCCGGATCTTGGCGGCTGGGTACCCGCGCACACTCAAGACATGATGACGCCGCTTAAAGGATTATTTGTAGCCGGAAGCATTACAGGTGTCGAAGGGGCAGAAGTTGCAGAAGAACTGGGAAGGCTGGCCGGTGTCAGAGCTGCTGCCTATCTAAATCTGATAAGCGCGTCCAGCGCAAAGGACGCGGTTAAAAGGCATCGGGCAGCAGTAGTATCTGCCCGAAAAAGATCACTGCCGTTTTTACCCGATATCGAAAAAGGGCGCACCCAGCTGTCACGCCATCCCTTCTAATCCCGCGCTTATATTTATACGCCATCTCAAAAAATGGATTCTTGTCCGCCTCTGGAGGATTGGGCCAATCCGCCCACCAGAGGCGGGTAAACCTCAGGCGGATTTGAGATGCCTTCTAACGACGGATGTACGAACTCAGAGACGCCAGTAGGTGACGCCCAATTTCCGGGCTTCAGCCGGGCTGAAACAGCCCTTGACATCGATGACCAGCGCATTGGCGTCGGCACACCTCCCGGTGATGCCTTCAAGCCCCTCGTCCAGATATACCCGATGCATGACTGCCAGGATAACGGCATCCAGATCCCGGATCCGGTCCAACGGCTGCAGGTCCACCCCGTAATACTCCCGTGCTTCTTCCGGGTCGGCCAGCGGGTCGCTGACAACCACATCCACGCCGTAATCCTGCAGCTCGCAAATGATATCCACCACCTTTGTATTGCGTAAATCGGGTACATCTTCTTTAAAGGTGATCCCGAGAATGGCGACCCTTGCTCCCCGCACCTGTTTGCCGGCACCGATAAGCATTTTGACCGTCCGTTCGGCGATGTGTTTACCCATACCGTCGTTGATCCGTCTGCCGGCCAGGATCATTTCCGGGTGATAGCCAAGGGCTTCTGCTTTGAACGTCAGATAATAGGGATCAACACCGATGCAGTGACCGCCCACCAGGCCGGGCTTAAAAGGTAAAAAATTCCATTTGGTCCCCGCAGCTTCAAGAACTTCATGGGTGTCGATATCGATGATGTCGAAAATCTTGGCCAGTTCATTCATCAGTGCAATGTTCAGGTCTCTCTGGGTATTTTCGATAACCTTGGCGGCTTCCGCCACCTTGATCGAGGAGGCTTTGTGAATCCCGGCCTTTACGATCCGGCCGTATACACCGGCAAGCATATCACTGGTAGCTGGATCCGAACCGGAAACAATCTTCATTATATTATCGAGTGTGTGAACCTTATCGCCGGGATTAATCCGTTCCGGAGAGTACCCCACCGCAAAATCCCGCCCGAATTTCAGACCGGATTCCCTTTCCAGCAACGGGATACATACCTCTTCGGTGGCTCCCGGATAAACGGTGGATTCGTAGACGATGCAGGACCCTTTTTGCAAAAATTTCCCCACCGTGGTGGACGCTCCCTGCAGAGGTCCGAGATCCGGGATCCGGTAATCATCGATGGGGGTCGGAACGGCCACGATGATCAGCTTGCATTCGGAAAGTTTTTTGGGGTCATCGGTATAATCAATGGGTGCCTGTTTAAGCCGGTTGCCCGATACTTCAAGGGTCCGATCGATTCCGCCGGCAAGCTCCTTTATTCTATCGGTTTTAAGGTCAAATCCGACAATATCAAAATGAGCGGATAGATGCACTGCCAGCGGCAGGCCGACATAGCCCAAACCGACCACTGCAATTTTATTTTCCCTGTTGATCAGGGATTCAAGAGTAACCATACTTTCTCCGGGTCTTTGCAATTGAAGTTGATTTTCAGGTATAGTATGGATGAAGTCTACCATATTAACCGGGTATTTTCATCATAAAACAGGTTTCAGAAAACAGAGGACAGAAGACAGAGGACAGATAGCAAATCAGAAACTTCAGCTGCAATCGTCCTGCCAGAATCTGAAATGCTGAAGATTCATCTGTCATCTGTCCTCTGACATCTGTCGTCTGTCATCTGTCCTCTGACATCTGTCGTCTGTCAGCTTAAATTGGAAGGATCTATATATAGTGCATACAGCCAATTGGCACGTCATTACCGGTGCTCCCTGCTCGGGCAAAACGTCGGTAATCAGGGAAATTGGCCGGCGGGGATATCAGGTCATCCATGAAGTGGCCCGGGCCTACATCGATCGGCAGCTAAGCCGGGGGCGACAAATAAATCAGATTAAAGCGGATATACTGCAGTTTGAACGCCATATCCTGCATGAAAAGCTCAGAATTGAGGCATCGCTGAAAAAAGCCGGGCCCATATTTTTCGACCGCGGTGTACCCGACAGCATCGCCTATTATAATTTGGAAGGGCTGGACCCTGCGGAACCTTTAAGATACAGTCGCAGAACCGGCTACAGCAAAATATTTTTCTTTGAACGCTTCGATTTCCTTCAGGATGATGTTCGCTCGGAAGATGATGAAATAGCTGCCCGGCTGAACAATCTGCTGCTGGACGCCTATGAGAAAGCCGGGTACAACGTCATCATGGTACCCGTGATGGCGGTTAAGGATCGTGCGGATCTTATTCTAGAGGCTATCCATTAGGCGTTTCTTCTCGTCCGGAGTTAAATAACGCCACCGACCGGGAGCCAGGTTACCCAGCCTGATACCCGCAAATCGTTTGCGCTGGAGCCGGGTGACCTCGTTGCCGACCTTGCGGACCATCCGGCGGATCTGCCGATTCTTACCCTCCTGCAGGACGATCCGAAACCGCCTGCCAGATATTCTGGTAACCCGGGCCGGACGGGTACGGGTGCCCATCAGCGGCAGGCCGCCGCTCATTTTTTTTAAAGCTCCATCGGATATCGGTCTGGCAACGGTAACGTCATATTCCTTTTCGTGATCAAAAGACGGGTGGGACAGACGGTGATGTATACGGCCATCGTTGGTCAGCAATAAAAGCCCGGTAGAATCCTTGTCCAGTCGTCCCACCGGATAAATCCGCTCGGGGATATCCACCAGATCCACCACCACCTTTTCACCGGGATGACGGCAACTGGTGACATAGTCGCCGGGTTTGTTCAGCACGATATAGATTAGCGCCTGCGAAGGCCGGATGGGCTGTCCGCCAACCTCAACCTGATCTCGCGCCGGATCAATCTTGGTGCCGAGTTCAGTTATGGTCTTACCGTTGACGGAGACTTTACCGGCAATAATGAGTTCTTCCCCCTTGCGGCGGGAGCAGACACCGGCCGAGGATAAAAATTTCTGTAGTCGCATTTCACCCATTGGCATTTAGGATGCAGGCTCAGGTGCGGTAATCTGCATTAATTTTGACATAATCAATGGAAAAATCGCAGGTATAAACGGATTCGGTCGCCTGTCCCAATTTCAGATCAACGGTGACCGTAAACTCGTCCTGCTTCAAAACCCGGGTTGCTTCCGCTTCGGCTTCCTTGCCGCAGCCGAATCCACCTTTGACCATCTGGACCGCGTCGAAGAAGATATCCACTCCGGCAGGATCCAGGGCAATACCGGCCCGGCCGACAGCCGCCAGGATTCTGCCCCAGTTGGCATCTTCACCAAAGAGGGCAGTCTTAAACAACGGCGAATTGGCAACGGTATCTGCGATTTTATGGGCTTCCGGTCCGGTTTTGGCACCCTTGACGACGATCTCAACCAGCTTGGTAGCGCCTTCTGCATCTTTGATCAGCCATTTGGCCAGGTCAATCATGGTAGCATCGAGCACGGATTGAAACACATCTTTTTGATTCTCACTGACAATCTCAACATTCGAATGTCCGTTGGCCATTAGTAGAACGGTATCATTGGTGCTGGTGTCTCCGTCCACCGTCATGCGATTTAATGATCGGCCAACCGCTTTTTGAAGCATCGCCTGCAGTATGTCCGACCTGGCAGCAATATCGGTCATCACATAACACAGCATGGTGGCCATGTCGGGACGAATCATCCCGGCTCCTTTGATCGCACCGGTGACGGTGAACGACCTGCCGGCCAGTTCCCCGGTACGGCTGACAACTTTAGGCTCGGTGTCCGTGGTCATAATGGCTTCGGCAAAATCGGATATGCCGTCGGGAGCAAGGGCCTTTATAAGACCGGGTGCGGCCGTCTCAATTTTGTCGATGGGCAAGGGCTCACCGATCACCCCGGTGGAAGAAACCAGCACATCGTTTTCGTCAATCCCAAGTTCCCGGGCAACCAGATGCCCCATGCGAATCGCGTCCTGCATGCCCTGCTCCCCGGTGCAGCAGTTGGCATTTCCGCTGTTGACGATTACAGCCTGACACAATCCATTGGCTGACCGTTGCTGACCCAGCAGCACGGGCGCCGCCTTGACCAGATTGCGGGTAAACATGGCGGCGACCGTCAGCGGAGTTTTCGAATAAATGAGGCCCAGATCCTTTTTACCGGTTTTCTTCAACCCCGAAGCAACACCTGCCGATTGAAAGCCGGGGCAATCCAATTTTTCCATAGCCTGTATCCTCAAAATGTGAACCCTTGGTAATCCCATTCGATGTGATAATTAAGGAACGATCATGATGGGTATTATGATGAAATGTTCAACTGGCAACCCATTTTACAGCAACAGCCAAAATTGTCAAATAACCGACGGGTTGTTTTTTAGGGCCATGGTTGGACAATGTTGGCGATCATAATTTGACAGAACCTGATCTTTGCAGTATTACCCCGGTCACACACTATAAGCCATCTTAAATCCGCCTGAGGCGGATTGGTCCACTATCTGCGTTGGGCGCTCGGTTTAAATCCTCGAAATACTGATGTATGCCTGCTAGCGCAGTGACTGCTATGCCGTCGGTTTAAACCTCGCGCCCGCCTTGATATTGAACCAAAATCCGTTTTTTGAGATTGCTTCTAATTATAAGGACTTGAAAACATGGATCGATCTTCTTTCCGGTGCCACCTGTGCGAAACACCGCTTCAGATACATCGCGCATGAGCGTCCGTTACTTTGCGCTGCCGACTTCACCGGCCCTGTATATTCTGTCCTAGCAGCTCAACAGCGATACCAACCTGGCATCGGCTTCGATTGCACTGTCAACGATTCTGTCGTTTATATCCCTGTCGATTGCGTTGTTGATTTAACGTGATCCACAGTCTCTTATTGTCATTTCTACGCATCTGATGATAAAAAAGGTCACCACGAAGAGCACGAAGCTTACGAAGAAACTTTACAGTCATTTATTAATTTCCTCCTTTGTGTTCTTCGTTCTCTTCGTGGTCTAATATTTTTTTGATTCTCCGCCTTCGCGGATCCGAGCTAAAAATCAGCAAACAAAGATGAAAAATTTTAGAATCACCATCGAATACGACGGAACCCGTTACCATGGCTGGCAACGACAGAAAAACGACCGGACCATTCAGGAGGAAATCGAAAAGGCAATCCAGAGGGTAACAGGCCGGCAGGTATCCCTGACAGGATCCGGACGTACAGATGCCGGAGTACATGCCTTCGCCCAGGTGGCCAATTTTAAGTGTGAAACCCATCTCGATGGGCAGGCGCTCTCAGGAGGCCTGAACAGCCTGACAGACGATGATATCGTTATCACGGAGTGCAGGGAGGTCGAAGCTTCCTTTCACGCCCGCTACGATGCCAAAAGCAAAACGTATGTCTACAAAATACTAAACCGCTCGAACCCTGCTGCCGTCGGCCGCCAGTATGCGTGGCACATCAGAAAAGTATTGAATCGTGAAACCATGCGTGCTGCAATCGCCCACCTCATCGGCAGTCATGATTTCAAAGCTTTTGAAGGTGCGGGCAGCCCGCGCGCCCACACCAACCGCAGGGTATTTAAAGCCGATCTTATAGAAGAAAAGGAGGGCTATCTGGCTTTTGAAATCGAAGCTGACGGATTCCTGCGTTTTATGGTGCGCAATATTGTCGGTACGCTGGTGGATGTAGGGCTGGGCAAGATATCACCGGAAGGTTTCAAGTCCATCCTGAAATCCAGGGATCGATTTCTGGCCGGAGCTACTGCGCCCGCCCATGGACTATTCTTAAAAAATGTGATGTATTGATGTGAAACCGGTCATAATTGTTTAAAAGTATATAGAAGCCATCTCAAATCCGCCTGAGGCGGATTGGTTCAAAATCGCGGCGGCCGCGAGGTTTAAACCGACTGCGTAGCAGTCACTGCGTTAGCAGGCGTAGCAGTCACAGCGTTAGCAGGCGTAGCAGTCACTGCGTTAGCAGGCGTAGCAGTCACTGCGTTAGCAGGCGTAGCAGTCACTGCGATAGCAGGAATACTCCAGTATTTCGAGGATTTAAACCGAGCGCCCAACAAAGAGTTTGGGTCAATCCGCCTCAGGCGGATTTGAGATAGCTTCTAATAAATGGTTGAACGTCGTATCAACAGACAAAATGAAAAAGGGGAAGGCTATGAAAACAAAAAACCTGAAAAATTCCATTTTAACCCTTCGGCCCATTCGCGCTATCCTCCTGGCAACCATCATCAGTGTTTCATTTTCGGGCAGTTTAATGGCCAAGACCGCAAAGGAAATTGATGCCAGCGTGGATGTTGCCATTGAACGCTTTTACCAGCAGGTTAAGGGTGCCAGAGAGTTTGCCAAAGCATCCAAAGGTATGCTGGTGATGCCAAATGTCATCAAGGGGGCTTTCATAATTGGCGGAGAATACGGGCAAGGTGCACTTCGCATCGGTGGCAACACGGTGGACTATTACAATACCATCTCCGGCTCCATCGGCTTCCAGATTGGCGGAGAAGCCAAGGACATTATCCTGCTGTTCATGACGGACGAGTCGCTGAATCAATTTCGGGCAAGCAAAGGCTGGGAAGCCGGTGTGGACGGCAATGTCGCCTTGATTACCATAGGCGCGGGCGAACGCGCGGATACAACGACCGCAAAGGATCCCATTGTCGGCTTTGTTTTCGACGCCAAAGGGCTGATGGCGGATATTTCCTTGAAAGGTGCCAAATTTACCCGGTTGGACAATAAAAAATAGCCCTGACGATAACCCCGCAGGAATAAAAAGCCAAAACTATTTTATGATCCAATAAAATTTAAGAGGATAATTAAAATGGCAGATTTTCAAAAATGCAGGCCGCAGGAGCTCCAGGAATTAAGGGAGCAACTTCAGCAACAGTATAGTGAATTTAAATCCCGCAATATTACCCTCGATATGACCCGCGGAAAACCATGCGCGGAGCAACTGGATCTGGCGGCGGGGCTTTTTGACTGTGTCGATCATAACCGATATGCTGCCGAAGACGGCTCGGACTGCCGCAATTACGGCGGATTGGATGGAATAGCTGAAGCCAAAACGCTTTTTGCCGAATTGATGGAGGTGCAGACCGATGAAATTATCATCGGCGGAAATTCCAGTCTGAACATGATGCACGACGCCTTCATGCGAGCGATGGTCAATGGGGTCGGTGAAAACGGCACCCCCTGGAAGTCGCAGTCCAAAATTAAATTTCTGTGCCCCAGTCCGGGCTATGATCGTCATTTCTCTATCTGCCAGTATCTGGGCATTGAGATGATCACCATTGATATGAATGCCGACGGCCCGGATATGGACACGGTTGAAGCACTGGTGGCAGATGACGAGAGTATCAAAGGTATATGGTGCGTGCCCAAATACAGCAATCCCACAGGAGCCGTATATTCCGATAGCGTGGTGGATCGCCTGGCCGCCATGCAAACCCGGGCAGACGATTTTCTTATATTCTGGGATAATGCGTATAGCGTGCATCATTTGGGACAAAAATCCGCCAGGCTTAAGAATATTCTATCAGCCTGTAAGAAGACCGGTCATCCGGACCGGGCTTTGATGTTTGGTTCGACATCCAAAATAAGTTTCGCCAGCGCCGGCCTGGCGATGATGGCGGGCAGCAAGTCCAGTATGGATCAGGCCAGAAAACAGATGTTTTATCAGACCATCGGGCCTGACAAACTCAATCAGCTGCGTCATGTGAGGTTCTTTAAAAATATGGCCGGCATCGAAGACCATATGCTCAAACATGCTGCGATTTTAAAACCCAAATTTGACGCTGTTCAACAGGCCCTGGAAAATGGCTTGGGCGGTAAAAATATTGCCAGCTGGAGCAAGCCGGAGGGAGGGTATTTTGTCAGTGTGGACATGCTGGAGGGCTGCGCCGGACCGGTGGTACAGATGGCCGCTGATGCGGGTGTCAAATTAACGCCGGCAGGCTCCACTTTCCCGTATATGAAGGATCCGCTGGATCGCAATATTCGTCTGGCACCTTCTTTTCCACCGCTGGATGATATCCGTCAGGCAATGGAGCTGGTGAGTATTTGTATTCAGCTGGTGAGTATTGACAAACTTCTGGCGTGACCTGCTGGTAGCATTCGCTAAAAATACGCATAAGAATGACCATCGAACATCGAACGTCCAACTCGCCATAGGCGAGCAAGCACTTGTCCGCCTCCGGCGGATCGAACGTCGAATGGAACTTATCGAAAATACAGCCATATGAGACTGAACCATTAGGTAAAATCTTGATAAAAAAAGTCCAGATTAGCTATGATTTCTAAAGCAGCAAGAAAGAAGCAGTAATAACGTTCAATTGAGATAAAAAAGAGGAGCAGAGCGACATCATTATTCGATGTTCGACGTTGGATGTTCGACGTTAATCTTTTAAATATGACCGTATGGCAATGACCAATAGGTGACGGCTACGGAAGAACTTAACACGAATAATAAAAAACCCCGCTCGGGTGTTGAGCGGGGTTTACCTTTTGGATCGCGAGCCAGATTAGCGACGCGCTCTCTTGGATGCCTTCAAAGGATTAATTTTGGCCTTTTTGGTATCAGCGGCTGCGCTAACATGGGATGCCATATTGCAGTTACCATTTTTCCATTTCACTGAGGGATCGGGACAGGCTGAGCAATACCAACCGGCTGAAAATTCAGAACCGCGGTTGCAACCCTGGCATTTATCGACGATCTGATGGCAAATCCCCTCGTTGTAAGTACACCCTTTAGCGGACATAAACGGGCACTCTACGCCTTCTTTAATCGTTGTACAAATCATTGGAATCACCCCCTTGGGTATTGAGATTATTGTATAAAAAAAGCCGGGAACCGTTTGGACCCAGCCAAAACAGATAAAAATTCCGGGGAATATAATGATACCGGCATCAATTGTCAATAAAAATTTTGCAAAAATATTTAAATTTCTAATTTGCTGATATACAGTTGATTTTTGGTCCGTTTTCATCAACAATAAATAATGAGAATATCTGCTGCCTTCACGTGCTTGTATTTATACAATTTTCGTGCCATTATTCAAAAACTATAAAAAGAATTTGCTTATGAGCTCTGAATCGACCCCAAAACTACATGAACATGACGCCGGTGCGATTATCCGCAAGGCGGTTGAAGTTTTAAAAATTGAAGCCAACGGCATTCTAAAACTGGTTGATCGCATCGATGATAATTTTTCCGATATGATCGAGGAGATCTGCCGATCAAGCGGTCGACTGATTATCTCGGGAATTGGAAAATCCGGCATTGTAGCGCGTAAAATCGTGGCCACCTTAAACAGCACCGGAACGCGATCGTTATTTCTACATCCGGTTGAGGCCATGCACGGCGATCTGGGCCAGGTATCCCGGGATGATATCTTTATGGCTCTGTCCAACAGCGGAGAAACCGATGAGCTGTGCATCCTGCTGCCGAGCATTCGAAAAATCGGATGTAAAATCATTGCGTTCACAGGTGCAAAAAAATCCAGCCTGGCAGCCCAAAGCGACATCATCATCGACGTCGGAGTAGAAACCGAAGCCTGCCCTCTGGGACTGGCGCCCACTGCCAGCACGACCGCAATGCTGGCCATGGGGGACGCCCTGGCCGTCGTATTGTTGGAAAAAAAGCATTTTAAAACCAGCGATTTTAAGATGATTCACCCCGGTGGCACACTCGGTCAGCGTCTTGCCTGCAAAGTAGAGGATCTTATGATCACCGGACCCGACCTGCCCAGGGTTAAAGCGGGAACCGGAATGGCTGAAGCCGTTAAAGTCATTGACCGGGGAAGACTGGGCACAACCCTGGTAACTGATTCCGGAAATAAGCTAAGCGGTATTATCACCGACGGAGATATCCGGCGTCTGTTGGCATCCGGTCAATCGATTGCCAGCCTGAGCGTCGAAGACGTTATGACCCAAAATCCACGGACCATAGCAAAGGATTTTCCAGCCTATGACGCCCTGAATATCATGGAGCAGCATCAAATCACCGTGCTGCCCATCGTTAGTCCCGGGGGCAAAATTCTGGGCATCTTACATCTGCACCATATCCTGGGCAAAGGGGAATTTAAGTTCAATGGGAATTGAAAAATTCAAATCAATTCTGGCATACGCCTGAAGAGCAGATAAGCAATCTCTTTATCAACGTGTTTCGTATTTGGTATTTCGTATTCAGTCACAACGATTCTCCATCATGTTTTTCGTAGCCTTCGCTAACACAAATTACGAAATACCGAATACTTGAACGAATCAACCTGTTGTGAATTAAGAAATAATGAATCTTCAACGGATAGTGAGTCTATTATGGATAGCAATACCCTGATCACAGAAATCCCCACCCTTGGCAAAGCCACCCTGCCCTCTCCGCTTAAAAAGAGAGTCGAGGAGTCCGGCAGCATCAGTTTTGTTTCCGACCAGCGCCGGGTAATCATCGAAGTGGATGAAGAGCAAATCAACCGGATGTTTAAAAATGACAAAGCACCGCCCTCTTACGAACTGGCCGGCCCCCGGCAAAAGGTATTCTTCGATGCAAGCAAGGTCAAATGCGCCCTGGTAACCTGCGGCGGTCTTTGCCCGGGAATCAATGATATTATCCGTTCTATAGTTCTGGAATTGCACTACGCCTATGGTGTCAGGCATATATTCGGTATTCGGTACGGACTGCAGGGATTTATTGCCAAATATGGTCACGATATTGTTGATCTGACACCGGAAGCAGTCGTTAATATCCATGATCGGGGGGGAACAGTGCTGGGTTCCAGCAGAGGGCCTCAGAATATCGATGAAATCATTGACTGCCTGGAAAGAATGAACATCAACCTGTTGTTTATGATCGGCGGTGACGGCACCCTGACCGCCGCGAGCCGAATAGCCGATGCGATTAACGACCGGGGGTTAAAAATCGGCGTTGTCGGCGTTCCCAAAACCATCGACAATGACATTTATATGGTTTCACGTTCATTTGGCTTTGACACCGCCGTGGAGGTTTCCACCCGGGCGATTATCAGCGCCAACAACGAAGCCGAAGGATACCCCAATGGCATCGGACTGATAAAATTGATGGGCCGGCATTCCGGGTTCATCGCCGCAACAGCTGTCCTGGCCCAGCAGGATGTAAATTTTGTGCTCATACCGGAAGTTGACTTTGACATGGAGGGACCAGAGGGATTGCTAAATGCTCTGGAAAAGCGCCTGGCCGATAGAAAGCATGCCGTCATCGTGGTGGCGGAAGGCGCCGGGCAAAAGTTTTTTAAAAACGACGATTCCCAGAGGGATGCCTCCGGAAACATTAAACTCAAGGATATCGGGCTATACTTAAAGGAAAAAATTTCTTCTTACTTCGCGGCAAAGAATATTGAGATCTCAATCAAATATATCGATCCAAGCTACATGATCCGGAGTCTTCCGGCCAATGCCAACGATAGGGTCTTTTGCAATTTCCTGGGACGCAACAGTGTCCATGCCGGCATGGCCGGCAAGACCGCCATGCTGATCGGCCGTTGGAACAATCAATTTGTCCATGTACCGATGAAGGTGATCGCCGGCCAACGCAAAAAGGTCGATCCCGGAGGCAGCCTGTGGCGCAGCACCCTCGGCGCCACCGGGCAAGGCTCCCTTATGAATAGTTGATTGGTGTTTGGTATTTCGTGTTTGGTGGCGGAAACTGCATTTACACAAAGATACTTTTTTAAACAAGAATATGAGGATAGTATGGCTTAAGTGATTGTAAATTCAGATTTTTTTCTAAACACCAAAAATACCAAAAACAAAACACGAGAATCTATCGCAGAAAGGCCTGTTACGTTCAAGGGCCCCGCTAAAAATCAGCGGGATTGAATGTCTATTTTTTAGATATTGATGTATTCAACAAGCGTCGATTAAATTAAAAAGCGGAGTGTACACGGTAAAATCACCCTTCTATTAATACTAAATGGAAAAACTGGTTTCAAAACCTTTAGATCTTGTTCGAAGGCAAGGCATAAGGAGGAGAAATAGCGGAGCGTACGACCAGTACGTGAGCATGTTTCGACGACGAACAACGCAGCCATCGGGCAAGAGATGAAGGTTTTGAAACCAGTTTATTCGAGTTCGACGAATTTATTGCCTTTAACCCTCAGCAAGTATACCTTCTTCTGTGCATCGCCGTTTTCATCAAAATTGGTGAGCCCGGTAACACCCGGAAAATCTTCCAGATTTAACAATTCGTCTCTAATTTCACTGCGATATCGAATCTGTTCCCGGCCAACAACATTAAACA
>CAJICI010000761.1_pt1 | contig 31207 bp, 32 predicted proteins | sample 9199571 | NCBI WGS metagenome assembly CAJICI01 (sample SAMEA7708329, study PRJEB35096) | sediment metagenome | biome: marine neritic benthic zone biome [ENVO:01000025]; feature: sediment [ENVO:00002007]; material: shallow marine sediment [ENVO:03000034] sea grass bed [ENVO_01000059] ...
CTCAGCGGCGGTGAGCAGCAGCGTGTATTCATTGCACGCGCCATCTGCCAGGAGCCTGAGATATTGCTTCTGGATGAACCCACGGCATCGCTGGATCTTGCCCATCAGGTCAAGGTGATGGATCTGATGGAAAAGCTGAAAATCGAAAAAGGCATCACGGTAATCATGGTTTCCCACGACGTCAATCTTGCGGCTATGTACGGTGATCGGGTCCTGTTGCTAAAAGATGGGGAAGCCGTGTGTGAGGGCCCTCCCGCCGAAGTCATCACTTTCCGGCAACTGGAGAAAACCTACGGATGCCATCTGCTGGTTGATGACAGCCCTGTGGGCGGTTTTCCCCGCATAACCCTGGTGCCTGGAAGATTTATGGATGCGGATAAGGGGTAATGAATCCGGCCGGAAGCCGGCGCTTGATGAATAACAGGGCACAACACCTGTGATGAGCGTTGTGCCCATATTTTTCTAAAGTGGTATTTCGATTCAATGCTGCTGGTAGGCCACCAGTCTGACGCATAATTTTTTTTCCAATTCTTTGATCCTGACCAGTTTGTCATCTGAAAGATTGGCCGGCTGCGGAGGGGTGCTGAAGGCGATCAGTGTATTGCCCAATTCCTTCTCCAGGGCCTGTATTTCCGAGAGTCCATCTTTATCTATATAGTCTGCAAAAAGATTTTCATGTTTCATTTTGCGAAATCCTTTCGTTCTTGTTCATGGGTTCGATAAAAAGCACTGCCTGAATACAACCTAATACGCAACAAAATTTTAGCAATGCCTTTGGGATTTTAGTCTATATTGCGCAATGGGCAGATTCTTGACATAAAAATGCAAACTGGCTATATTTTGATTTGAAGTGCGTATTTGCATAACAACTGGCAGTCATGGCTCATTCAATCTTCCGGGAGACCTGACTTTTGCAAAAGAATACTATTTCGAAAACCCCGGATAATCCGGTTGCGATTCAAAAAGTCGAACTGCTGCAACGACGGTGGTTGTCGAAATATGTCTTTGAAATCGAGCTGACACGCCCCCCGGACTGGGACTTCAAACCCGGTCAGACAATTTGTTTCATCCATGGTTCACTGGAAAGATATTATTCTCTGCTTTCAACCCCCGGTGCCCCCACCCTTGAAATTTGTGTTTATTTAGTGCCCGGGGGCAGTTTTTCACCTGTCCTGGCCGATGCCGAGGTCGGCACTACATTCAAGGTTGCCGGTCCCCACGGGTATTTTACTTTTAACCGTTCAGAGCGTGCACCCGTTTTTGTTGCCACCGGCACGGGCATCGCCCCGTTTGTATCCATGGGCCGATCCGGAATGGCTGACTTTAGCTTGCTTCATGAGGTTGAATCCGCCGCCGATCTCTACTATCAGGACCTCTTTCGAGAGATTGCTTCCAATTACATCCCCTGTCTGACGGAGACTTCATCGGCGGACCCCTTGCCGCCGGATACCTTTCACGGCAATGCCGCCGAATTTATAAGGCAGAATTTACCGTCGGCAGCTTATGATTTTTACCTGTGCGGGGATCGGGAAATGGCCCGTGAAGTCACGTTGCTGGTCGACGAGCAATTTACGGGTTCCTATGTTTTTAAGGAAGTATTTTTTTAATTATATATCGCAATGAATCGGCATTAATTCACACCGGATCTGGAGATGGTGAATCGGATCTATTTAGAAAATTGAGCGTGATGCGTGCTGAAAACATAAGTTTCGTAAGTTGTCGGTTCTTCCAGCCATCTTTCCAGGGTGGTTTCGTTAGCTTTGCGCTCCTGGTTTTCCCTCCAATTGAGCCAATTTTCCATGTCCTGCCACATGGCAATCACTAATATTTCCTGAGGATTATCATGGTTTATCAGTGTTTGGCCGGTGATGTAACCTTTCTGATTCATGGCAGCGGCACGGGACTTGTTTAACATGGCAAATACTTCTCTGGCCTTGCCTGCCTTGATTTTTCTTTTGATCATGACTTTTACCAGCATGGGTCCCTCCTTAGGAATGATTGCGTTATTCGGGATTTTCCCCGGGTGGAAACAAGGACTCATATACGACTGCAATTCATCTTAACCGAGCAGTAAAGTAGAAAGGATGGTCCGATTGAAATCGAATGTAAAAGGAAAAGGGGAAATCGGTTGCGAGAGCACTGTTCAGATTCAAGTTTCACCGATAATGGAATTGATCCAGATGGGCATTTAACTATTCTAATTTGCTGTATTAGTCAAGAAAAATGTGTATATCATCACATGGCTTCTAGTCATTCGCTATCGCCTGACTTGAAATGGGCGCCGTGTATGGCGGCAGTGATACCTTGAAGGTGGTACCTTCCCCTACCCGACTGTTGACCTCGATATCACCGCCGTGGTCCTTGAGAAAACCGAAACAGACCGATAGACCGAGACCGACGCCGCCGAATTCCTCGCTTCTGAGCATCCTTAGGACTTTTCAGGTCACCCCTTCGCGATCAATTTTTTTCTGAAAGGCTCGCCAGGCCTCGTGTTTCACCCCTAGATCCAGGGCCCGCACCGGCCAATAAATTATACATGACCAGCCATCGGTCAGGTGTCAAGGCGGTCAGGCGAGAATAATCTGCAGTTTAGTTGCTTGAAAACAGTTGCCAATTTTGCTAATCTGCGGGTGAACACCTCTTGCGAGGTTCTTGACCTATGAAGCACCCAGCAACCCAGCCGCCTTTTAAACGAATCGTATCTCTTGCCCCCGCCATCACTGAGATCCTGTTTGCCTTGGAAGCAGCAGGCCGGTTGGTGGGCGTAACGGACAGCTGCGACTACCCGGATGCCGCACACGAATTGCCAAATATTTCCGCCTGGTTTGATCCTGACCGCGATAAGCTCCTGGCCCTGGAGCCGGATCTGGTGCTAGGTTTGGAGACCGCCCATCGGCAACTGAAACATGACTGGGAAAACAACGGGATCCAGGTAACCCTGGTAAATCCGACCAGCGTGGCGGCAGCGCTGGAAGATATACTGAGGTTGGGAGAAATGCTGGATGCCGCCCCGGCGGCTCAGACCTGTGTCCAAAATTTGCAGACACGTTTAAATGCGCTGGATCGTAAAGTTGATAGACTTCCCCGTGAAAAGCGATTGACGGTATGCCGGGTGCTGGACCTGGAAGGCAATCAGCTGATTGTCGCCGGACCGCTATCTTTCCAGTATGATGTTATAACGCGGGCCGGCGGCTTGAATGTCAGCGGACAGTTTAAGGAAGCCTATCCCAAAATACCCTGGGCCCTATTCGAGCGTTGGGACCCGGAGATGATCTTTTTTTGCGGGTATGACCGCCAGTTTATTCAGCGCCTTCAAACCGATATGAAGTGGCAGTCGCTAAAGGCCATCAAGACCGGTCGGCTGCATCAGTTCGATTGCGCCCTAACCTGCCGGACAGGTCCGCGGATCGTTGACATGGCAGAGTTGCTGTTTGACACCCTTTACGAAAACTGGCAGGGACATAGCGGCGCAGCGTAGCACCAGTAGCAAGCCCCGCCGGTTGCTGCTGCCGCGTTCAAATTCCTGGTAACCCGCAATCAGGAGCAAAAACACATGGCCACATTGGGAATCTTAACCTGTGAGATTTTAGAACTGGAATTTGCCTACCTGCTGAATTCCGACCCGGATATCGCGCGGATATCCGTTTTGGAAAACAGCCGATCGCTGCGTATGCTCGAAGCGCTTGAGTCTGCCGGTACCCGGGATGTCGTGCGAATTTTCGAGCTGGATGGTTTTGCGCCTGATCGGAAAAACCGCCTGGAGGTGCTGGTCAGCGTATTGGAATTGGGTTTACACAATCGCAAACGGCTGCTCCAGGATGGGCTGGTCGCAGCTGCCCGGGCGATGGGATCCCGGGTGGATGCCATATTGCTCGGGTATGGTTTGTGCGGCAACGCGCTGGAAAACCCGACAGAGCTGTTATCCGATGCCGGTGTGCCGGTATTCATACCGATGGACGGGGACCACCTGGTGGATGACTGTGTCGGACTGGTTATTGGAGGACGCGACAATTACTACCAGGAGCAGTGCCGGATGGCCGGCACCTTTTTCATGATTCCGGGGTGGACCTTCCATTGGCGGCAGTTGTTTGAAAAGGAATTTGGCAACCTGAGCGTGGATATGGCCAGGCGACTGTTCCAACATTATGAGCGGTCGCTCTTGATCCCAACACCGGTGATGTCCGAAGAAGACATGCGGCAGAATTCAAAAGATTTCAATGAACGGTTCGGCTTCCGTGAAGAAATCCGCCCGGGGACCCTTCAGATTCTGGTGGATTCATGGGAATCGGCAAAAACGTTTTTAGTAACCGATCCCGATTAGGGTTGTGTCCCGAAATAGATTCTAATTCCTTCCTCAAGTGATTAAAATCGTCTGTTTATGTCAAAAAAATCAACTGTTGGACGATATCCAACTGCAGAGCCTTGGTATAGATTCTGTTCAATCGCCTGGGCCCGACCTCAGGCAGCTGGTTGTCTGCTGTATGGGGGGCCTGGTCGATATGGGATTAAATTCATCCATAAAAAATCATCCGGCGAGTTAAGGAGGCTATTTGTCACAACGGGTAACGGTGGACGTTCTTGTAACTGATTTCCGGCAGTGAACGGCCTGCGTCTATATGGCGGAATCGGTAAGGGCTTTACCGGAAGACATCCAGGAAATTATCGAGGTCCACAACTGGGATATGCGCACCCTGGAGGGCGTTCAGAAATTTCGTGAACTAAAGGCCAAATCTTTGCCCAGTATCGCAATGGACGGTGAACTGGTTTACGAGGCCATCATACCCATGCAGGAAGAGCTCATTAACCAAATCAGCCGGCGGCATAAGGCCAAAAACTAATCCGCCTTGTCGCCAAGGCATCTGCATTCTCGTCTTATCCACCCGTTCAGATAATAAAGCCGTCTCGCCACCAGACCATAAGCGTTAAGGTTCTGCCATGATTACCAACACGGAAATCCGGCGGGCTGGCCACAAGGCCAGCCCGGTATTTGGCAACATCCAGAGCATCTATCTCAAATTACCCGAGACCACATGTGCCTGTGAAACGCCAGGTGCCTGCTGTGCGTTTCTACCAGAAATGACGCTTATGGAAGCGCTGCAGTGGATCCGCGTGATGCAGCAGATGGCGGAACCCGTTCAGCTGGCTCTGGTCAAAAAATTTGTTGAATTTTATCTCACCAACCCTCTGCGGCGCATGGGCTGCCCCTTCTTATCCGGGGGGCACTGCGGTATCTATGAATTCAGGACCTTCGCCTGTCGCGCCTACGGTTTGTGGAGCAAGAAAATGGGGCAGGAGCGCACCCGGGAAAGCCGTGCCGGCAAAAGGCAGCTGTTGAAATTGTGGCAGCACCAGGGTATTGAAATGGAGACCGAAACAATAGCCGATGAAATGGACTACTGTCTGCAGGTCGCCTGCCGTGGGGGCAAAAAAATATCCGACGGCCGACTGATGACCGTTTTACAGGAACTCTATGCCTTAGACAGCAAATTGTCGGACCTGCAAACCAAATTTGAAAATGAATATTACTCCGATTTCAGTTTCCTGATGACCTCACTAACCTTCAGTTTTAGAAAAGCGGTTCTGGGCAAACTGGCGGTGATCAAGGAACTGTCCCAGTCGGGGACTGACATGCGTCTTCAGAAACTGCTCTCACAGATAAAACCGGCGCACATTCAGAGCTTATTCGGCTCCAATTGATTTGCGCCAGGTTTGACCGAAATCAGCAAAAGGGCGAATTTCTTCGATCTGAAACTGCACATAGGCGTGAATCATTTTTTTGGCGGTCATTTCACCGACCTTACTTGAGACCCGGGCTCGGATTTCATCCAGTTTGCGCCCGGATTCATGGAACTCGGACATTTTAAGATAGACGCGCACCCCTTTCCATGAAGTGGGATCCTCGCCCGGCTGCATGATCATGAACACAGCATGGGGATTCTCGCGTAGGTTGTTGAAGGTTCGGTTGTGTCCCAGGCCAACGACGACAGTGTTTTCATCAGACATTTGGGCCGAGCCGAAATAGGCCACATCCACTTTCCCTTCTTTGTCGGCGGTGCTGAGTGTGCCCAGCCGGGGTTGTTTGTTGAAATATTCCATCAGTTCTTTGGACATGATTTCCTCCTTTAGGCGTGACGTGACGGATTGGTGAAATGAATACTATTTGTCGGGGTGGTTATTGGGCGACTAAAGCATCCACAGTAGCGTCCATATGCGATAATAAGCCTTTTTACTTTTTTTTCAAGGTCGCCGCTTCGTGCCCTAATGATAAAGGTTTTCACAAAACGGCCTTTTGAAAACCGATATTTCATCGAAGCCATTACGAGTTTGGCAGGAGATTGGTCATGCATATAGCCGAGGGTATTATTACGGGAAGCAAGGTTGTGATGTACTCGGGTGCCGGCGTCGCCCTCGTCGGGGCCGGTGTTTGGCGGATGAAAAAATTCGTCAGTGATTTTCCGGACAAACGGGCTTTGCTAGGTATGGGCGGGGCCCTCATTTTCTTTATTTCTTTGATTCCGCTGCCCGCTTTCACGGGAACCAGTACCCACCCGTGCGGGACTCCGCTGGTCGGCATTTTGCTCGGCCCCCTGATCGGGTTTGCCTTGACCGGTGTCAGCCTGTTATTGCAGGCCGCTTTTTTTGCCCACGGGGGCTTTGGCACCTGGGGTGCCAATGTGGTGGCCCTTGGTTTTTTTGGCTGCTTTTTCGGCTGGGCGATGTTTCGCCTGGCCTGCCGGATCGGTTTGCCAATCTGGGCGGCGGGTTTTGCCGGCGGTCTGATCGGAGATATCATGGTCTACGCCGCTTCAGGCTTTATTCTGGGCACGACCCTGGCTCAGGCACCCAATTCTCAGTATTCGCTGGCAGGTTACCTGATTGCCATCTATTCTGCTTACCTGCCCACCCAGATACCGATTGCCATCGCCGAAATGGTTGTGACCGGCCTTGCGCTGCAATATGCTTTCCGTCAAAGACCGGAGGTGTTGCTGGAACTCGGCATCGTAAAAGCCAATGGGGTGGCCCTAAAAAATAGTACCATCATCGGGCTCCTGGTAGCGGCCGCGGCCGGTTTTCTGCTGTTTGCGGGGTCCAGCGCCAACGGGGCTAACCAGGACCCGGTGGCCGCCAAAGTGAAGCTCCCCCCGGGCAACACCCAAACCGGGGAAAAAGAGTTGTTTATGGGCATGGACGAGGCCGTGAATGAAAAGATGGCCGCTGCCGCCGGCCAGCCCGCCAGAGATCCCTATATCAATACCGAAGCCATGGGTGATCTTTGGAATCTTTTGCTGCTTTCGGCCGGCGGTGTTTGCGGATTTGTTGTGGGTCGCTGGTGGCACTTGCTGTGGGGCAAGCGCCCCGAGGGATAAGGCTATGGGATTTAATCAACTATTCGATCAGATCTTATCGGGATCCGATTCGATCCATGACTATCATGAAATCACCCAGGACCGCGGACTGCATCGCTGGGACCCGAGAATTAAACTGGCCCTGCTGGTCTTTGCCGTCGGATTGAATGTGGTGGCGGCCAGGCTGTGGCTATCCGTCACCCTATTCAGTGTCAGTCTGACAATGGTGATTCTGTCCAATATACCCTACCGGCTGTTTGCATTGTTTTTTCTTGCACCGGCATGGGCCACCCTGCTCGTATTTGTTGGGTATTCGGCCGGTTTCGGGATGACACCCATTTTTTCAATCGGACCGTTGACCTTCTATCGCGAAGGGGTTATGCAGGGCTTATCGGCCGCCAGCCGGGTGGCATGCGATATGTCCTGGATGGCGGCTGTCTTTCTTACCACCCCGTTTACCAGAGTTTTGGATGCCCTCAGATGGTTCAGGGTTCCAGGGGTGCTGATCAACGTCATCGCCACAGCCTACCGCTATGCATTTTTGCTTTTCGATGAATTCGTTACCATGCGCGATGCCGCGCGCGTCAAAGGCGGGTTTCGCAATTACCGCAAAGCGCTGCGCAGTACTGCCATGATTCTGACCCAGGTGATTTTCCGGGCCTATGACCGCGCCAATCGCATTCAGGAGTCGATGACAGGACGGGGTGAATTGGCGCGAACCGGCCGGTCTGAAACTCAGCAGCCATTCGGCAGCGAATCAGCATCCTGTCCCAATGATTGCGATATCACGCCGCAGGTCATCGATCCGGATGTGCCGGTGCTTTACTGCGAAGGGGTTTGCTATTCTTTTGCCGGCGGCAGAACCTTGCAGAACATCTCGCTATCCGTTGCCAGGGGGGAGCTTGTTGCGCTTTGCGGTCCCAACGGGGCCGGCAAGACCACCCTGCTTAAATTATTCTCGGGAATCCTCTCACCCCACAAAGGTCAAATCCATCTGTGCGGGAACCTGCTCGACCGCAAATCGCGCTTTGACGCATTTCAATATGCCGGCATGATGGCCCAGGACCCGAATGATCAGCTGTTTTGCACCCATGTCCGTGAGGATATCGCCTATGGGCCGGTCAATTTGGGCCTGCCGCAAGAAGAAATTGACCGTCTGGTGGCAACGGCCATGTCCCTGATGGAAGTATCCCACCTTGCCGATCGCCCCATCCACCGCCTCAGCTATGGCGAGATGAAGCGTGTCGGGCTCGCGGGACTGATCGCAATGCAGCCGCCTTTGCTGCTACTCGATGAGCCCAGCGCCAGTTTGGACCCGGCCACAACCCGGCAGCTCGTAGAACTGGTCAAGCATTTAAACAGTCATCATGGCTATACCCTGGTGCTTGTCACCCACGATATCAACCTGGCATCGATGCTGGCCAACCGCATAATTATTCTTAACGACGGCAAAATCGCGGCCGATGGAACTCCCAGACAGATCCTGACCGATGACCGGCTGCTAAAAAGCGCCCGTCTGGAGCCGCCGATTTTGACCTTGCTTTTCAAACAATTTTTCGAAAATTCGACCCGGTCTGACAGGATCCCCGTGACCACCGAAGAAGCTTTGGAGGTACTTAGATCCTATCAGGACAATGGGCAACCTTGTGGCCATGAATGACAAATTTACGCTGACATTCGATTCTTTTGAACACCTGCTGCAGGCACTGCTAAATGATATTGGTGACGGCGTATTTTTCATTACCAACGACATGCAAATTATTGAAATCAATGATCGGGCCTGTGATATATTTGAAAATTCCCGCAAATATCTTGTCGGCATGGATTGCCGCGATTTAATCGCACCCGAACACAGGGGCCGGTTAAATCAGGCCTTCGGGGATCTGGATGACTTTGAAAGCTGGGCCGGTGAAATGACGGCGATGCGTGGCGATGGCGACTTTTTCCCCATCGATATCACCGTTAAAAAATTTTCCCTGGTCAGTCGAACCCTCTTTTGTCTGGTGGTAAAGGATTTGACTGAATATAAAACCCTGAAAGAAATGCTGCGCCAGGAAAAATCACACCGCCGTGAAATGTATGTTACGCTGAAAAATCTGATGCGGGCCTTTGAAAAGGAAAGAAGCGGCCTCGAAACCGGGATTTCACATCGAATCGAAACCCTGCTGCTGCCCACCATCGAAAAAATAAAACGCGAGCCAGCGGCCGAGTTGCGCAATACCTATCTGGATTTAATGCGCGACCAACTGGTTAATTTGACTGCCGGTTTTAACAAAGAACTTGACGGGCGGTTTCTGCGCCTGACGCGCACCGAAATGAAGATCTGCAAATACATTCAGACCGGTCTGGCGAGCAAGGAAATCGCTCAGGCCATGAACATTTCATTTGAAACGGTCCAGGCCCACCGGCGCAGTATTCGCAAAAAATTGGATCTTCGCGGTCGCAAGATCAATCTGCACACGCTTTTGGTATCAAAATCTTTTTTGAGGCATTCTTAAGACAACGACCTGCGCATCAAATAGAATTAACCAGCTGAATCTTGCACTTTGCCGGCAGAAGAACCCGCTGGTATAAATACAGAATGGAGTGTCGCAATGGAGATGGATGGGGATAAATCGGCGATATCTGCACCATCAGAGCTTGCCGAACACACGGCCCGCTGTGTCGATCAATTCTGCAGGCAGATGTCGTTTCCATCCGCCGTGGATATTCGAATCGTTCGGCATCCCCAGGAAGATCTACAGCGCTCATCCCGGGTCAGTCCCCTGGGCGCAACTCTCACAGACCAAAAATTGAGCATTTATCTGCACGAGGATTCTCTGCTGGGAATATCACCCCTGGCCCTGCAGGGCTGGTTGGACATAGAATTGGCCCGACGCCATCTGGAGCTTGATCCGGCGCTGTATCGGGTGAATTTCGATCAAGACATCCGACCCCATTTTTACGTGTCGGGATCCGGCACACACCTGGTGCGCCATTTAGTGGTGCACCTGGAAGCCAGTTTGAAAAACCTGATCGCCACCCAACTGGTCATCGAAATCGGCCACAGCAAACCATTACTGTATTTTTATCACTACCGCATCAACCCTTCAGTGGCAGAACAGGAAAATTATCAACGGCTTTTTCCCTACCATTGGATCCGGGCCATTTTTCTATGTAAAAAAAATAAGGGATTTACACCGGTGGCTTTATTGGCCGATAAAGGGATCGCCGCCGAGCTGGAGTCGTACTGGTGGAACTGTCATGCCTATCTGGTTCCGGAAGACAAGCGCTTTTTGCAGACCCTGTTCAGCCTGTCCAAACAAAATCCGGTTAAACGCTTCGCAGAAAACCTTGTGGAAATGTTCAAATTCGTTAAAGCGCAGTTATTGATCCGTTAAAAGCGTTCAAATCAATTCGTATCAGGTATATAAATATACCCATTATTTACCTAATAATATTCCTTTACGCAAATCGCGTATCTATGCCATAGAATTCCTATTCATATGGGCTATCCCGGTAGCAACTTCAAACCTACTTCAGGCCTATGAGGGGACTCATGAAAATTACACAAATCGCGGGATTTCTAGGGTGTGGTAAAACAACGCTGTTGCTTAAGCTTGCAAGAGAAATTGCCGGCGACGGTGAACGCAAAATTGCTATGGTTGTCAATGAAATCGGTGAGATTCCCGTGGACGGCAAAGTCATGGAGGAAAGCGGCATGCAGGTCAAAGACATCGGTGGCGGCTGCATATGTTGTGAGGTGGCAGCGACCTTTGCCAAAACCATTTACCGGTTATACAAAGATTTCAAGCCGGATCACGTACTGGTAGAGCCCACCGGCGTCGCCGTGCCGCACCAGGTTAAAATGGCAGCTAAAATGGGCGGTCGGGATGCAAAAATAGCCATCGGCCCGGCCATCGTGTTGTTCGATGCCACGCGCCCGGCGGAACTGTTGGACATGGATATGCTGGGGCAACTTGTGACGACCCAGATTAAGGATGCCGATGTGATTGCCATCAGCAAGGTGGATGCGGTGGAAGATGGGGCTGTGGCCGAATCGGCTGAAAAAGTACGTGAATTTAACGCCAAGGCTGACATCTTCAATTTATCCTCCTTTAACGGTACGGGTCTGGATCATCTGGCCAACGCGATATTTACATGGGAGGGATGAAAATGGTGGATCCATCAGAACTCGAGGAACACGGTTGCTATACCGAACACGGGGTGAGCGGCTACGGGGTTGCCGCCAAATTGAGCCGCAAGGAACCGATGAATGAAAAATTCGTTAAAAATATGGCCGAGTCGATGATGGTTTCCATCGCCCGGCAATGCATGGATCTGGGGGCACGCTGCATCGGCCACATCAAGTCCCATATTCGCACCGAGGCCGGAACCATCAAGGCGGATACTATTGGGACCTCACATGGATCCTATTCACACGGTCAGCTCACCCGGCCGGTAACCGACCTGTTCATCGCTATTAACAGCATCGTTCAGGGCATACCCGAAGATGCCGTCAAGGCCGCCACCCTCGAAGGCATGCACGAGGTTTCCGAACAGCGCGGTCTGATGGTGGTCAAAGAAAAAGAGCATACCTATTTCGATGAATTTGATTTTGTGGCTTCCAAAAAAGATTATATCAAGCAGCTCGAAGAGCAGTTAAAGGTAGACCAAAATCCGGAGGACGACTAAATGCTACTCGTGAATGTATCCGGTGCAGCCGACAGCGGCAAAACCACCCTGATCCGTGAACTCATTGTGCGCCTGTACGCCGCCGGCAGAAAATCAGCCGTTATCCTTAATCAAAAGGGCCAGGTGGATATCGACCCGGAATTTAAAGACCAATTCCAGGTGGCCGTCCGGAACATCCGGGGCGGCTGAGTGGGCTGTTCACTGGCTTCCAGTCTGGTAGACCTTAAGAAAGAATTAGCCAAATCCCATGATCCGGATGTGCTGTTCGTCGAGCCGTCGGAAATCGTCGTGACGGCGGAGATTCGCAACGTGGCGGCCATGGGCTGTCGCGATATCCATTACGATATCGGTCCTTTCATCACCCTGGTTGACGGGCCCCTGTTCGGCTTTTTATGGCAGGAGCGCCGGCATTTAATGCTTGGACAGGTCAACGGGGCCGACATGGTCTTCATCAGCCGCTGCGATCAGATAGAATCCCGGGAACTCAAGGAAATACAGGATGCCCTGGCTGAATACCACAACGGAATCGAAGGATTGAGTGTGCGCCATAATCTTGGCCTGGAAACGATTTGGGCCACTATTGCTGATCAATCTTAGCCGGATTACTATCGGCCGGCCAATCAGCCTCAACAAACTAAATAACCAAAGAAAGGAGACAAAACCATGACACCTTTGGAAAGAGTCGGAACCGTTCTTCAAGGAGGAATTCCGGATCGCGTCCCCGCCGCCCCGTTGATTTGCGGAGCGTCCCGGCGGGTTTACGGCGTAACCTACGAAGAGTGGGCCCAAGACGGCGAGATAATGGCAAAATCCATGATTCAGGCCCAGGAGCTTATCGGTTTTGACGGCATTTTAGGCCTGGTAGACCTTTCAGTCGAAGCGGCCGACCTGGGCCAGAAAATGGTTTATCCGGTTGAAGACACTCCCCACCCGGATTATGACGACCCCTTCATTAAAACGCCGGATGACTATTTCAATATTGAACGGGTCGATCCCACCAAATCCCCGCGGATGAAAGAAATGCTAACCTACATGGACATCGTCTGCAATGAAAAAGCCGCCACAGTACCCATCATGGGGTTTGTATACGGGCCCCTGGGGATTTTATCGATGATGCGCGGCGCGGAAAATGTCTTCCGTGATTGCTATAAAAACAAGGAAGCCGTCATGAAGGCCGAGGAACTCATTACCGAGGTTCTGGTCGATTATATCAAGGCCATCGGCAAAACGGGTGTGCACGCAATTGTGCTCGACACCCTGTTTGCCTCGCAGACCATCATGCGCAAGGAAATGTGGAAAGAAATTGAAGGACCCTATACCAAAATTCTGGCTGATGCCGTCCGGGAAGCCGGCTGCATGGTCATGGTCCACAACTGCGGCAACGGTATTTACTTCGATGTTCAGATCGAAATGATGGAACCCGTGGCGATTTCTTACGCCTATCCACCGGACGACTGCAAGGACATGGCCGAGGCCAAGGAGAAATGGGGCAAAAAAACCTGCCTTTGCGGCTATGCGAATCCTGCTCAATTTGCATTTCTGGGCACGCCGGAAGAAATGAAGATGGAATGCAAAAGACAGATCGAAGAACTGGGCAAAGACGGCGGCTTTATTCTGGCCACCGGCTGTGAATATCCGCCCAACGGCTCCCTGATGAATGCCATCGCCATGATGGAAGCAGCTGAGCTCTACGGCAAATACTAGCCGTATGCCAACTGCTAAGCTGTGAGTTAAGATTGAGAAATCGGGCCCTGGGATATTTTACTCGTTTCGGGGCCCGAATTTATCATCCGCATCTGCCATCAATCCAAAACCATCTAATCTGGATCGAAAAATCATCCTTCGGACGATTGTCAAATCCCGGGGACTTGGGTAGCTTCTGCTGAATGAACCTCGTGTAAATCGTCTCCAATCAGACAGTCACGACCCAACCCCATTCAAAGATAATAGAAAACCGGAGCTGTCATGGATCCTCAATCAACATCAAACGGAATTGCCATCGAAGATTATCACATTCAATCGGAGCCCTTTTACCTGGCGGCCGGGGATGAGGTTCAGGTATTTGAAAGCGCTTACAGCCTTAAGCTGCCGGTGATGCTCAAAGGCCCAACCGGGTGCGGCAAAACACGCTTCCTGGAACACATGGCTTGGAAACTCTCCCGGCCCCTGGTCACCATCGCCTGCCACGAAGATTTGACCGCTTCGGATCTGGTGGGCCGTTATCTGCTCAGCGGGGAAGAGACGGTCTGGCAGGATGGTCCATTAAGCCTGGCGGTCAAGCACGGTGCCATCTGTTATCTGGATGAGGTGGTCGAGGCGCGCAAGGATACGACGGTGGTGATCCATCCCCTGACCGATGATCGCAGGATCCTGCCCCAGGAAAAACGCGGGTTGCTGCTGGAATCCAACCCGGATTTTTTGCTCGTGATGTCATACAATCCCGGCTATCAAAGTGTCATGAAGGATCTCAAGCATTCAACCCGCCAGCGCTTTATTGCCCTTGAGTTCAGCTACCCATCCGAAGAAAACGAACAGGCCATTATCGCCAAGGAGGCCGGCATCGATGAGGATGTGGCCGGCAAACTGGTTCGACTGGGCAATATGGTGCGCAACCTGCGGCAACACGGCCTGGAGGAGGGTGTCAGCACCCGCCTGCTGGTCTATGCCGGCCAGCTGATGGCCAATGGCACGTCACCGGCTTCAGCCTGCGAAGTCGCCGTCATCCGCTGCATGTCCGATGATCCCGAAATGCAGGAAGCGATTTCGGAGATTGTTTCAGGCATTTTCTGAGACGGTTAATCTACGTCCTGCAATGGGGACAATACATTCCAGGTGTTTTTGATGAGCTCTGTCCAAGATTTTATAACCGAACATCCCGACCTCCTCCCCCAGATAAGCCCTGCAGGCCAGAATGCCTTTTTGAAAATGGGTGACGCCATCGCCCATCTGCGGTCCCGCAAATCGCGCCTGTTTTTTTTTGAGACCTTCAATCATCTGGCCGGCATCGATGACCATCCCCTGCGCGACAGCTTCCTGGATGGCGGCGTATTGCTAAGCAGCTACAACTGGGCCCTGGCCCTGCCCTATTTTTCAGCCGTGACCAAAATCTCACCGGATATCGACTTCGTTGAAAAATGGACTCGATTTGCCCAAGACCTGGCCCGGCGGGACATCGATGCGGGCCTGACCTTTCTGGAGCGGACCCCCCGGGTTATAAAGAACCTTGACCATGAGAGTATCATGCCCTGGGGCCGGCAGGCCCTGGAAGCCCTGGAATACTCAGCAGGGATCTGGCTGGCGGTCAGGGCCTATCTGCAGGAAGCTGCCGATCCCCAATGTGCCTATCCTTTATCCCGATGGAAGTTCTTCCTGGAACAGGCGGCGCGGATTGCCGAAGTTTCCCCGTCGGCGGCCGAGGCCTTTATCAGATCCGGCAACCGGGTCTGTCTGTTGCTCAACGACGAAGAGACTGGCGACTGGATCACCCAAGGGCTGGACGACTGCCATACCGAAGAAGAACTTATCAATTTTTTCAGCGGAACCTCGCTCAGTGCCCTGGAAAAGCGTGACTGCCTGGCCACCGGTGTGGCCTTGAAGGATCGCCGCCACACCCTGGCCCTCATCTGCGAGGCTTTGCTGGGGCATCCCGTCAAAATACGATCCAACATGTCCCTGGTGGGCCACAAAGGGTTTGGCGGCGGGGCGGCCACCGACGGGCACACGATTTTTCTGCCGGACATGGTGCCTGATTTCGGGCTGTTTAAACTCATGGCACTCCACCAGAGCATGGTGCTGTCACAGGGCAAGTTTCTGGAGAGTTCCGGTAAGATTTTTTTTGATCCGATTCGGATTCACCTGGAGGCCGACCGGCGCCTGCTCGATCGGCTGCCCGGTCTTCTGGTCCAAATGGAAGGCCACCTTCCCGATGGGCTGCCGGCCGAATATCCCCGTAAATTAAAGGCCGTCAAAAGAGCCATGCCGTGGTGGGGCGACATCCTACCTGACTTGATCAATGAGACCAATGCCACCATCGCGGAAATTAAAAACCGGGCGGCCGAAAGTGGCGATTTGCCGCCGGAGGTGATCGAATCCCTGCTTTCGGCCATGATGGCCGAAGGGCAGCGTGATACCGATGAGCTCTGGAAACTGTTTCGCGATATCGTCGATAATATGGAATTCAGCTCGCCGGACCCCGAAGAGCTGCAGGAAAATGTCAAAACCTATCTGTACAGGGAATGGGACAACAATTTGTCCGATTATAAACTGGAGTGGTGCCTGGTGCGGCAGCGACTGGCAAAGGACGATCCCAATCCCTTTGTCGAACAGGTCCGTGCCAGGCTGGACGGGATTATCAAACTCATCCGCCGGCAATTTATGAAGCTGAAACCGGAACGCTTTCGCAAATACCGGGCCCAGCCCACCGGCGACGGCCTGGATATCGATGCCCTGGTTCAGGCCCTCGTGGATATGCGGTCGGGGGCGTTTCTGACCGAAAACGTATACATTCGGAGGGACAAACGAATTCGGGACGTGGCCGTCCTTTTCCTGATGGATCTTAGCGCCTCCACCGAAGAAAAGGTCAACAATCGTCGCATCATCGATATTCAAAAGGAGGCCATGGTGCTGATGGCCGAGGCCCTGGACTCGCTTCAGGACCCCTATGCCATATTCGGATTCAGCGCCGATGGCCGCTTCCGGGTGGATATGTTCAATATCAAGGATTTTAACGAGGATTACGACGAGCGGGTCCAGCATCGAATCGGAAATCTGGAGCCCCTGGGACTGACCCGCATGGGTGCGGTGATCCGACATGCCACCCACAAGCTGGAGAACGTGTCGGCCACGGTCAAGCTGCTGGTGATCATGACCGACGGCCGGCCCTATGACCTGGAATATGGCAACCTGGACTATGCCATAGCGGATACCAAAAAGGCCATTCAGGAAGCACGGCGCAGCCGCATTCATCCCTTTATCATCACATCGGACCAGAAAAGCTCCGACTACCTGAAGCGCATCGCACCGCAAACCCAGAGCATTATTTTACCGAAAGTTGAAATGCTGCCCACTTTGATGCCCGCTTTATACAAGCGGCTGACCTTGTAACGATCCGAAAGTTAAACGCATGACAGCGGAGGAAAACAATTACATGGAACCAAATTTTGACGGTCTGGTGGACAAAGCGATGGAACTGGGAGCTTCCGAGGCCAAACTGGTGGAAACCGGGCAGATCGTTTTTGACCCACGGTCTGATTTGAAATGCCGCTTCGGCTGCAATCGCTGGGGCCGTTATTGGACCTGCCCGCCCAACTTGTCCATTTCACCGCAAAGCTTCATGGAAGCCTTTGAGCGCTATAAAATCGCCATCATCATCAAAACCACCGACCCCAAGGTTGGCCAGGCAGTTACCCTGGCGATTGAAAAAGAGGCCATGTTGACTCTGGGGTGTTCTTTTGCCTTTGCCATGGTGCTGTGTGTTGAATGTGAGGAATGCGCCTATCCGGAGCCCTGTCTTTTTCCGCACCTGGCCCGACCTTCCATGGACGCCTACGGAATTGATATAGGCAACACAGTGGCGCCACTGGGGTTTAAGGTCGAGCTCGATCCGGCCGGCAAACTGCTGCCTGCCTGGTACAGTATGGTTCTGGTCGATTAGCACGGCCGCCAGATTATGGCGGCGGTCATCAATCTGTGACTTAATGCGGCCGGATCACGCAGCGGGTCAAGTCTGCAAGAACTGTTTCACCATCGATATCCCAGCCGATAAAAGCCAATTCGGTGGTCCCCTTATCATTCCACGGCAGGGTTTGGATTTTACCGCCGACATAGTTGATCATAACCGTGCGGTCCCTGAATCGCACCGGCCCTTTAACGCGGAAGACTTCCCGGGGAAGGCGCTCCATAAATTGATTAAACGCGGTTTCATCCAGTATCCCGTATTCTTGAAAGGCAAATGTGATAAAATGATGCGCCGATGCGGATTCGGCCGGGTGCGCGTAATGGTTGTCAGCCCCTGCCGTATCGGTTGCGGAATCATCGGGAAGATAAAATTGGATCGGTTTTATACCGACCGTCCGGGACCGGCCGGGGGCCCACAGGGTTTCGGGGTCAATGCCGCACTGGAAGGTCGGAACCACCCGGGCATGCGGTACGCATTCGTGTAACTGCTCCAGAAATTCTGGGATTCGGTCTTTGGCAACCAGATCGACTTTATTGAGAAGAATCAAATCGGCCGCTTCAAGCTGATTGTAGAAAAGCGGTCCGAACATTTCCCGTGCGTCCCAAAAATCAGCATCCATAACGGTTACGATTTTTTCCAGGTGCATTGATCGGGCCAAACCGGATTCCTGCAGGACCGCGACAATCGGTGTGGGATCCGCCACACCTGAGGACTCGATGATTATTCGCCGGGGGTGAAACCGCTTCCAGATGCCTTCCAGGGACTTTTCCAGATCGGCATTCAGCGTGCAACAGATGCAACCACTGGTCAGCTCGACAACATCCGATCCGCTGTCTTTGATCAAGGCGCCGTCAATCCCGACATTGCCAAATTCGTTAACGATGATTACCGTCTCGGTAAGCTTGTCTTCCCAGGCGATTATTTGTTTCAACAGCGTCGTTTTCCCGGCGCCTAAAAATCCTGACAGCAGGATCACTGCGGCTTTCTCAGTTTTTGGGGGTTGGGATGGATGGGTCATCTGTATCTCCTGGGGCTTGGATAATAAATGCAATATAAACGCGGGACATTGCCGTGTCAAATACGCACGCGGAAGCCGCGGCCACACGAATTTTAAATTCCAATCCTGCAGAAGCTGTGGTATGATCCGATCGCCGAACCGGCGGTTACCGCTGAGGCATCCGGTATAATTTCATGGACCGGTGAGATTTTTAAACTTAGGCCGTTTTGCCCGTGCATTCGCCTGTGCTGACCGCTGCCAATCAGAAAGCACCAATGGCTCCACCAAAACGAAATTTAGGGTAATACTCCTTATCCAAGGCAATCGATGACACTATTGAACTGGAAAAACGAACTGGCCCGTGACGGTCACAAGGTAATTTTATCCGGACAGCCGGTGACGATGCATTGTCATCACTACAATATTAATCTTCAAAAAACCATCGAGGACAACCTGGGAAATAAAGCGATACCGCTTTTGCTCCAATCCGCCGAGGAAGCCAGTTATAACAGCTTTCAAAGTCTTTTTGATAAGTTTCGGCAGATCAAAACCTTGAAATCGAAATTGGAACTGGCCGAAATCCTTTTTCAAAACAGTGGCCTGGGTGTCATTCATTTCAAACGCATACGGCCCGGCGGCGGACAGGTCGTAAGCCCATCCAGTCATCATGTTACCGGCTGGCTCGCCAAGCATGGCAAACGGGACACCCCGGGATGCCATTTTTCCAGGGGCTGGATAGCTGGTGCCCTGGAGGCCATTTACAACCGGCCGCCGGGTTTCTACGCGGTTGAGGAAAAACACTGTAAAATGATGCGGGATGACACCTGCGTATTTCATATCAAGGAGGCCTGATTGGCGATTGACACTACCAAAATAGTCCAGGCGGTCATGCAGGGAAGCCAGATCAGGGAATCCAAGGGGATTATACCCCTGTTCGGAGTTTATCTGTCTTTTATCTCAATCCAGTATTACAATCAGCTCTGCTATGACTTTGAGAAAAAGCTCGACCAGGGTGATAAGGCCAGAGATCTTCTCGTGCGGGCCGCCCAGGAATGCGGTTATGCCACATTTCAAGGCATTCGCAACTCCTGGGAATGGGATGAGATCGTTGACGCCATGCTCGAATCAAAAGAGGATCAAATAGCGGGTTTTGCCGCCGTGGCCTTGGCATTTGGATGGGGGGATATCGAAGTTAAACAAATTATTCCCGGGCAAAAACTTAACATGCGGGTAACCGATTCCTACGAAGCCTCAGGCTATCTGGAACGTTACGGGACGGCCACATCAGGAAAGTGTTATATGCTGCGCGGCGTTGCTGCGGCTTTTATGGATTTGACTTACGGCGCCGATTATCCCGATGGCTGCTTTGATTTTGTTGCCGCAGAGCCGCACTGCCGGGCGAAGGGAGACCCATACTGTGAGTTCGTTGCTAGAAAGTCATTTAATCGAAATAACGCTTGACGACCGCGATGATGGCAAGCAGCAGGCCTGCTGGCAGGTGTTTTCATGTCCCAATGTACTGTGCGCCGCCCACGGCAAGGCGTCCACGGAGTGCTGGCTGATTTCCAAAACCCACTGCACCAATTCCATTAAAGAGGTGTTTTTTCAAAAACTATCCTCCTGTTTGACCTGTTCCTATTTTAAAGCCCAGGGCGAGCGGCATCCCAGGGATTGGAATCATTTTATAGCGGACCAAATTCACAAATATAATATCAACGCCCTGGAGCGGATCTATCAAAAAGAAGAAAGTTTTGTCGAAATATTAAACCGCATTCCGGACGGGTTGTTTACCACCGACCACGAATGGCGCATCACTTATTTCAACCCGGCCGCCGAAAGAATCACCGGCTTTGCTGCCCGTGACGCCGTGGGCATGTACTGCAAGGATGTATTCAAAAATTCAGTCTGTGAATCTGACTGCGCCTTGAAACGCGCCATTTCCGACGGCTGCAATATCCATAACCGCGAATATACGATTACCAACATCGAGGGGCAGGCCGTACCGATCATCTGCTCGACGTCAGTTTTTTATGACGCCGCCGGCAAGATCGCCGGCGGGCTCGAGATATTTAAAGACGCCACCGAATTAAAAAGGCTGCAGCAGGAAATTGCCAAAAGGGAGAAAAAATATCGCCGCATTTTTGAGGGCAGCCACGATATGATCTATACATCCAATTTGCGGGGCGACATCCTGGATGTCAACCAGGCCGGGGTCGATATGCTGGGGTACGATTCAAGGGAGGAATTGCTGCGGATGGGCTCGGCCAAGACATTTTACCGCGATGGCCGGGATCGGAAAAAATTTGTCAAGCTGATGAACCGCGAAGGTTTCGTTAAGGATTATGAAGTAGAGTTCAAGCGCCAGGATGGCGCGCCGATCCACGTGCTGATTTCCAGCCGGCGCTATGAGAACGCCAGAACCGGCGACATCGAATATGAAGGCATTATCAAGGACATCACCCGCCGCAAGCAATCCGAAGAAGAAGTCTGGGAGTGCAACCGCGAGCTGTCCATCTTAAACAGCCTGGCGGTGGCGTTAAATGATGTCACCGATTTGGAGCAACTCCTGAAATTCACCCTGGAAAACGTGCTCAACGTCTTGCGGCTCGAACGCGGCGCCCTGTTTTTAATTGACCCCGGGAGCCGCAAAGCGATTCTCAGGGCCAGATCGGGACTCCCCAATCCGGTCCAAACCGAAAAAGACCACGTCATCTTCAAAGACGAACTGCTGAAAAAACATCTGCTAGTAGAAGACACTTATCTGGCTCCCAAACCGACATTCCCTTCCTTTCGGATCAGTTATCGGTCCCGGAACGGAAAACCTGTGCCGTGGCTTTGCGGCTTTTTAATCACCTTCAAAGGCCGCGGGGTTGGTTTTTTTGGACTGGATATACCGGCTTCGCGGGTCCTCAATCGCCATGAAGTCCACCTGGTCGGTTCGCTGGGAAATTTCCTCGGAGGGGCCATCGAAAATACCAAACTCATGGCAACCGTGCGCCAGCACCGCAAAGAATTGAGCCAGCTGACTGAAAAGCTCTTTCAAAGCCAGGAAGAAGAACGGCGTCGGATTGCCCGCGAACTGCACGATGAGGCCGGTCAGTCCCTGACAGCGATTAAACTGGGGCTCGACCGCCTGGAAGAAAAGCGTGGGCTCGATGACGACCACCTCAAAGCGGATATCGGTGATATTCGCAAAATGATCAAAAGGACCTCGTCCGAGATCCGGCGGCTGTCCTATCATCTGCATCCGACCCTATTGATCGACCTGGGACTGGAGCCGGCCCTGAATTTATATTTTCAGGAGATTGCCGAGCATTCGAATCTGGATATCGAGTATAACATAGTGGGCTTCGACCGCCGGCTGGAACCGGATATGGAGACGGCTATATACCGCTTTTGCCAGGAAGCGCTCACCAACGCCCTCAAACACTCAGGCGCCGAAAAATTCGTCCTGTCAATTATTAAAAGCTATCCCCGGATCATCTTCAAAGCCGAAGACGACGGTATCGGATTTGACACGAAAATCGTGGGGAAGGATAAACGCAGCCTGGGCATCATCGGCATGCGCGAACGTGCTTCACTTATGGGCGGCAGATTCCAGCTGAACAGCCGTCCGGGCCGCGGCACCCGTATCCGCATTGAAATCCCCTTTTCCGAGGAGATCAGTAATGGGTAGTACCATCAACATCCTGGTGGTCGACGACCACACTATTGTTCGACAGGGGCTGGCGCGACTACTTGAAGAGCAGGCCGATATCAAAGTCGTCGGCCAAGCCACCAACGGCCGCAAGGCCATCGATCTGGCCAAAGAGTTAAATCCAGATGTGGTGATCATGGATATCGCCATGCCCCGCATGAATGGCCTTGAAGCAGCCAAAAGAATCCGCAAACATTTGCCAAAAACCAAGATCGTAATCCTCTCCATGTATTCCCATCAACATTATGTCCATGAATTGCTCCAATCCGGTGTATCCGGCTATCTGCTGAAAGATTCCAGCGGTCGGGACATCATCCGCGCGATCCGCGCCGCCATGAAGGACGAAACCTATCTCAGCCCCTCCATCTCCAAAGTTCTGGTGGAAACCTACCGCTCGCACCGCAGCGTATCTTCCCGCGCCGAGCGTTACAAGATGCTGTCCAACAGGGAAAGAGAGGTTTTCCAGTTGATTGCCGAAGGGCACTCCACCCGCAAGATCGCCGATATGCTGTGCGTCAGTATCAGCACCATAAAGTCTCACCGGGCCAACATCATGGCCAAGCTGGAAGTGGGGTCATCAGTTAAACTGGTGCATTTCGCCATTCAGCTGGGACTGGTGGATCCCGAGTTGTAAGACCTATAGGTTTTAGGTCTTATAAGGCCCTATAGTGTATAGGTCCTATAGGCCATATAGGACCTATACCCATCTCTCAGAAAAACCTCTCCCCCCACCGGTCCCAAACAAGACCCGCAAAATCATCTGGCATCGACGAAAAAATCATCTTTTAGACGATTCTCAAACCCGAAAAGGTTGCGTATTAGGTAATGTAAAATTTTGTGTGATTGTCGTCACGATCACGAATTACCCGCTTCTTTATCAAAATCTAAGGAGGAAAGGATGTTTCAATTAAGCTCAGAACAAAAAGTCTGCGAGGTAGGGGGCGTGAAGTTCGGCGGCCAGCCCGGCGAATACCCCTGTGTGTGTGTCAGCTCAATTTTTCAAAAAGGCGACCGCGTGTTTACGGGTAAACGCAAAGAAGGGTTCGACGAAAAGCGGGCCGAAGAACTACTCAAAACCCAGGAACGCATGACTGAAGAAACCGGGATTCCCGGAATGGCCGACATTGTTGCCAACACGGGCAAAGAATTCGAGCTGTTTATCGATTTTGTAACGTCCGTCAGTGACATGCCCTTTTGCATCGATGCCTGGGTAATGAAACCCAAACTGGCAGGGGCCGCCTATTGCGCTGAAAAAGGATTGCTGGACCGTATGTTTTACAACAGTCTGACCGTCTGGGAGCAGGATCTGGAAACCGAGATCAAAGAAATTTACCAGATGGGTGTCAAGCATGTATTGCTGGTGGCTTTTGATCAGGAAGACCAGATGCCCAGCGGCCGGGTTACCGGAACCCAGAGGCTTTTGGATGCCATTGAAAAAGCAGGCGCCGAGTTCGAAAGCATTTTCGTGGACTCGTCGGTTATGAACGGCCCCGCGACGGCATTCTGCGGTGTGGCCAACCGCGAAATTAAGGAAAAATGGGGCATTCCGACTGCCAGTGCGCCCAGCAACGGTTCATATATGGACCTGAAACGATTCAAGGAAATGTGGGGCTTTAGAGGCTGGTCATCCACGGATGCCGCCCTGGAGGCGCTTTCGGTCTTTATGTATCATGACATGATTTTTTCCGGTCCCATGGCTGGCGTCACCCGGATCTTTCCGGCGGCTGCCGAGGCCGAGGCATTTCTGGCCACGACGATGTTTGCCGAGACCAAACAGCTGCCCAAGGATCCCAATCATCCCCTGTTTAAATTGTTTCCGGACTTCGTGGAACAGCTTAAAACCTTATAGGTGGTTAACGCTAATTGATACCCTGATGGGTATAACCAGACTGGGGTAGAAAGGAGCTACTGTTATGTCAGAACTGACGCCAAAAGAACGCGTGCTGCGGCTGCTGCGTAAAGAGCCCATCGATACCATGCCCTTTTTCAGCGGAATGGGGATGGTGGTCATGCCCGGAATCGAAAAAGCCGGTATTAAATTTGCCAGCGTTCACACTGACGCTGAAAAAATGGCTCAATCGGCCATCTGGTCCGCGCGACTGATGGGCTTTGATTGTGTGGTGATTCCATACGACATGACCATGGAATCGGAAGCTATGGGTAATGCCATCAGCCTTTATGAAGATTCAGAAGACATTTTGTATCCCACGATTCCTGAAAAAATGTGGTCCACAATGGAAGAAGTGGTGATCCCCGACAATATCGAAGAGTTGGGCCGACTGGCGATGCTGCCGAAAGTTATTGAAATTATCAAAAAGGAAGCGCCTGAATTACCCATCGGCTGCTGGCAGCTGGGACCATTTACCCAGGCCGGACAGATTTTGGAACTGGATTTAATCCTGAAGGGAATCTTCAAACAAAAAGACATGGTAGCGGCACTGCTGGATAATTTGACGGACATGATCATCAACATCGGCAAGATGCTGCAGGCCGCAGGCTGCGACTACATTACCCTGCGTGAGCCGGGTGTGGCGGCAGACCTATTAAGCCCCAGGACCTTCAAGGAGTTTATCAAACCGCGCTTAACCCGTATTTTGGAAGCCTGGGAGTCCCCCAAAATTCTGCATATCTGCGGTTCGACCGATCCGCTGATCGAGATGATGAACGAGTGCGGCGCCGACGGCCTTTCTGTGGACATCAAATGCAACATTGCCGAAGCCCGCCAGAAGCTGGGCAATGACGTCTTGCTGATGGGTAATGTGGATACCTACACCATGACCTGCGACCCGGAGACTCCGGTTGAAACCACCGTTGCCCACATAAAGGAGATCATCGACAACGGTGTCGATGCGGTCATGCCCGGCTGTGATCTGTGGCCGGCGATCATCGAAGCCAACATGAAGGCCGTGACCGACACGACCCATGAATACGGCGAAAAGTCTAGCCCGGCCGTTGGTAGGCTGTAACCATAAAGCGACTGAATCATTGATTCGTTATTCATCAACCCCAACAAACAAAAGGAGAAAAGGATTATGGCAACAAAAGAAGAATTATTAGAAAAACTAAAAAATGGCGTGGTTGAATATCAGGAAGATGAAGTCAAAGACGCCGCCCAGCAGGGCCTGGACGATGGCCATGATGCCCTTGAGTTGATTATGGACGGGCTGGCGGCCGGAATGGAGGTCGTGGGGGAACTCTACGATAACAACGAATACTTTGTCCCGGAAGTTTTGATGTGCGCCGATGCACTCTATGCCGGATTGGACATTCTGCGACCCCATGTTCCTGAAAAGGAAGACGGTATCAATGCCCAGGTCGTCATCGGCAGCATCCAGGGCGATGTGCATGACATCGGCAAGAATCTGGTCAAAATGATGTTTGATGTGGCCGGATGGGAAGTTTACGACCTTGGCCGCGATGTCCCGCTGGAAAAATTCGTGGAGGAACAATTGCGGACCGACTCCGAGGTTGTCGCGATGTCGGCCATGATGACAACGACCATGCTGGGTATGAAGAAGGTCATTAAGATGATCAAAGAAAAAAATCCAGATGTTGCCATTATGTTGGGTGGTGCGCCCGTAACCCAGGATGTTGCCAATCTGTTTGGTGCGGATGGATACGCTGAATCGGCCGGTAATGCGGTTTCAGAAGGCATTAAAATGATCGGTCGCTTGCGGGAAATGCGCAATAAATAAAGGCTAACGATCCTGGTGCCGTTTGAAGATCCCCGGGCTCGTGGACGGGGTTCCCCGATTCACGAACCGGGTCTTTGCATCCACGCGATCAGATTTCCAGCTTGATGCTGATTTGAACAACAAGGTGAAGGGCGGCGCACCAGCCGCCTCTCTTCACTGCAACGGGAAGAAGGAGTATAGGTAATGTCTGACGATAAAGCTATGGTAATTTTCCAACCGTCCGGCCGTCGCGGCGAGGTCCCGAAGGGCATCACGATCATCGAGGCCTCGCGCTTGCTGGGGGTCGATATTGAAGCCCTCTGCGGCGAGAAAAAAGTGTGTGGCAAGTGCGTGGTGCGCATTGAAGATGGGCATTTTGAAAAATACGGCATTCAATCACATATGTCCCATGTCAGCCCCTGGCAGGAGGAAGAAGAAAAGTATGTCAATGCCGAACGCCGGGAGAAAGGATTTCGACTCGGCTGCGTCGCCACAGTTGAAGAGGACATCCTGGTATTCGTCCCCGAAGAGTCCCGAGCTGGGAAACAGGTTGTCAGCAAGGCCGCCCGCGACATTCACATCGATCACGATCCGGCCGTCAAACTGTATTCTGTCAAAGTGGATCCACCCACTTTTGAAGAACCCACCGGCGATTTTGAACGCATCTGCCGGGGGCTTGAACGGGATTACGGACTAAGTAACCTGTCCATTGACCTCTTTGCCCTGAGGCAACTGCCCGATGCTCTGCGTAACAATAACTGGGAGGTGACGGTCAGTGTCTGGAATGACAAAGAGGTTATCCGGGTTCGACCGGGCATACAGGAACACGCTTACGGGCTGGCCATTGATGTGGGCACGACCACCGTGGCGGCCTATTTCTGTGACCTGACCAATATGGAAGTAATCGATACGGTATCCATGATGAACCCGCAATGCAAGTACGGTGAGGACGTTATGGCCCGTATCACCTATCATATGACGACCCCGGACGGCCTGCAGCGCATGAGCGATGACATTATTGAGGGCACCAATGAACTGATTGACAAGGCCATTGCCAATACCTTTCCGCCCAAGAAGAAAGTAAAGAAGAAAAAGGGCGAAGATGGGCCCGATGAATACGTGGAAGTTCCTGAAGAAGGCAAAATCTACCTTCGCCTGACACGGGAGGATATTGAAGATATCACCATCGGCTTTAATACGGCCATGCACCATATATTTCTATCCCTTAACCCTGAACATGTGGGGATGGCGCCTTTTCCGCCGGTGGTCCATCACAGCCTCGACATCCGGGCCCGGGATCTGGGCATCAAAATCAATCCCTCGTCGTATATGTTTGTGCTGCCCATCGAGGCCGGATTTGTGGGGGCGGACAACGTGGGTGTTCTGCTTGCCGAGGAACCGTACAAACATGAGGAAAATCAGCTCATCATCGATATCGGAACCAACGGTGAGCTCGTTTTGGGTAACCGCAACAAACTGATTTCCTCCTCATGTGCCACCGGGCCGGCCCTCGAGGGCGCACAGCTTGCTTACGGGATGCGGGCCGCACCTGGCGCTATGGAGCGCATTCTAATTGATCCGGAGACCAAAGAGGTTGATTACAAAGTCATCGGTCGGGATGCCTGGCGTAAATTTTCAGAACCCAAGGACATGAAGGCCAAAGGTATCTGCGGTTCCGGCATTCTGGATTTGCTGGCGGAACTGTACACTGCGGGCATTATCGCCAAAAGCGGTGTGTTCAACAAAAAAGCGCTGGAAGGCCACGATCGTTTCCGCGTCAATCCCGACACCAAACAGCCCGAATTTGTTCTGGCCTGGGCCGAAGAATCCAGCATAGACAAAGACATCGTGGTCACCCAGAAAGATGTCCGCCAGATTCAGCTGGCCAAGGGTGCGCTGTATGCCGGCTGCAAGCTGATGGTCAATCGCATGGGGCTTGACAAAGTCGATAAGGTCAAGATCGCCGGTGCATTTGGCACCCATGTGGATCGAACCAAGGCGCTGGTGATGGGCCTCTTCCCGGATTGTGAGATCGAGATGATTGAAGGTGTGGGCAATGCCGCCGGCGATGGCTGTCGCGCCGCCCTTTTGAATGTAAAAAAACGGGTCGAAGCCAACTGGTGTTCGCGCAATGTCGAATACATCGAATTAACCGTCGAGAGCACATTCCAGCAGGAATTCATGGAGGCCATGCAACTGCCGCACATGTCGGATGAATTTCCGCATTTAAAAGGCATCGTGCCCGATGAAATCTTGAACCAGTAGGATTTCTGGGCTCAAAGCCCGTGCTATTGAGAAATAGCACGGGCTGAAGGTGTGAGCGAGCCTTTCTGGCCCTAACCAGATGACAGAGTACAGATGACAGAGTGCAGATGACAGAAGACAGATGCAAATCAGAATTTTCAGCGCTAACTGTCTGATACACACTCTTAGCGTGCCGATGGATCATCTGATATCTGTTTTCTGACCTCTGTCATCTGAAACCTGATTATGGCCCTTCATAACGAAGATAAAAGACCGTTAAGAACGCCAAAAGACGCCAACGGCGGGTCAAAAGCTACCTGTGCTGCCGTAAATGCGGGTATCTGCGGGTTTACCTGCCGGATAAGAGCCTGGAAAACGGACAAAAAAGCCGTCGGTCTGTCAATTAGCGAGTCTGATTGCCAGCAGATCCAAAATTTTTCCGAACTCCTGCAGAAGCTGACCTTAAAAGAGGTATTTATGCCGGTAACCCGCAACCCGGTCTATCTGGCCGCCGAGCGGTCGGGCTGCCATGCCTCCTGCCCTGTTCCGGCGGCCGTTCTCAAGGCAGCTGAAGTGGCAATGGAAATGGCGTTGCCGCAGGATGCCGTCATCCGATTTGAGCCCTGCAAAGGAGAAAGCGTTTAATGCAAGAAAAAAAGGTTGTCCCCTTCAGAAGCAATGAAGGTATATCGTATTCATTAAACCAGCGTCTTCTTGACAGGGGGGCAGAATACGGTCTGACGGCGATTTTTCCGTTCAGCATTGATAAAATTGTTGTCGCTGAATGGGTTCGGTTGAAATGTCACTACGGATGCAGCCGATTCGATTCCAACTGGACCTGCCCTCCGGCGACACCCGGCCCTGATAAAGTACGCGAAATTCTCGATGAATACCAACTGGCACTTCTGCTGGTGGGGACCAAAAATTGCGCAGACTTCTATCTGAATAACGGGCGCAAAAGAATCAGCCAGGTGCGTTGCTGGAAAGGGACCATCAGCCTGGAACGGCTGTTGTTCCTTGAGGGGTATTACAAAGCATTCAGCCTTGTCGGTGAATGCTGCGCTTTGTGCAAGGAATGTGCGTATCCGGAGAGCTGCCGGTTTCCACAAGAAAAAAGGCCGTCTGTGGAATCATTTTCCATTGATGTCATCGGAACCCTGAAAAACCTTGGAACCGGATCAACCATTGCGACCCAGACCTGCGATACCTATAACTATTACGGAATTATTCTATTGGAGTGAGCGGATAACTGGACAGGACATCAAATTCAATCTTGACAAATTTAGTAGGGAATGATGATTAAGATAGATCTAAAAATTTCACTTGGGTAAAAAGTTTACGCGCACCTGCCCGTTTATCCTGAAATACGTCAGTTCAATTTGCCCAACGTTGCGGCTGCAGGTGACCAAAGGAGGTGATGGGAAGAACGTCGAGTAAATGATTCTTTGAATTTTAACACGAAATGTTAAATGAAATGAAAGGAGACGATCAATGGCCAAGCAATTGCTGATTGATGCTTACAGGGGCAAAATGACCCCTAAAGCCCCGTGGGTGCCATATGCCGGCGTACATTGCGCTTTTCTGATCAATGAACCGGCAGACAAGATGCTCCAGGATCCTGAGCTCTTAGCCAAAGGGGTGGTAAATGCCGCGACCCGGTATAAAGCAGACGGAATACCCCTGCTTTTTGATCTGTCGGTGGAGGCGAATTCGATAGGATGTGAGTTGAAATGGTGGCCGGACAACGTACCTTCGGTAACCACCCATCCCTGCTCTGACAAAACACCCGCCGAAGCGGGCCTTGCCCTCCCGACCAAAGACTCAGGCCGTTGGCCGGTGATTTTTGAAGCCGCCAAAATTTCCAAGCCCCAGCTTGATGAAGCCGATTGCGTCATGATGGGCCTTTTCTGTGGACCGCTGACCCTGGCCTCCCATCTGGCAGGCGTACGGATTTTTACGGACGTTTATAAAAATCCGGAATTTGCCCATGAGGTCATTAAATTTGCCGGTGAAGTGGGCGCCCGTGCCGCTGAATTTTATGCGGAAATGGGCTGTGACATTATTGCGATTGTGGACCCTGTGGCGTCTCAGATTAAATCTGAAACCTTCAAGGAATTCGTAACACCCAACTCGCAACCGGCCATCGATGTGATCAATAATGCCGGCAGGACGTCTTCCTTCTTCATTTGCGGCGACTGCACCAAAGTCCTCGAGGATGTCTGCGAAATCGGCACCCACGGATTTGCCATCGATGAACAGCTGAATATGGTATTTGTCCGTGATCTGGCTCGAAAACACGGCGTCGGCTTTGGCGGCAATCTGAAGCTGACCCTGGCCCTGAGCCTTGGTTTGCTGTCTCCCAAAGAGGACGCCATCGTAAGTCTGGCGGCCGGTGGACAGCACGGTTATACTTTCGCCCCTGGCTGAGATATGCCCTACGATGTTCCGGTGGAACATATGGATCAAGCATTGGAAGCCAAGGAATGGTATGAACAATACTATGCCAAGTATCCGGAATCTTGGTAAAAAAACGAAAGGAGGCTTCGGATCATGGCAGAAGAAAAAATACATATAGATGTGTTGACCCTGGACAGCGTGCAGTGCGCCGCCTGTGGCTATATGATGGAGTCCATCGCCGCGTTGCCGGGCGATGTGCAGGAAATGATTGAATACACCGAGTGGTCCATCAAAAATAAAGATGGTGTCGGCAAATTCCTTGAACTCAAAGGCAAGGTTTTACCGACCATCTGCATTGAAAAAGACCTGGTATTCGAGAGCATCATTCCACAGTACGAGGAACTTATCGATGAGATGGCCAAACGCGCCCCTTCGGACGCCATGCGGGAACGTCTTGTGTCCCTGCGTGAGCATGGTTTTGAATTTGACAAAATTCAGGAA
>CAJICI010000055.1_pt1 | contig 27780 bp, 26 predicted proteins | sample 9199571 | NCBI WGS metagenome assembly CAJICI01 (sample SAMEA7708329, study PRJEB35096) | sediment metagenome | biome: marine neritic benthic zone biome [ENVO:01000025]; feature: sediment [ENVO:00002007]; material: shallow marine sediment [ENVO:03000034] sea grass bed [ENVO_01000059] ...
AACCGACTATGATTCTCATCAGGGAACCGTGATGCTGTTTGAGACCCAAAACGGCCGCCTGCTCGCCGTGATGGATGCAGGTAAAATCACCGCCATCCGCACTGCGGCAGTCAGCGGTGTGGCAGCTCGATTACTGGCCCGGGAAGACGCCGCCGAGCTGGCAATATTAGGGTCGGGGGTACAGGCCCGAACTCATCTCGAAGCCATGGGGATTGCGCGCAATATAACCGGCGTGCGTGTCTGGAGTCGGCAATTTGAAAATGCCCAAAAATTCGCCGATCAAGCCGCAGCGCAAAGCCACACACCCATAAAGGCGGTTGATACTGTCAAGGAAGCTGTTGACGGGGCCGATATAATCTGCACCGTCTCATCCACAACCGAGCCCATTTTGAAGGCCGATTGGATTTCAGCGGGCACCCACATCAATGCGGTGGGGTCCAGCGTGCCTTTCGCCCGCGAACTCGATACCGCCGCAGTGACCAAGTCCAAGCTCTATGTGGACCGCCGGGAATCAACCCTCAATGAGGCGGGGGATTTTCTTTTCCCCAAAAAAGAGGGAGCCATCGATGACGACCATATCAAGGGGGAAATCGGCGATCTTCTGCTGGGCGAATTAGACGGCCGTGATTCAGCGGAAGAAATTACGCTGTTTAAATCTTTGGGGCTGGCAGTCGAAGATGTTGCATCAGCCCGGCATATTTATCAGAAATTGTCAGAACACAAAGAAGAGGGCCTGTGGGTGGAGCTCAATGCTCTTAAATCCGAATAAAACCTTTTGCCCTGATTTGAAAACTTCATATTCCCACGCTATTGCCCATGTGGGAGCGGCTTCCAGCCGCGATCTGGTGTTGCTGCCGAGGCGGCAATCGCGGCTGGCCTGCGACGAGCCCTTCGGCCGTGAGCTCAGAGCCGAACGGCTCAGCCGAGTCGAAGCCTCTCCCACAACCAATGCAATTTGTTCTTTCAATAAAGCCGAAAAAGAATTGCAATGAATTTTGTTGAAACCATAAACAGCTCACCTTTCATTCTGACCGAGGGCGCCGTTATCGAAAGGCTCAACCGGGATTCATCGATTGAACTGGACCCGCAAATTCTGCATGCCGGGCTCATTTATGAAGACAGCGGCAGGATGGTTCTCGAGAAGATATACCGGCAGTACATTGATATCGGATTGAAATACAATTTTCCGATCCTGCTGTCTGCGCCAACCTGGCGGGCCAATCCGGAACGAATAGCCGCCTCCCGATATCAGCAGCACAAAACGATTAATGCCGATTGTGTTCAATTTCTGCGATCCATCCGCGATGACTACGCCGACTATTCGAATTATATTTTTATCGCCGGAATGTTGGCCTGCCGCGGCGATTCGTATCGCCCGCAGGAAGCTTTGTCCGGATCAGATGCCCGGGAGTTCCATAGCGCCCAGGCTGTCATGCTGGCTGAATCCGGAGTCGATCTTATCATGGCGGCAACATTACCGGCCGTATCAGAGGCCCGCGGCATTGCCACTGCCATGGCCGCTTTGGGTATACCTTATGTTCTCAGCTTTGTGATACGTCCCAATGGTGTTGTTCTGGATGGAACCCCCTTGCACAATGCCATCGATCAGATTGATTCTCTACAACAGCGCAGACCATTTTTCTACTCTGTCAATTGTGTGCATCCGACCGTTTTCCGCCAGGCACTGGAACATGAAGTTTGGGCATCAAAATCCGTTCAGAAAAGGCTGTTCGGCCTCCAGGCCAATACTTCTGCCAGAAGCCCCGAGGAACTCGATGGCCTGGAGCAGCTTGACGGCTCAGAGCCGCTCGGCTTTGCAGAAGATCTGCTGGCGTTACATCACAAATTTGGATTCAAGGTTATCGGTGGATGCTGCGGCACGGATCATCGCCATATTGAAGCCATTGCGGCGCGGTTCCATGATATATACGCTTAAAAGACTTATAGATAATTAAAGGGCTCTGGATAGAAATATTTTATACTATATTTCCGGTTCACAACACTAACGGAAATTTCAAATCTCAGCAGAGGCGCAACCCATGACAGAAATTGACCCTTTCTTGAAGTTTTTCCAGATTTTAAACGAGCGAGACCTGGAAGCGGCTGACACCCTTCTGGATGTTGGGACACAATTCTCTTTTCCGAAAACCGCTCCGATAATCGGTAAAGAGCGTATATTGAAATTTTTGAGAATTCTTTTTCGCACTTTCCCCGAGCTAACATTTACAATCATAAGGGTTATCCACGATGGCGATCTGGCTGCTGTACACTGGACTGACCGGGGGGTTAATCGTAAAAATGAGCCCTATGAAAATGAGGGCGTCACCATCCTGGAATTGAAGGACGGGAAGATAGTGTCTATCAGTGATTTTTTCAAAAACACAGAACAATGGTAGAACTGGATCCAGGAACCCATCTAATATCCGAATGCTGCGTTGTCCCGCGAATTGAAATGCTAATAATCGCGGCAAGATGCCGCTCCCACAAGCTATATAGGTAATTCAAGAATCGACATAATAATGGTTAAAAAGCCGTGGGAGTGACTTCCAGCCACGAAGTGTACGCTCCGCTTTCAATCCGCGGGAGGCTTGTTGAACTCATTAAACAGCTTTAAAATAGAGGTGACATCCCGCTTCTCTTTAGCGGGGCCTTCGAACATGATCTGGGGTTTAGAATCCAGTTCTAACATTTAGGTTGAAACTTGCAGCAGACGCAGTTTTTATGAAATTTAAATAATGCGTTGAATAAGGGTAGGAAGGATAAATGGATATTCAGAAGCATCTTGAGGCGGCGAGGCGTTCGGGGGAATTGGAATTTTTTATTGAAGAGCGCAATGAAGATTGTGTTGTCAGCAGGATGCCGGTGATTCCGGGAGCCTGCAACCCATTTGGCACCGTCCAGGCGGGCGCCATGCTCTGGATGGCCGACGTCACCGCCACCGTGCTGGCCATCGGATCTGACAAAATCGGCGAAAAGGGTCAGGGCTTTCCGCTGGCGATCAATGTAAATGCCAATCTCCTCGGCAACCAGCGTGAAGGTGATATCTTTGCCGAAGCCCGATTTGTCAGGAAAGGCAAACGGGTCACGGTGGTGAGAACCCGGGTCACCGGCAACAAGGGGCGACTTCTGGCTGAAGTTACAACGACCCATGTTCCAGCGGGTTAGCAGGATTTTTTAGAATTATCCGAAAACCCAAGCTATAAAAGGATGCGTATCCAATGGCGCTGGATTCTCCTTCGACAGGCTCATGGTCCTGAGCGTAGTCGAAGGAGAATCCAGTTGTCCCAATCAGCCTGGTTTAACTTAAACTCGGAAAATCAAATTTTCTTAACAATGGAAAAAAAATCTACGAAATATCCCGAAACAAGTATAAGAACCGCCGAACCGGCTGACGCAGATCTACTGGTTGAGCTCGGCCGGGCTTCTTTTTACGAGGCCTTCGCGGAACAGACGGCGCCTCAAGATATGGAAGCGCACCTGCAAAAAGCATTTGATGCAGATGAGGTCAAAGAGCAGCTGGCCGATAATCGGATACTGTTTCTTATCGCAGAAGTAGACGCTTCAGCAGCCGGCTATGCCTATCTGCATCAGGAAAACCCCCCGGATTGTGTAACCGCTCCAAATCCAATACAACTGGTCCGATTCTACCTGCGCAAGAATTATTATGGCCGCAATGTCGGCAATTCACTGATGGGGGCATGCCTGGACACAGTTCGTTCGAAGGGATATCAATCCGTGTGGCTCAGCACCTGGGAATTGAACCATCGCGCCAATGCGTTTTATAAAAAATGGGGATTTGAAATTGTCGGCGAGGCCAAATTCACGGTCGGCAGTGATGTACAGAACGATTTTATTTTCGCGAGAAGAATCTAAATCCAACCAGCAGGGAGCAAGAGATCCTGTGAGTGCTAACCACGTGGGAGCGGCTTCCAGCCGCGAAGCGCTTTTAATTGATTGAGAAAATCGCGTCTGGAAGCCGCTCCCACAAAGCAGGGATATAAATTGGACTGGAGGATGATCATGAATACAACATTCGCTAGAGATTTAGAGCTTGAATTCCATCCGGTCACCAAAAGCCGATGGTCGGATTTTGAAACCCTCTTTGGTGAAAAAGGCGCCTGCGGTGGGTGCTGGTGCATGCTGTGGCGGCTAACGCGCAAAGAGTTTGAACAGCAAAAAGGAGAGGGCAATCGAAGGGCCATGAAAACCATCATCGAATCGGGCAAAAAACCCGGGCTGCTGGCCTATGCCGGAAAGCAGCCGGTGGCATGGTGCTCGGTGGCACCCAGGGAGCAGTTTCCTGCTCTGGAACGTTCGAGAATATTAAAGAAGCTGGATGATGAACCGGTGTGGTCAATATCTTGTTTTTTCATCCATAAAAATTACCGCAAACAGGGGCTGGGCGTCAGGATACTCGAAGCCGTAATCCAATATGTCAAAAAGCAGGGCGGCAAGATTATCGAAGGTTATCCCGTTGAGCCTAAAAAAGCCAGGACTGCTGATGTTTTTGTCTGGACGGGGTTAGCCTCCATTTTTAAAAAGGCTGGATTTACCGAATGCGAACGTCGCTCGGAAACCAGGCCGATTATGCGGTACTATATTCGTAAGTGATTCATTTTTTAGCCGAAAGCTTTTTGCTTTCCTTATATTCACGCATAATATCTTTGTTGCACACCAGCAACCCCACCAACACGACCGTTACAGCGCTGACCAGGCCCGTCGGCGGACTTCCGGACTCAATGGTGACAAACACGCCTAAAGGCAAACCCAATATTGCGAATATTCCACAGGCCCAGCGCATAAAGGGACTTTTCATAACTACCTCCTATAGTGCCACGGCATATATCTGAATTGTATCAGGCCAAATCGGGTGCTATTTGCCTAAAAAAGCTTCCAATTGAATGATACCGAGATAAACAAGTATGGGAATCGGTGAAACAGCCAGGACGATGGTCACCAAAAACCCCTTCCAGGAAACGCGCCGGCTGGCCCCGCAGGCGATTGATATCCCGCCACCGCCCCCCAGCAGGTAATTGCCGGGCAGATTAACCAGGACCGCCACAGTGAGATAACGGTATTTGGCCAGGATATATTTGAGCCAGGATGGAAAATGCTTACGACCGGCAGATATACATTCGGCCATCTGTTCAATCTCATCGGATTGATCGGAACAGGATTGCGAATCACCCAGTCTTGCCAACCAAATGTCAACCCATGACTGCGGAATCAGGCGACCGAATAAAAACGCCAGACTCAGCCCCACGACCGTGGCAAGATAAACAAAAACGACCCCTTCTTTGCCAAAAGCGCACATCAGCAAAATGCCAAGCTCAACCCCCGGCACAAAGGGCAGGCTCAGCAGCAGGCTATAGATTATCACGCCGCCGATCAGCACTTCCCGCCCCCATTCGCCACGGGCATAGGTCAGAAATTTCTCGGCTATTCCCAGCTCACCCCGGATCCAGTAATCCAGCCAGAAGCCGATGGTCAGCAAGATAGCCAATAAAACCAGGAGGCGGAAATAGAACATTATCCTTCCGGGTTTCCGGGCGGATGCAATCCTTTGCATGAAGCTTTCTGCGGTCATGGGATCACCCCCACAGCAGATTGAGAGGTATAATCCGTAGGAAATACAGGCAGATAACGGGGTGATTAAGCGCTCTTCCAGTCAAAGGCAATGACCGATCGGCAGGTAAGAGCAAGAGCGTGATTTCAGGTCAAGGGCAAGTTAGAATCTTTAATAACCTACTCATTAGAAATGCCTGCTGGATCAGAATACGGATGTTTGACGACGAATCGTTTCGTACCACATAGTGGCATATATTGTCAAGACAATATTCATGGTACATCACTGCCTGATCTGGTGAGATCGACAATTTTTGTTTGCCCCGCATAGGCTTTTGCTTCGTACCGAGTGATGCGGGACATCTTTCGCGTCAGCTCGGAAACAATTTTCAAATTTCGTATTATGGTCTGTAAATCATCATTTTGGCTTTCGGTTTTATCAGGATCCGCCATGAGCAGCTTTGCGGTTCCCAGAGCTGCAAATACCGGGGTGTTTAGTTCATGCACGGCGGCACCGGCCATCTCCAGCACGCCTTGAAGTCTTTCCCTTGTCCGCTGTTCTTCCCGAAGGAGACTGTGGGCGGTAATATCGCGAATTGTTCCGATGAAAAAGTCAATTTTTAAATTCGAATCAAAGACAGATACCGGTGTAACGAGAATTTCCAGATGTTTCTGGTCCCCCCCCTTGCCGATGTGTCGGGTTGTAGCGACCGTCCTGTTATCCAGTCTGGCCTTTTTAAATAGCTTATCTCCAGGCGCCATTATGGAAATTATCTGGTCATAGGTTCGCCCGATGATTGCGTTTTCCTCAACCTTGAAATTTTCTAAAAAAGTCCGATTCACCATCACAATCCGGAGGTCAGCGTCCAAAACAAACAAATCAGCATTCAGGCCGTCCATTATGTGCTGAAGGAATTCCTCCTGATGTTCCAGTTCCTTCAAGAGTTTTGAAATTTTATTAAAGCCAATGGCATTTTGGATAGCGATGCCGCTTTGCTCTGCCACCGCCATGGCAAAATTTATTTCTGCATCTGTAAAATTTCGCGGACTGGCGGTCAGAAGCCTTAATACTCCGATAATCTTCCTTTTCACGACAATGGGAACTGCCAGTATACTGGCAACGCCTTCTCTGGCAGCCTCTTTTTGATAATGGATCCTTGAATCGGTTGTGGCGTCAAAGATGACAACAGGCTCTCCTTTGAGGGCTTGATGGGTGCTCAACTCATCATCAATTGAGCCCCTGCCCAGGTATTCCTGACTCAGGCCCGAAGCTGCCATTAAATCCAGCTGCACCTTGCTGGGCTCGAGAAGGCGGATGGTGCAGCCTTTCAAATCCATGACTTTCGGGATCCTGGTCACCATCAGATCAAGAACTTCCTGCAACTGCAGGGCTGAGTTCAACGCCTTGCTTATGTTGTGCAACGTTTTAAAGAACTGGATCTGTTGCTTCTGATCTTCATGAACTCTTGCATTTTCAATGGCAATTCCGCATTGCTCTGCCAGAGCGGTGACAAATTCAATTTCCTGTTCTGTAAAATGTCGATGATCTCTGGTAAGCAGACTGAGCACTCCGCTGATCTTCCCGCGAATGGGAATAGGGGCAACAAGAATGCTTTTGACGCCTTCCTTTTGGGCGGCGTTCGAATAGTTGAGTCGGCGGTCGGATGCCGCATCATATATAGCCACCGGTGAACCGGCCAGGGCCTTCAATACGCTTTTTTCAGCATCCACAGATCCCCGGCCAAGATATTCCCGGCTAAGGCCGTGCGCTGCATGCAGGATAAGTTTTGTACCGGTAGGGTCCAGAAGGTGAATGGTGGCGGCATCGACACCGACCACATCAGGAATTTTCTTTGCAATTACATCCAGAACCGAATCAACTTTCAGGGTCAACGTGATCAGGCGTGTCACTTCCTGAAAAAGGCTGAGAAAGCTGTTTTTCCCTGGATAAGGATCTGACTCGGGGGTGGGTGTCATATAATGCTACTCCCAGGCTAAATTTAATTATTTTGCCCGCGAAAATCATCTGCTTTCAAAGCGTATCGCCGCATAATCTGCTGTAAGGCCTGTCTTTCAAGTCCACAATGCCGCGCTGCCCGGGTGACATTTCCTCCGTGAGCCTTGAGTAATTGACCAATGTAATTGTGGTTGAATTGTCTAAGAAATTCTTCTTTGGCTGCTTTATAGGGCAAATTCTGGACGGCGCCGGTCCCAGTGTATCTGGCTCTGGCTGTTCTGTTGTTGCTTAATTCCACATTTTGCGGTTTAATTTCATTGGTCGCTGAATATAGTATGCCCTGGATGATGACGTTTTCCATTTCCCTGACATTGCCTTCCCAGGTACGATTGGTGAACAGCTCCATCAGTTCAACCGATATTCTTTTTTGGGGCTTGTTCATTTTTTTGCAATGCTTTTCCAGCAGGTAATTGGCGATCATTGGAATGTCTTCCGGGTGCTCTTTCAATGAAGGAACCTTGAGGGGCAAGACATTTAAGCGGTAAAAAAAATCCTCCCTGAATTCTCCGGATTTCATCTTTTCTTCAAGGTTCTGATTCGTCGAAGCAATAATCCGAACATCGACAATGATGGATTTGGTGTCTCCCAGAGGCTTGATTTCTTTTTCCTGGAGGACACGTAACAGTTTTGTTTGAATCGTAGGGGTGATATCTCCGATTTCATCCAGAAATATCGATCCGTTGTGCGCTTCTTGAAATAATCCGATTTTATTTTCCGCGGCCTGGGTAAATGCCCCTTTTTTATAGCCGAACAGCTCGCTTTCCAGAATATTTTCAGGCAGAGTCGGGCAGTTAACCGCCACCAGGGATTTCCTGCCCCGATTGCTCAAATTATGAACGGCGCGGGCCACAAGTTCCTTGCCGGTACCTGATTCACCGGTGATCAGAACCGTCAGGTCGGTTTTCGCCACTGTCTGGATCGATTCGTACAGCCGGTTCATGACGCTACTGTTGCCCACCAGGTTCTCGAAAACATCCTGGTCACGGCATTCCATCTGAAGCCTGAAATTTTCATTCAGCAGGCTGATTCTCTCCAGAGCCTTCTCAAGTCGAACGATAATGGTTTCATGATCAAAGGGCTTTGTAATGAAGTCATAGGCGCCGTTGCGCATGGCTTTAACTGCGGTTTCAACCCCGCCGAAACCCGTCATCATGACAACAGTCAGCTCCGGGTTGTCGCGTTTGATCAGCTCTAAGAGCTCCAGGCCGTCCATCCCGGGCATTTTGATATCGGCAAGCACCAGGTCAAAAGCCTGCTGGGAAATCATTTTTAGAGCGTCTTTGCCTGATGACGCTGTCTCGATCCGGCAGTTCAAATCCGGCTCCAGGCTGCGTTTTAATAACTGGAGCATGTCGGATTCGTCATCAACGATCAAGATCTTCTTATTCATCGGCTGCCCTCATTTCAGTCTGCGTCAGGGGCAATAGAATTTTAAACGCCGATCCTTTGCCGATCTCGCTTTTTACCTGGATTTCGCCGCCGTGATTTTTGATAATGCCATAGCTGACCGAAAGCCCCAAACCTGTGCCCTCCCCTGTGGATTTGGTGGTAAAAAAGGGATCGAAAACCCGGACCAGATTCTTTTTTTCAATCCCGTATCCGGTATCGGCCACCTCCACGAATATTTGATGATCGCTGGAATTAAAACCCGTCGAAAGAGACAGGGTACCCCTTTCACCAATGGCATGTTTGGCATTCATGATCAGGTTCATCAAAACCTGCTTTATCTTTTTCTCGTCCAGGTGCATCTCCGGCAGGGACGGATCGTAGTCCTTTTTGATATCAATGTTTTCCAGACCGGCGTGCTGTTGAATAAAATTTAATACATCTTCCAGAGCCTCGTCTATGCGAATAAGATCTGTTTTGGGTTTGGATGTTCTGGCAAAGTTGAGCAGACCTTCCACAATCGATTTACAGTTGCGCACGTGCTTTTCAATGGTCTTTAAGTCCTGATACTTTTCGGACTCCGGCACTTCGTTGCGCAGCAGCAGCTGGGTATAGCCCAATATGATCCCCATCGGATTGTTGATTTCATGGGCGATTCCGGCGGAAAGCTGTCCAATGGACGCCAGCTTGTCTGCCTGGGCAATCTGTTCTTCAATCAATTTTCTTTGTTCGATATCCTTGACCAGAAAATGGATGGTATCGTCACTGTCTGACAGTCCCCGGTCGAGGCTTCCGCTGATCAGTGAACGGATGCTTCCCCCGTCCCGATTCTTCAGGCCAACCTCAGCATTGGAAATAAAGCCTTTGTGCTCAATCTCATTTTTAACCGTCATCCAGTCTGATTGACTGGCACAGAAATCTTTAAAAGATGCGCCGATCAATGAATCGTCTGATTCATCATAGCCCAGCATCGCATAGCCGGCCGGATTCATGTTTATGATCACCCCATCCCTGGAGGTCATCAGGATCATGTCCTGGGACACTTCAAATATGCGTCGGTATTTGTGCTCCGACAACGCGAGTTCCTCGGTGCGGGCGGCCACCAGGTCTTCCAGATTTTGGTTGACAAAAAGCAGTTCATCCCGGGTGGATTTGAGGGCCTGCCGGTCGCCTTCGATTTGTTGATAGATTTTCCAGATTCTTTCAAAAAACAGGGTCACGGAACCCACAAATACAAAGGCCAGGGTATTGATGGCACCGCTGAACGGACGAATCGAAGCCCAGACGGTTGAATTTCCTGTTATCACCAGCACCTGCTTGAGTATGTGTCCGGCGGAGCGGGAAATGGCAAAACCGGCCAGACCGATACAGACCCAGAAGAGATAGGTCCAGATGACGTTGTTGCGATCCTGATTGCGCAGTTTTCTTACCAGGCCAATGCAGAGGAAGGAAAAAAGGATCATCAAAATGGAGCCGAGGAGATCGACCATTCGTATGGGGATGTTGGAGAAGATCATGCCGGATCCTCCGCCGGTATTTCAAACTTGCTTTCGGCGATCAGCCGTCTCAGCCCCAAATACAGACATAACAGCGCCGGTACACACAGCAAATGATCCAGTTTGATAACGTAGTAAAAAAGCTTTAGCATATTGCTGTTCACCGAATCTGATATCTGAATCTGCCATACGCCGATGGTTTGCGCCTGAATGATGCCAAACTGGTCATCGAGGGCGTGCACAGTTATGGTATCGATGTTCCACAGGATAAAAAAAAGGGCTGAATATTGGATGAATCGCCAGCCGGATCGCTGCACAAGCTTTCTTGTCCTTAGCCAGTATATCAAAACGCCCAGCGACATGATGAAAAATATATGGGCAAATTGATGGGCATATACCCCTTCAATGCCGCCATGGCCCTGGGTGGCCAGCGCAAGACCCGGAAAGAAGATACTAACCAGGGTAAGGGTAACAATAGATATATAAATTTTTGGTTTCATATCACCCGCCGTGTGGTCCAGGTATTTCGGCGTCACTTGGAGGCCGAGTGGAGATACACCATAATATTAGATATTTTCCAGCATTTGCAAGATTTTTTAGCCGCACGGAATGCGGCGTCAGACAGGTAAGAACCAATCAAATAGAGAGGCGTTGTCGGGTAAATATCGTTGGGCGACAGACGGCATAAAGCAGCACAAATATCCTGTCGACCTTTATGCCGTCTGAACTTTGGGGGGAACCACTTTGTGAAATATTTTCTTGGCCGCATATGCCAATAGATACAGGGACAGAATTGAAACGACAAACCAGAAAATAGATCCCACGAGAATCGGGTTCTCTCCGGCATTGCCGATTTGAAAAAGGTATTCACGGCCGAATTGATTCAGCAAATTGACCGGCTGGTAGGCCTCGTTCACATAGGCCAGGAATATCAAAATCGGAAGATATTTCGTGGCGATGCTGTTTAACAATCCTTCGAAAAAGTAGTCATAATATAGCCGGTTGAGTTTGGCCTGATCGATATTCCTGGCCAGTAATCTGGCTTTTTCCCGATCTTCACATTTCATGGCTTCCTGGCGGATGTTAAACCAGTGAGTGAACTCTTTTTGCAGTTCTTTGTACCGTTTGGTTTTAAATATTCTGGTCAGCACTTTGGCTATAACGACGGCAACCAGTGCGATGGCGGAAATGGCCAGAATCGGTCCCAAAGCATTCAGAGGCCCGAATATCACATCCAGAAAATCTTTGAAGTATTGAATCCCGGCCAATATTTTCAGCCAGATAGTGTCCATTATGTTGTCCATTTTCAGCTAATCCTATTTTTTGGTGAACAGGGAAAGGCCGAAGCCTTTCCCTGTGGTTCATTCCGGCTAGATCCAGATTTCAATCTTGAAAAAGCGGAAAAACAGGAAGAAAAGTGTAATTGCCAACACGATCTTCAGCGTTTTTTCGCTGAACAGTTTCTGGGCCCGGCTGCCGAGCATACCGCCGGCAAAACCGCCGATGATGATGGATATCATCAGCCACAGGTCCGGCAGATAACCGTTCATCAGGTATCCGATGAAGGCCCCCACGCTGCTGAAGCTGGTTCCAATAAGAGAAATGGGAACCGCCACATACATGGGAAGGGCACCCAGGGTCGTCATGGCCGGCACCAGCAGGAAGCCGCCGCCGATTCCAAAACTCCTGGAAACGATTCCGATACCGAGTCCCAGCAATCCGAACAGCAGTGGATTGATTCTGAATTCTTCGCCCCAAAACTTGAAGCGGTAGTCGGTCAGACCGGATTTGACTGCTTCAATCCGGCCCATCTCGACCGAAGTACCCTCGGTTTTGGCCTTGGCAACGGCGTCATTGAACTTCTTCACCATGGCCTTGATGTTTTTGCGTTTTTCCATGACCTTGGGCGTCAGTTCGTAAAGGGTCCGAATACCCATAATGACAACCAGGATCGCCAGCCATTCCTTGTATGTTTTCATCGGCAGATACTGGGTGGCATATTTACCCAGCCAGATGGATCCGAGAAAGATACCCACACCGAAGGAAATACCCACCGGCCAAGCAACCCGCCGCTCTTTCACGGCATAGCGGTAAAACGAACCCAGAGGTGAAAACAGGGTCAGGGCCATGTTGGAAGGGCGCAGCACGTTGGCGGCGTTGATTCCGACCGGTCCGGCGGTCTGTACCACCATCACCTGAAAGGCTGCCATGAGCATGCCGCCGGCCGCACCGATCATTGAAAAATAAGTGCCCACAATAATGGCGCCGATGATGATCCAGAGGGGATTCATGTAACGCCCACCCAGAGACAGCCAGAATCCGTTTTCGGAGACATTGTAATTGCCGGCCTTTTCGCCGTTGACGTAGACATCGAATTTGGTTTCCGGCGGGGTATGACGGAATGTCTTAAACGTCGCCGTGAATTTGCCGGTCTGTTTGTCGTGATTGATCACGGTGCCTTTGTCCCAGTAATTCCCGGATTTGCTGTAATCCGTTAATACGCTGCGGGAGAATATGGTGACTTTTCCGACATTTGTTCTTTCCTTACCGATGGTGTTGATGCCGTAACTGCTTTCGTGGGCATACTTGTAGAAATTCCATTGGTCGTCTGTTTTGATGGGTCCCAGAACACTTTTAGCCTGGCCGTCGAGTTTGTCAAAGCCGGCCAGTTTAAAAAATGTCGTACTGTATAGCCCCCTTTTGCCGCCCTGGGTAAAAAAGGAAGGCCCGCCGAATCTCTTCTCAGTAACCTTGCCGAATTTTTCGGGTGCGCTTGTAACCATATAATAAAGCGGTGGTATGGAACTGTCTGCGGTAAAGCCTTTCTTTTTGGCATCTCTTGCCAGCCGTTTGGTTTCATGAACGCCGTCCGTGTCTTTGGGGGCAAACATCTGTTGCTGAGCAATGGCGATAAAAAGGTCCTGCCCGGGGGCGATGGACCCCTCGATGGTAACGGAATCTCCGGCCTGATAGTCGCTGGCGGAAATTGTGGCCGCTGCCATTGCACTTCCGGGAATTGCCATCACGGCAATCCCGAGAACCATTAAACTGAAAAATACTAGTAATTTTTTCATCCTCTTCTCCTTAATACTGTTATAATAATGTTTGGTGAACCTGAACAAAAATCCCTCCTTTCCTGATAATAATTTATTTTCTATTGCGGCTGTAGTATTTAACTGCCAGAAGTGTTCCGAGTAGACTGCAGACAACACCGATCACTATAAAAAGGCCGAAATCCCGGATTTCCAGAAACAGATCACCGAACATGAAGACAGCCAGCACGGCAAAAATGCTGACCGTGATCAATACATTGGCCAGGCTGGCCAGGACCGATGTCAACTTGTAATTAAGAGGGTGATTTCCGGCTTTGTCCACCAGCGAAAAGCCGGTGTGGGCAGTGTTAAAGGCGATGATCCAGGGCATAAATTTAATGGCCTCGAAAATCTGCAGAAAGGTCATAAAGAAAACGATTAGAATCAAATTTCCACCGATTCCAATAAAAACCGCTTTCATGATTTTCTTTAAGGGAAAATCATTCTTTTTTTCCGACAGGCCGTTTGCATTCATAACGATATTCATGGTCATTATTTTTTTGTTTGATTTAAGTTACTAAAATTTATGCTAAATAGTATTCACACAGGTTTCGGAAGAATACATTCATATTGAGTTTAGCAAGCTACGTGCCACGGTCAGACCAATCCGGCGTTATCAGCAGTATTTTGATACTATCTATATTACTAATTAATTCGAATAGATAGATCCGCATAAAAATCGAAGGAATTCAGAGCACATCTGGAGGCAAATCGCAGGTTTACAGAAACTGCTATAAAAAAAAATTTACTTTTTGGCAGAGCATAATATTTCATGTAATTACAATAGAATGGAATGGTGAATAAAAAATGCTGCGGTGCAATAAATATATTGCGCTTTTTTGCCAGGACCTATTGAGAATCGAAATTAAAAATGATAAAAAAAATGTTTATAACTGAATAATTGACCGAAATTACTATAAATTTTAAAATAATTAAGCTGCTCACCAAAATGCTTTTTCACTGTGGATCGTGGTATGATTATTGCTCTGCCCTAGATGGATTTTGCTCGAAGTGTTTACAAAACCACAGATAAGGTCCAGAAAATCCGCCTCAGTAGAATTAGACAGGATTTTGATATACTTCGAAACAAATCACCTACATCATTATATAAAGCGGCCTGCGCTATAATAAATATTATTTTTCAGCATATAATAAGGAGAGAACAGTTATGAAAGAATCGGTTTACAGTATCTGCGGTATGTGCACGGTCAGATGCCCTATCAAGGTCGATGTCGAAGACGGTGTCGTAAAATGGATCGAAGGCAATCCGAATGATCCGGGTATGGCCGGACGGCTCTGCGCCAAAGGTTCTGCCGGCCTTGCCATGCTCTATGATTATGAAAGGCCACAGCACCCTATGATTCGGGAGGGTGAACGCGGTGAGGGCAAATGGAAAAAGGCAACCTGGGACGAAGCTCTGGACTACATTGCCAAAAAATTAAACGCCATCATAAAAAAGCACGGCGCCAGGGCCATCGCCTTGAGTGATCGCGGGGGGCCCTTCCGGGATATTCACCGCAGTTTTCTGAGAGCAATCGGCTCTCCGAATTATTTCAACCATGACTGCACCTGCGCCCGTAACGTTCAGCACGCTTCACTTTCGCTTTTCGGCTCGGGTCGAAAAACCTTCAACTATGATTACGGTAACTGCAAACACCTGGTTCTCTACGGTCGCAATGTGTTTGAATCTCTGCGTGTCAAACAGTCCAATATCATCATGGATATGCTGGACCGGGGTGGCAAAATCACCTATATCGATCCCCGGGCCGCCGGTACGGCCATGAAGGCTACGCGCTACTGGGCCATCCGCCCCGGCACCGACTATGCACTGAATCTGGGTATTATACACACGGTGCTGCGAGATAAACTTTATGATGCCGAATTTGTAAATCAGTGGGTGACCGGTTTGAAGGAGCTGGAATCCTTTGTGATTCCCTATACGCCGGAATGGGCATCCAAGGAAACCGGCATTCCGGCAAACGAAATCATCGAGTTCGCCCACGAGATCGCCCAGGACAGCCCGGCGGTAATTTTTCATCCAGGCTGGATGGTGGCCCGCTATTCGGATTCCTTTTATGCGGTTCGTACCAGTTATATCCTCAATGCCCTGATGGGCGCCTTTGAAACCCCCGGTGGCCTGTTTTTTCAAAAAGGACCCGGGGATGCAGGCGCCAAGGGGCTCAATGCCCTGCTGGATACCATCCCCAAGCCGGAAGAAAAGCGGGTTGACGGCTGTGGCTGGAAATTAAAACATTTCGATGCCGGCCCCGGCCTGCTGCAACTGCTTTACCCGGTGCTTCTCAGCGGCAAACCCTATCCGGTGAAAGCCTACATTGCCTTCCGGCATGATCCGCTGCTGAGCCTGCCGGATCCTGAAGCCCAGAAAAAGGCTTTTGATAAACTGGATCTGCTGGTTGCCATCGACGCCAACTACAGTGAAACCGGCTGGTACGCAGATGTCCTGCTGCCTTCGGCAACCTACCTGGAAAAGTCCAGCACACTGACAACCGGCAAGGGCCTGAAACCGTCATTCGGGATGCGCAAGCAGGCGGTCGAACCCCGAAACGATGCCAGACCGGACTGGTGGATATTCAAATCACTGGCCGAGCGGCTGGGAGCCGGGGAGCACTTCAAGTTTAAGGATATGGAAGAATTCTGGAAATTCCAGCTCAAGGGTACCGGCGTCAAGGTCAGCGACTTTGATAAGAAGGGAACGGTTTCGCTGGCGGACAAACCGATCTGGTGGGATCGCATGAAGGATCTCAAGTTCAAGACGCCTTCCAAAAAAATAGAGTTTGTTTCCAGTCGGCTGGAGGAAAGCAAGATAGATTCATTCAAGCCCTATGAGAGCCCGAAGCAACCCGGTAACGGCCAATATCGACTGGCCTTTGGGCGCAGCCCGGTGCATACCCATGGACGCACTCAGAACAACCCGGTTCTCAGCGAGATAATGCCGGAAAACCAGCTGTGGATTAATGCGGATGAGGCCGCTAAAATGGGTATTGCCAACGGCGATCTGGTCAGCGTAACATCTACGGATGGGGGTCACTCTGGAACCATTAACGCCTATGTCACCGAATTCATCCACCCGGAATCGGTATTCATGGTCCACGGCTTCGGCCGTAAGGTGCCCTGGCAAACCCGGGGTTACAACAGGGGGTTGGGAGATTACCGTTTTGAAACGGGTCTTCTGGACGTTTATGATCCGGTCGGAGGCGCCAACTCCCTTCTGGAGTGCTTTGTGAAAGTTGAAAAAGCATAGCAAAAACAGCACATCATTCACTTAAAAGATGTTAACGCTCAAAATTTGGAGGAAAAAAATGAGCAAATATTATATATACCAGGATACGAAACGCTGCATCGGTTGTTTCAGCTGTGAATCGCACTGCAAAACGAAAAACAACTTGCCGATCGGACCGCGCCTGACGCAGATTATTCCGGTCGGGCCTAAAAAAGTTAACAATCTGCCACGCATGGCTTATGTATTTATGCCCTGCTTTCATTGCCAGGATCCCTGGTGTGTGGCGGCTTGCCCGACAGGGGCCATGCAAAAACGACCCGAGGACGGCATCGTCTTTGTGGATGACAAACTTTGCGTCGGCTGCAAGGCCTGTATTACGGCCTGCCCCTGGGGTACGCCTCAATGGAACCCGGCCACCGGTAAGGCCGTTAAGTGCGATTACTGCATGGATCGGGTCGACCAGGGATTGGAGCCGGCCTGTGTCACCAAATGCATAACCAAATGTCTGCATTTTGGTGAACCTGCAGCAAAAAGCAGGACAACCCGCGAAAGGCATGCGCGCCTGGTTGCCGACTTTGACTAGGAGAGGGGAAAAATGCCCGAAGATACATGCCCGGTCAGTGATTTAATCAGCAGGCTGGCGGAGGCCATCGATTCCGGTCAGTTGGTCAACCCCAGAGACAGGCGCCGGGCGGAAGATGTCCTGCGCCTGCTAAGAGATGTCGCCTGGGGCGGCGCCGACAAACAGCATATGCCGGCCATGGAATCCCTTGCCGCCAGGCTGGAACAGAAAGGCCATACCCAATCTTCAGCCGAAATCGGCCGGTTGATCGTCTCTAACCTGAATCAGCACCGGGAGGTATTTACCAGTCACATCGATACCCATAACTGTTCGGCCGGGGACTGCGTAAAACTGGCCCCGGCGCCCTGCCAGATGACCTGTCCGGCAGGGTTGGACATCCCGACCTATGTCACCCTGATCGGGCAGGGACGCGATTCCGAGGCCGTTGACGTCATCCGCAAGGACTGCCCTTTTCCCTGGGTCTGCGGCCTGGTGTGCACCCGGCCCTGTGAATTTATGTGCGTCAGGGCGCGCATAGATTCCCCGATATCCATCAAGACCCTTAAGGGGTTTGCCGCTGAAAGGGCCATGTCGGAAGGCAGCTATAATAATCCGGCCAAAGCGCCGGATAAGGATAAAAAGGTCTGCATTGTAGGGGCCGGTCCAGGCGGATTGAGTGCCGCATATTACCTGGCCCTGATGGGTTACGCCGTCAGGGTTTTGGAAGAACAGGCCGTCGCCGGCGGCATGCTCCTGCTGGGTATTCCACGCTATCGGCTGCCCCGAGAGGTGATTGATCGCGAGGTCGCCATGCTGAAGGACCTGGGTGTTGAGTTTCAGTTTAACTCCCGTTTCGGCCGGGACGTGACCTTCCAGCAATTAAAAGCCGAAGGCTTCGATGCTTTCTTTTTAGCTATCGGCGCTCACAGTTCCTTCACACTGGGGGTTCCCGGTGAGACCGATTACCCACAGGTTATCGAAGCGATTGATTTTTTAAGGCAGGTGGCGCTGGGAGCGCGCCAGCCTCCGGGCAAAAACGTAGTGGTCATCGGCGGCGGAAACGTGGCCATCGACGCCGCTCGAACCTGCCTGCGGCTGGGATGCGAATCGGTGACCCTGGCCTATCGCCGTACCCGCTCTGAAATGCCGGCCGACGCGGAAGAAATTGAGCAGGCCGAGGAAGAAGGCATCAAGTTTCAGTATCTGGTCGTACCCACCGAAGTTGCCGGCAGCAGTAATTGCGTCGAGGGCCTGCGATGCCTGCAGGCCGAGTTGGTCAGCAAGCCGGGCCAGGATCGTAAATACCCGGTCCCCATTGAGGGCAGTGATTTTATGATAGACTGCGATGTGGTTGTCTGTGCCATCGGGCAGCAGGTCGAGACCGGCTGCATGGCGTCTGTTGAAGGTCTTGAATGGACTCGGCGCCAGACAATACACGTACACATGGCCACTATGGAAACCAATATGGAGGGTGTCTTCGCAGCCGGTGATGCCGTCACCGGACCGGCAACCGTTATCGAAGCTATCGGCGGCGGCAAGCGTGCAGCGCAATCCATAGACCGCTATTTATCGGGCATTCCCCAGCCCACGATGCCGCCGGTACCGACCCGTCGCGGAAGGATTGACCACCTGGAAGTTACCGCCGCTGACAAGATGAATCTGAAAAGACCGGAGATGGCGTTGTTGAATATCGACCGCAGGCGCACCACATTTCAGCAGGTCGAGCTGGGTTACTCAGAATCCATGGTAAGGCAAGAAGCCCGGCGGTGTCTGAGATGCGATGTTTGCCTGCGATGCGGCAAGTGCGTGGAAGTCTGCCGCGATAAAATGGGCGTCAATGCCCTGCAGATGGGCTACTTCGACTTTGACCATCCGGTAGCAACCGATTTCAGGGATACCGAAGATAAATGCATATTGTGCGGCGCCTGCGCTACCAACTGTCCTACCGGCGCCATGCAGATGCAAGACACAGGGGGGGAAAGAATCCTGAGCCTGTGCGGCACCATTCTCAATCGCAAAAATTTGTTGTATTGCGAAAGCTGTGGTGCTGTAATGGGACCGGCCCAATACCTTGATTTTGTCCAAAAGCGAACCCACGGGGTGGCAAAAGTTGCTCAGGACCGCCGCCTGTGTGAGGCGTGTGCCCGAAAATCATCCGCGGCTCTCAGTGTTGACGACGTTCCGGTAAAAAGAAGATAGTGATTGATTGTTAATGGTTTCACGCAAAGGCGCAAAGAAAAAAATAATTGTGCTGGCTTGGCGACTATGCAGCTTTGCGTGAGAAAAAATATTAGCAGGGAGAAGACAAATGGTTTTCCGTCGCGGCCAGAAAGTAGTGATTTGTAAGCGATCAGAAGATGAGAGCTGGGAAAGCTATATGGATGAGTACATCGGGCTGCACGGCATCATCACCGATCCGGATGCCACCATCAATGATCCCGATGCCCTTGTGGAAGTTAGCCTTGAAGGCAAGGGAACTCACCGTTTCCCACAGGACTGTCTAAAGCATCTGGAAGATTAGATCCGGCCAGGAGGGACGGTTAACATAATGGATGTGCTGGCCATTTTAAATAAAAAGTCCCGCCCGGCGTATACGGTTTCCGTCGATCAATCCGTAGATGATGCCATCAACCTGATGGCTGCAAAAAAAGTCAAAGCGTTGATTGTAACCGACGGCAAGCGGCCGGTTGGTCTTTTTGCCGAGCGTGATCTTTTCCTGTGCAGCCTTTTGGACGAGAAAAATTCCTGTTCAGATGTTGAATTAAAACGCGTAATAACCGGTCGTTTTATTTCAGCCGAATCAACGGAAGACATCGGCGACGTCATCACGCTGATGATAAAATCCGATCTCGATCACCTGCCTGTGATAGACGATGACAGAATACTCGGACTGGTTGATTTTAAAGATCTGGTAGAAATTCAGCTTGAGTCCCTGACTGGTGAAATCCATCACCTCAAAGACTATATTGATGATCTGCATGAGGCCGGGCAGGATTAGTCAGAAGACAGAGGACAGCTGTCCGAAAACAGAAGACTGAATTTCAGAGAATCTGAGACCAGCTGAATAACAAAATAGGAGCAGCAATGCCCAGGATTACAATCGATGATCAACAATATGAAGCCGAAGACGGAATGACCGTTCTCCAGGTGGCCAGAGCCAACGGATTTCAGATCCCTACATTATGCTACCATCCCTCTTTAAGGCCCTCCGGCTCCTGCCGCCTGTGCGCCGTTGAAGTACCGGGCCGTGCCACCGGAAAACGGATTACCATGCTGGCCTGTGTTCTGAAGGTAAAAGAAGGCCTGGCCGTCAAAACCAGCGGGGAAGCCGTCACGCGCGCCAGAACCCGGGCCTTTAAAAATCTGCTGCAAATGGCACCGCAATCCAGGCCGATCCTTGAGCTTGCCAGGGCATATGACATAGACCCGGGGCCGCCGCCCGATGGCTGCGTACGCTGCCGGCTGTGCATCCGGGTCTGTAATGAGATTGTTGGGCCAGGGGCCCTAAAAATGGAAAAAATAGACGGAAGAAATTATGTCGTTCCTATTGAAGGGCGTTGCATCGGCTGCGCGACCTGCGCGAATATCTGCCCGACCGACATAATCAAGGTGGACGACCATGAAAATGTGAGAACCATATCAATCCGCGATGAAGTCATCGGCAATCATCCGCTGGAGCGATGCGAGGGCTGCGGCAAGCTGTATGCAACCCCTAAATTTCTGGATCATATTCATAAAAGAACCATAACCCACACGGACTTGAAAACTCCCCATCACTACTGCCCGACCTGTGCAAAACTTTTCTCAGACCGTGTAAAGTCTTTCAACAGTTTGCCCAGGAGATAAGCGAGCAATCCCCACGCGGCAGGAGATGTTAGATGGCAAAAGTACTGGTACTGGACGACGTATTTGACGCCGTAAACCTGATAAAAAGAATATTGGAACTGGCCGGTCATGAAGTTTCCGGATTCACCGAGGAAGAGGATGCGATTGATTTCGTCAAAAAAAATCCGGTCGATCTGGCGATTCTGGACATCAAACTGAAAAAAATGACCGGGGTGGAGGTCCTGGCTGAGATGAAGAAGTCTTCGCCCTCGGTTCGGGCAATTATGCTGACCGGCTACCCCACGGTTGAAACCGCCCAGGCATCCTTGAAGCTGGGCGCCAGCGAATACTGCGTTAAACCAATCGACAACGAAGAGCTGGAGCAAAAAGTAGCCCGGGTGCTGGAAGGATAATCCTGATTACCCGAGGATAATATCTAGCGTGTCTCTGTGCGCCTGTTTGCCCGATCCTTGTTAACCAGGCAGTAAAAATATTCCTGAACGAATCTGCCGGAAACAATATCGGCCAGCGAAAAAGATAATTCGCCCTCATCAAGAAAATAACCGGACAGGGACAGAAAAATATTGCGGGATAAGTTTTGCAGTGTGTCGTTGATCAGGCCAAGGTCGATTGGACCGCCAGGCAGTCCGTGCAGCCGGCAGCGAAGTGGTCTGAAATCGCTGAGCAAACACCGATGATCGTGGTTTAACGGACAGCGAAATCCTTGACCGGCATATTCATCGGCCAGTTCCTGCCCGGATCTGTCTTCCCCTTCCCGCTTTTCAGATAACCGCTCCTTGATTCTTTTTATTTGCTTACCGATCTCGGCGGCGTCATGAATTACCTGCTTTCTGAGATCACTTTTCAGGGACCGATTCATAGTGGCGTTCAGGTAAATTCCCTCAATCAGCGGCACCTCAAAATACCCAAAGCAGCAGCTATCGGTTTCATCGCCGCAGCTTAAAAATTCCGGAACTTGTTTTCGCGCCGCCTGGACGTCTTCAGTCACTTTGCGGATGACAGCCTCATATTCTGCAAAGTAAGTGCCTAAATCCACCACGTTTTTGCTCTCCAGGCTGGGTTCTCTAATTTTCAGGATACCTGATTTTTTGCTGTACTTTTTCAGCAGGCGCCACTGGCTGAAATTGGTTGGATTGGCCCTGGTTTTTTTCAGTTTGCGGGAGGCCAGCTTCAGGCCCAGGCCTTTTCTGAGCAGGTAGGAAGTAACAAAGGTCCCGGTTCTGCCGACCCCGAAGCGGCAATGTACCAGAATTTTTTTCCCGAGGTAGATGGCCTCATCCAGCCACGCCAGGGCGTTTTCCATCTCCTCCATGTCCGGCGCAGTTTCATCCTGTATGGGAAGGTAATAGACTTCGAAACCGGATTTTTCTTCGATTTCGTGTAAATCACAAAATTCGGCGCACAGGTTTACGATGCCATTGATCCCCTCGACTTTGATGGAATCCAGATCCGCATGCGACATGGGGGCGTAGCCGACTGCCAGATTCTCGGTTACCCATGTTAATTCGTAATCAGACATAGTCTCATTTAAATATTAGTCATCAGTTATTCCGAAGTGGTACCGTCCGGCCATAAAATCTGCTACAAAACCGTCAACATCGGATTCATTTTTAAGATACATATCCATCAGGCGGGTTGCGCCCAGAAGCCGCCCGACCATATCCAGTTTGTCGAGCATGGAATTTTGGTCAATGCCCTTTAATTGTCCATCAATGAGATCGCTTTTTATATTAACGTCAAAATCGAGGGATTGCAAAATTTTCCTTAAAAAATCCGCTCTCAGAGATCGTTGATGAAAATCTGCTCCGCCGCCTGAAAAGCGGAATAGAATATAATTGTCCTCGGCTTTAGGCCCGCAAAGAGCGTCAATAATCACAAAATGGTAGCCGAAACGAAGGTTCAGATTCATGTAGACATCTGATAGAACTGCATGGCTGGCAAACATCGTCGCCTTTGGGCTGATGATACCACCACTCATTACAATCCGATCGTGCTCGGCCCAGTCAAAATGGGTAAATCCGTCCCAGAGAATATCCGGATGGCCCAGGCCATTGAACAGGGCTTTCATTGAATCATTGGCAATTTCATCGATGTTGATAACCTTGCTGGATTTTGCTGATCCGTTTAATCCGCCGCCGACGTCCAGCACAAAAAACTGCATGGGTATTTTTGATTCAAGTTTTTTGGCTCCTCCCAGTTTTCGGACACGATTCTCCGAAATATGAAACATTTCCTGAACCGCCTTTTCATGGCAAAACCGGATAATATCGTGAAAGGACCTGCATTTCTGGGGCTGAAAGGTTTCATCTTCCGGATCAACGAGTGACAGGGTTGACACAAAATCCATGACATATCCCAGTTTGCGCATAAATGGGCTATCGGTCATCAGATCCCTGCGGGCGCAAGGACTTTCAAGCATGGCATCGACAACACCCTCATAGATCATACCGCCTTCCGGGTGCACGGTAACCATTTGCCCTTCAGTCAGGGTTGCAAACGCATTTCCGGTGTTTACCAGGGCAGGGACTCCAAACTCGCGGGCCACAGACGCCAGATGACCGGCGGTACTTCCGGTGTCTGTAACGACCGCGTTTAACTTGTTCATGACTTTGGCATATTGCGGCGATGCATTCCGAGCCACCAGCACGGTGCCCTCCACCAGATTTTCAAGATCGGAAGCCTGTTCTATCCGCCGCACGATTCCGGCTGCTATCCCGGCAGATGCCTGCTGCCCACCGGCTACAAGTACCTCATGATTGATATCGTCAAAGGTGCATTCGATAGACTCAGTGGATTGATTATCGTCATTTCTCAGCGGTCTGGTTTGGAGGATGTAAAGGCTGCCGCTGTTATCGATGCACCATTCTATATCCTGAGGATTTTGATAGTGGGATTCAAGGCGCATACCCCAGTCAGCCAGCTGGTGTATGGTCTCATCATCAATCGATGCCTGATTTTTTCTATAGTTATCAACTTCGATGATTTCTGGTGAGTTATTCCGTGATGACACCATCTGCCTGGCTTTTTCGCCAATTTTTCTTTCAACAATCTGGGCGGTGTCCGATTTTGATACTGTAAAGACATCGGAGGGTGTCTTTCCGCTGACCAGTAATTCGCCGAGTCCCCAGATGGCGTGAATCTTCAGGAGATCAGACTCCTGTTTGTCGAAATCGGCTGTATAGACAACTCCGCTGGCCCTGGCGTCAATCATCTTTAATCCCAGTACCGCCATGGGGGTCTCAACATCTGTCAGGCCATAGTTAATCCGGTAATACATCGCCCGGGAGGAGTATTTGCTGGCAATAACCTTTTTATAGGCTTCCAGAATATTTTCTTCATCAACATTCAAAACGGTCAGGTATTGACCTGCAAAGGAGGCGTGTGAATCCTCGCCCACCGCACTACTACGCATGGCAATTTTTGCCATGCCGTTATCTGACAGGCTAAGTGTTTTAAATGAGCTCAATATGGATTCCTCCAGATCTGAAGGAATTTGGGCGCCCAATATCCTCCCGGTGATTTCCTGCGAGATGGCGTCCAGTGATGCTGTTGCATTAATATCGATCATCGACAACCGGGCATCGATAAATGGTCGAAGGTTATTGGATTCAAGGAAATAAAAATATGCATCGGTGGTAACTACAAATCCCGGAGGTACCTGAAGCGTCAGCTCTCGTGCAATGGTCGCCAGATTTGAGGCTTTGCCGCCCGCCCTTGCTTCCGCTTCAGCAGATATGGCATTAAGGGGCATGGTCCAGGGAGGCTGAGGCTCAGCTTCTTTAGCTGTGATCATAAACCGGATATAATTGTCTATTTTACGGGAAAAATAATGTAGATCCGAATAGTGGGATGGGCAGACATTTAACAGGTCGTCAACCATACGGGACACACAGCGGGACAACTCGTCACACAGTGTCGCAATCACGCTGAAATCTACCCTTAGCTGATTGTAGTAGATCTCCTCCAGCTCTGCTATCAATTCATGGGCCCGTTTGTCATTGCCCAGCAAAGATTTAAATCCGTCATATTTCTCACGCAATGCCGCAGTTGGTGAGAATAATTGATAGCTCCAATATTTAAATAAGTTTTTAATCAGCATTCATTCGATCTCGACATCAGTGTATAGGTGCAGTACAGTGACCCGGTGAGCGACAATATTTTCCCCTGCCGTCAAAGCCTTCATAGAATATAATACGGATTTGCCCGAGTTAAACAGTAAACCAACCGAATAGTATGAAATTTTTTTCCTAGTTTTTATATCCTTTCTTTCATAGTCTTCTTTTTTTTACACTTTTACAAATTCCCTTATCTAATTGATATTAATAACATTTAGTTGGTTATTTAAAATTGGCATTGTTGTTGCAAATATCTGCTGGTCCCCAAAAAATGGGGTTTTTCATCAGCCAAATGGACAGGGACCGCATTGGGTTAACAAATGACAAACCAGGAGAGAACCAGAATGAATCACTCAACACTGAAAATCGTCTTTTTTATTGCGGTATTACTGACCATGCTGTCGGCACCTTTTGCACTGGAAATGGCACCGGATGGAAACGCTTTCGCCATGGGTAAACGCGGTGGTGGCGGCAGCGACGGAACCCCGCGAAGAATCGCGCCACCCCGGAGCACCCGGTGGACGGGATATACCATCCAGAAGTCAGGCCAAATTAAGGGCAGACGCGGCGCCCGTACGACTCATAAGGTCCCCGAACCGACGACAATGATTTTGGTCGGTAGCGGTTTGGCCGGTCTGGCAATATTTAGAAGAAAGTTTAAAAAATAGAAAGTGTTACCACTACCGATATTTAAATCTCAGATTAAGGTCAACTGAGAGATCTCGAAACCTTGACCGGATGGGCCTTTGGCCCGGAGGAATGGTGAGACAATGGAACAATGGATCTGGGGATATTGCGCCGCCTGGGTAGCTGCAATTGTTGTATTGTTGATTGAATTAAAAAGAGGGTAGAGGCTTTCTCAAAAAACGGATTCTTGCCTGCCTATGGAGGGTTGGCTCAATAGTCCGAATTTATCAGACAAAAAGCTTGAATTCAGGGGACACGCCGCAAGAATATGTAGATTTGCACCACGAAGAACGCGAAGGATAAAATAAACCAGAAAGAAATGCTTTTTATAGCTTCTTCGTGATCTTCGTGCCCTTCGTGGTGATCCATGCAAGTTTTGGCCAATCCACCTCGGGCGGATTTGAGATGGCTTCTAATCTAGTGAACCGGCATTACCCTCGAAAATCGGATTAATGTTAGAAAAAAGCGCAACAGCCTTTAACCTTAAGTCGACCGCTTTTCATGGCTGCCATGATTTCTTTGCCGGTTTCATCAAAGTAATATGGCAACCCCCGTCTTATCCGCTGATTGGACAGGTTCATGATGGTGTCTGAATCAGCGGTGATGTCCAACCCCTCATTGCCGATAAACCCGCCACAGCCCATGGCTTCAGCTTGACACACCCGATATCTTTTGCCATATTCCAGCAATTCAACGCATCTCTGATAAAGCGTCAAATGAAAAAGGAAAGGCTAAGCAAGTGGCCAGAAAAATATTCGGATGGGTGGTAATTGTTCTGTTGCTTTTATACCTGCTGACCCTTGTGCTGCACATATCCGGCAATTACGACAAATACCTCTGGGATTTTCAAACCCATCGCGAAGCCGGCAAAATCTTTGCTTCCGGCGCCAATCCTTATGATAGCGAAAATCTCCCCCCCAATGTCCGTACACACTTTCTATATACCTATCCTCCGGTAACGCTGTTTTTATACCAGCTATTTTCCCTGATGGACTATAAAACCGCGGCCCACGTCTTTCTTATTTTGAAATGCCTGCTGCTGATCGGGTTGGTTTGCTACTGGAAGCTCGGGTTTTTGAAGGAAGGCGCCGGTCCGTTTTTTTATATATATTGCCTGCTGGTATTTAACAGTGCCGTCTTTCTCGACATGATTGCCGGCAATATCAACCTGATCGAGCAGGTTTTGCTATGGGTTGCATTTGGTTTTTATATCCAAAAGCGGCTGCTGTGGTTTTGCATTTTCGTCCTGGTTGCCGCCGGCTTCAAAATGACCCCGGCATTTTTCGTCACCCTGGTGCTGCTGACAGATGACAGAAATAAATACAGGCTATTCGCTGGGTCGGCCGGTGCTTTTCTGGCATATCTGCTGGTTCAGTATGTGGTCCTGCCCGAGTATTTTGCGGGATTTATAAAAAATGCGCTGACGGTGGTCGGGGAACCCGGTCAGGTCGGGCCGTCGACCCTTAAATTCGTTAAAACCGTTTTCAAAGCCATCGGAGATGGTACCGGGATTTATCTGCCCGAGGTTTTGCAGCTGGTGATGGTGGGCCTTATCGTCTGCGGCGTCGTCTATCTGACATACAAGGCGGCAAGCCGACTAAATGACAGCAAGATGCCAGACAGAGAAATGACCGAAGTTGTTCTAATTTGCCTGCTGTATGCCCTGATTCACCCGCGCATGAAGGATTATATGTATCTGCTACTGATTGTTCCGAGCTATTACGTGATCAAAAATACCCGCTTCACCAGACTCGCCCCTTTTCTGTTTATCCT
>CAJICI010000372.1_pt1 | contig 26660 bp, 24 predicted proteins | sample 9199571 | NCBI WGS metagenome assembly CAJICI01 (sample SAMEA7708329, study PRJEB35096) | sediment metagenome | biome: marine neritic benthic zone biome [ENVO:01000025]; feature: sediment [ENVO:00002007]; material: shallow marine sediment [ENVO:03000034] sea grass bed [ENVO_01000059] ...
AAAGACGTTGTTATTCCCCTGCAGGAGCGTATCGTCGAATTAACCCTGCAGGAATATAACTACATGCTCACCGGGGTGTTCGAATTGCTGATGGCAAGACAAAATGAGTTCGATAACTACCAGAAATATATCGAAACGGTGCGCGATTACTGGGTTACCCGGGCGCAGATCCAGCGCGTCGTCGGCGGCAAACTGCCGCCCCCCGGGCATATGGACGAAAATAACCATTCCCCCGGAAAGTCAGAGCATTCAAATAGTATACCCCCGGCTCTTCCTGAAGGGTCTTTATCAAGAATGGATTCAAGAGATAATATCCTGCGAAAGCAGGATTAAATAAGGAGCAATGGCATGCTAACCCGACGACAGATGATCGTATCTGCATTAACCGCAGTGACCGCGGGCGGGGCCTGGCTGAAAAAGGCCCGGGCCCAATCCGAACATTCTTCGGCTGCACATCATCAAACCGGATCGAGAAAAGTATCCTATAAGCCGGTGGTGACACCCAACGGCAGCACCCTGCCCTACAAAATGAAAAATGGTATCAAAGAGTTTCACCTGATCGCCGAACCGGTAGAGCGGGAATTCGCGCCGGGTATGAAGGTCAAGTGCTGGGGCTACAACGGCCAGACACCGGGGCCCACAATAGAAGCCGTGGAGGGAGACCGCCTGCGGATTCTGGTAACCAACAGGCTGCCGGAGCACACCACCATCCACTGGCACGGCATATTTTTGCCCAACGGCATGGACGGGGTGGGGGGATTGAATCAACCACACATCAAACCCGGAGAAACCTATGCCTACGAATTTAGGTTGCGTCAGCACGGGACCTTCATGTACCACCCCCATGCAGACGAGATGGTTCAGCTGGCCGTGGGCATGATGGGCATGTTCGTGGTCCACCCCCGGAAACCCGAAAGTCCCGGAATTGACCGGGATTTTGCCCTTATGTTGCACACATGGGCCATTCACCCCGGGACCTATCGCCCTGATCCGGCAATCATGCTGGATTTCAATATCTTCAGCTTCAACAGCAAGGTGTTTCCCGCCGTCGATCACCTGGTGGTAAAAACCGGCGATCGCGTGCGCATACGCATTGCCAACCTGAGCATGGATGAGCACCCGATCCACATACACGGTCATGCGTTTCGCGTTACCGCCACTGACGGCGGCCAGATCCCGCAGGCCGGCCAATGGCCGGAGACCACCGTTCTGGTGCCGGTGGGCGCAACCCGGGATGTGGAGTTTATCGCGGATGCCCCGGGGGACTGGGCCTTTCACTGCCACAAATCCCATCACACCATGAACCCCATGGGACATGATGTGCCCAATACTTTAGGGGTCAATCAAAAAGGCCTGGAAGCAAAAATCCAGGCCATGCTTCCCGGGTACATGGCGATGGGCGAAAAAGGGATGGCCGAGCATGCCGATCATGTTGACCATATGGCCGGTCCTAAAAACACCCTGCCGATGATGATGGGCAAGGGGCCCTTCGGCAACATAGAAATGGGCGGTATGTTTACGGTGGTCAAGGTGAGGGATCGCCTGCAAAGCTATGACAAGGACCCCGGTTGGTATAAACACCCGAAGGGGACGGTGGCCTACCGCCTGGCTTAGAATAGGCGAGGGCTAAAATAATAGTGGAATTCTGCCTGATGGAAGCAATGGACTTCAGACCACCTGCTATGGCGGATTAATACCGTACTCCTTTAATTTCAGCTGCAGCGTCCGGCGGCTGATTCCCAGTATTCTCGCTGCATGGGTTCGATTGCCGCCGGTTTCTTCGAGTGTTCTGAGAATCATCACCTTTTCGACCTCCTTTAAGGATCGGCCGGGAGTAAAATCAATCCGGGTATCTTTAAGCTCCTCATCCAGATGCTGAAGGTCTGCCGGAAACTCGAGGGGGGTGATCATCTCCCCCCTGGCCATGATGACCGCCCGTTCAATGATATTTTCAAGCTCGCGTACATTTCCGGGCCAATCATAACGCATGAGCAAATCCGTTGCCCGTGGAGTAAAACCTTTGATGAGCCGCCGATTTTTCTCTGCATATTGCTTCAGGAAAAAATCGGAAAGAAATGGAATATCTTCTCGACGCTGCCGCAATGGCGGCACATCCACCGTTACAACATTTAAGCGGTAGTAAAGGTCCTCCCTGAAGCGGCCCTGCTGAATCTCCTCTTCCAGGTTCCTGTTAGTTGCCGCAATCACCCGCGTGTCCACTTTCATGGTCTGGCCACTGCCCACCGGTTCAAACTCGCGCTCCTGGAGCACCCGCAAAATCTTGGCCTGGGTGGCGGGGGCCATTTCGGCGATTTCATCAAGAAGGATAGAGGATTTGTGGGCCAGCTGAAAACGGCCCTGTTTGCGGGCGATGGCACCGGTAAAGGCACCTTTTTCATGACCGAACAATTCGCTTTCCAGAAGGGTCTCCGGCAACGCGGCGCAATTGACCTTGATAAATGGCATATCTTTGCGAGGACTGTTTTGATGGATGGCATTGGCAATCAGCTCTTTGCCGGTTCCGCTTTCACCGACAATCAGCACCGTGGCCTCAGAAGGCGCAACCAGGGCCATGGTCTCAAATAATTTCTTCATCGCCGGGCTGCGCCCGATAATGCTGGAAAAGTCGAAACGGTCCTGTAACCTTTCCTTGAGATAGAGGTTTTCCTGTTCAAGTTGTTTGTAGCGCAAAGCTTTATCTACAAGTATTTTTAACTCATCAATGTCGAGGGGTTTTATCAAATAGTCATACGCACCTGATTTAAGCGCCTCCACAGCCGTACCGACAGAAGCATAGGCCGTCATTATGATAATCGGAATATCCGGGCTGATGTGCTTGATTTTTTGCAGCGCCTCGATGCCGTCCACATTGGGCATGCGGACATCCATGATGATCAGATCATAGAACCTGTATTCGATTGCAGAAATAGCCTCCCGGCCGTCCTCAGCCTGGGCAACCTCATACCCCTCTGCAGAAAGCACGGCTTCGATCATCTTTCTGTGAGACGCTTCATCATCAACAACCAGAATTCTATGGCTCATTTCGATTTCCTGGCAAATATTCATCCCGGGTCGGGAAGCGGCACCGTGATTTCAAACTCAGACACCGGTCGGCAAAGTCAGGGTAAAACGGCAGCCCTTTTTCTTTCCGGTCGGCGGGCTTTCAACCCGTATCTCTCCCTGGTGGTTTTCCATAATTTTATGAACTATGGGCAGTCCTAGTCCGGTTCCCTTTGTTCTCGTTGTGTAAAATGGGTCGAAAATCTTTTCAATTTTATCGTGTTCAATACCGGGACCATCATCTTCTACCCAAATTTCCAACTGCTCCTCAGCCGGTTTTAGCGCCGCCCCTATTTCGATTGTACCGCCTGATTCCACCGCCGGGATTGCATTCAGCAATAAATTGAGCACCGCCTGGGTAATTTGACTGGTATCCAGTCGAACTTTGCTCAGGTCGAAAATATTGCTGCGCACCGTGATATTGCGCGAATCGCAATCGGCCTGCACCAGACGAATGCAGTGCTCAACAATTTCAGTTACGTCCGCGGGTGCCATCTCGGCCTTGGTTGGACCGGCGAAAGTGAGCAGATCGGTGACGACCCTGTTAATCCGGTCGACTTCAGCCACCATGGTTTGAGCATACTCCTGCTCCCTGGGGCTTTCTTTCAACCCTTTGCCAAGAAACTGAGCAAAGCCTTTTATGGAGCTTAACGGATTCCGAATCTCGTGGGCAACGCCGGCAGCCAATTTGCCGATAGCCGCCAGCTTTTCAGCACGCCTGACCTTTTCTTCCAGCTGTTTGATTTCGCGCATATCCCGCAAAATAATCACAGCCCCATTGCATTGACCACTTTCGTCAATGATCGGCGTGGCGCTCAGTGACAGCGGGATCATTTCATTTGTTCTGCTCAGGTGCTCGATTTCGCAATCGAGAATTGGCCGCGAGTGGGCCAAAATCTGATCGATCCCGCTTGCCTGAAAATCAATAACCGTATTGAGGTTCAGCCCGTGCACATCGGATTCCTGAAGTCCGAGCAGATCGAGAGCCAGCTGGTTATAAGAAACTATTTTGCCATCGATGTTTATTCCCAACAGGCCGTTGGCCATACTGGCCACCACCTGGCGCGTGTAATCCTCGGTCTGTTCAAGGGTTTTGCCTACCAGATAGTAGTTCTGTATAACAAAAATAAAGAAAAGCGCGCCGGCTCCCAGGGTTATGAGAATAGTGCCCATGATAAAGGCATGTTGAAGGTCGGAGCGGCGTGCCTCTTCATAGGCAGTCATTTTCATTCCTAAAACAATAATATCCCCTCGGTGCAAATGAGGTTTTACGATATCTCCATGCTCAGGGATATCGGGTACCGTCTGGACTGAACCGGGGGCCGGAAGAGGTGAAAATGTTTTAGCCAGCTCATAGACCTGGATATTGCTGGCTACTTTTTTGATTCGGGTAACAACATCACTGTCATTATTTATTACCGGGTTGCGGATTGTCGGATCGACCGGCTGTTCGGGATTTGAATGGTGTAGGACATCCCCGTTTTGATTCATAAGATAGACATAGGCGATATCCTCGTTCTTGCCTGTTTCCTTTATCAGGCTTCCAATGGAATCATCCTGCCACATGGGCAAGATCATCCAGGCCCGGGCTCCGGCTTCAATGGAAAGGAGCACGGTCATGCCCTGGCGATACAGAAAATGCAGGGCCATTGCTTTCTCGCGGTCTAGATTACGGTAGGTCGAAACACTGATAAGAATCAACAGAAGAAATACTACCGCAACAATAGACAGCGCAGGTAAATACAGCCTTTTGGTTGAAAGAATTCGCATAAATAATTATATGACCGAAAATATTCATACCTGCCTGCCATACCCGCGTCAATTCTATGGAATATATATCCGGCTTGCAAGGCCTTTTTACCGACAAAGGCTACGGTTTGCTGTAAATGGGTGCCTTTAAAAAATGGATGGTTCCATTTTGTTTGTCTATCAGAAGCTGATTGACTACCCGGCCGCCATCTCCAATCATTTTAAAGTTCTTCTTTTTTAGGCTCGATCTGTTGCGTCACCACTTTATCCTTTGAATCTGAGTGCATTCCCCGCATCATCCAAAGGTGTCCGATAGGACAAATTAGTATGAGGGCATAATAGCCCCAAGATCCCAGTATTCCCAAAGCAGAGAGGGCCAAAATACTCACTATCGGAATTGCGCAGCACAGGATCATTGCCAGTGCATGATTTTTTTTGATCTTTTCAAGAAGTAATCTTAACATTCTTTCATTCCTTTTCTTTGGTAACCCCAGATTATGAATTACGAGGAACAAACCGTGGGGTATTCGCTGCATACCGCGCATATTGCTCGCCAAACTGTTTAAGGGCCTCCCTTTCTTCTCGACGGGCCAGGCGCGAGTAAACCACGACCAGGATCGGAAACATGACGATGGTCGGGATCGTCGGCCATTGAAGCAGAAAGCCGATCATAATGATGATGAAAGCCGTGTATTGTGGATGCCTTATCCTGGCATAAGGGCCGGTGCTGGCTATTTGAAAGTTCCGTTGTGCCCTGAAAAGTACCTTCCATGAAACAGCAAGAAGTGCCAGACCGCCCAGCACCAAGATATTACTAATGGCATGAAGCGGGCCTAAATGGGCATCTCCCTGCCAACCCAATAGAGTCTGCAAGAGATGACTTGAATTATGGGAAAACCAGTCGATTTCCGGAAACCGGGTTACGAGCCAGCCCGAAAGAAGGTATATCGTCAAGGGGAAGCCATACATTTCGGTGAACAGGGCAATTATAAACGCCGCAAAAGTGCCAAATGTGCGCCAGTCCCTTCGAGATTGTGGCTTGAAAAAACTGAACACAAAAATCAAAAATATAACGGAATTTAGTATGACCAGCTGCCAGTAACCGTAATCAGGCAAATTACTCATCGTGCAATCCTCCCTTTGGAATGAGCCATCCGGAATTAATCATCATTAGCAAACTCCACCGTTCAATGACATTTCATCGCCTTGCCACCGCTGGCTTTTTCCAGTCGCTCCAGATAGCGGCCCCACACCCCCTTTTTCTTTTTAATTTTTAAATTGATGAATTTTTGAGGGTTTTTCTCAAATGATTGCCGGCAGCCATCGGCGCAAAAATAGTATTTATTACCATCGACACAGGAAGATATGTCCTTTGCGCCCGGGATAACAGTCATTCCGCAAACAGGGTCAACAACTGTCTTTTTATTTTTCGCGGATAAGATCATTAGGTAGCCTCCATGTTTGTATTTGCTAATTTTATCTGAAAACATTGCAAGCGGCATGCCACTTAGTGGTATATCCTTCCAAAAGGCCGATGTTATTATTAATAAACTGAATAGCTGCAAGCAAAATTACTTGGTTCCGGAATATAGAGAGGCAGGTGCAAAAATAATTCCCGGTTTTGGTGGATAAGATGCTACGCTCCCGGGTAAAAAGTATCCAATTTAGGGAGGCGGCAGGTTCGGATTAGTAGCGACCCGGCAGAAGATGCAGCGGTTAATACCTGTTGCAGATGGTCTACTGATGCAAAGCCATCGATTGGTTATCGATCCGTCAGCCAATAAAACTAAGGCATGACGGCTTGCTGTGGACGCCAGCATAGCAGGGCCCGCTCCATTGATAACTTTAACTCCTCAAAATCAAAAGGCTTGCCAAGGCAGCCGAAAGCGCCCTTTTCTTTGGCCTGCTCGGCAATTTCATTGGAATAATAAGCCGTCATGATAAGAATCGGGACGTGCGGTCTCAATGCTGTGATCTGTTCAAGTGCCTCTAACCCGGAGATCCCGGGCATGCGGACGTCCATCAAAATCAGATCAAAATCCCGTTTATTTGCCTCTTTAATTGCGCTCGATCCGTCATCGGCCTCGAAGATTTCGTATTGCCAGTCTAAGAGAATCCGCAGCATGGTTCGGTGGGCGATATCGTCATCGACAATGAGCAGGTTTTTTTTTGCTGTCATCGGTATTTATCCTTTCTTTATTGGATTTTCTACAAGGTGGGATTTTTTCAACCAGAAGGATACCGTTAAACTGATAGATAGGAAAGTCGCTGCCAGAATCAGATAGCGCAAATGATTGAAGAACCCTTATCCGGACCTCTGTATCGCACCCATCCGCGTCAGGTGTGATCCTTCCGTGGTCGAAATGATGCCGGTAATTTCCGGTATAAGATTGCTTGAGGCTGTCTGGTTTTTTGAAATCAGGATTGCAACTGCGAATCCCAGTGCCAGCCCGGCAAAACCAAAGCCAATTGCAGCCCCGGTCTCACCGATTCCCAGACTTTCATGGAATCCCGAGCCGCCGAATGCCCCGGCAATAAGGCTAAACGTCGGTAGAATATAGAGAATCAGGGCATTTTTAAAAACCGATTTGGAACTGAGGCTGATGGTCACCCTGTCACCAACTTTTGCACGGGCCATGTTTAATACCCGTGTTTCCATTTTAGAGCAGTCCGTCAGGGCGTGACAGAACTGCGCCGATTCACAATTGCTGCAGGCATCATCTCTTTCAGTAACGACCATTGCCCAGCCGTCTTTGCTGACGCGCCTTACCAGTCCTTTTTTTTGTCCCATTTTTCTGTCCCTGAAAAATATAGAAATAATATTTTTTAAAAGCTTTCATTCATCCATACCGCAATTGCTGTGCCAAAAAAAATTTATCAATGTAAACCGTTGATAATAAATAGCTTTGTTGTCTACAGCCTCAGTTTCTATAAAAAATTTAACTCCGGACCCCGGGGACAGCGGGTAGTTGGTACCCAGGTATCCAGATCTGGTGGCCAAATTTTTCGCACTTTATTCAGTTGAACACAAAAACCAGGTTGTCTCTTTGATTTTATATTTATCCATATCCTGCAATATTCCATTAAATTTCAGTCTATTACTACCATTTAAAAATTATGAGATTGGTTTTGGCACAGGGCTTGCTCTATCAAGCAGGTAACAAATGCTAAACCTGGTAGATGGGGCTGTAAGACAGACGAATTCAAAATAATAAAATAAGGAGAAATACTATGAGTAAAAAATTAATTGCAGGACTGACAGTTGCAGCTGTTATCGGAATTGGAACCTATGCTTTTGGGCATATGGGAGGCGGCTATGGGAATTACGGTCCCATGCATGGCGGTCCGGGGATGTTTCAGAGATATTCCGGTGGGCAGGGCAATGCCTACATGACAGATTTGAAGGATGAAGATATCAAGGCGTTGGAAAAAGAAAGATCAGCCTTCCTCAAGGAGACGGAAAGTATTCGACGTAATCTTTATTCCAAAAAACTTGAGCTGAGAAGTGAGCTATTCAAAGAAAAGCCGGACGCCTCGAAGGCTGGAGCTTTGCAAAAAGAAATCTCCGTGCTGGAGTCTAAACTGAACCAGAAACGCGTGGATCACATGATTAAAATGAGATCACTCAGCCCTAACGACGGCAGGGAAATGATGTTGGGAGACTACCACATGGGTTATGGTAACGCTTCTCCCGGGGACTCCTGCTGGCGATAATATAAACCCAGCTAATCTCCTTCTCATAAAGGGCGGCCACCCAGGGTCGCCCTTTCTTTTTTTTAATTTCATAAAAGAGCTGAATCTTTTAGTCTCGCGTGCCTTTTTTACTTTTGGGTTAAAATGCTTTAACTTATTTAAGAGCCCGAATCCCATATGCGGTCACACGCTTTTCTAATATAAACAATAATCCCGGGACGACAAAAATGATCCAGCCAAAGAGTCTGCAACAGCGTCACTCGATATTTCTGATTCTGCCCGTAGCCTTGTTAATGTTTCTTATCGGATTTGCAGGATTTTTCTATGCTCGCAATCTTATCTTGTCCCAGTGGCAGGAAGCGGCAGTCCTTAAACTGCAACGGGCTGCACACCAGGTGGACATGCAGCTGGCCCGCGTAAAAGAATTGATTGGTATTTTTCACCAAACGCCCGGGCGCCTGAATGATTCCAGGCTTCAATACTGGGCCATCGAGCAATTGGAACGACAGACCGTCGTTGACCACGTCCATTTGACATGGGAAAACGGCTCATCAGCGCAATATGAATTAACAAAGCGTCAAAGGCAGCTCGAAGGTCACAGCCCGGGCAAACGACATCCAGGGCTCACCGGCCGGCGCATGAGAATGCGACGGTTTCACAGCGGCCGCATAAGAGAAATCACCCCCCCTCGTTTTGACAGTGCCAGTGATCATGAGACCGTTTCCCTGATTTCAGACTTGAAAGACGAAGTTGGCAAGTCAATCGGACGCCTGGAGGTGGTGCTGGATTTTGAGGTGTTGATCACCAGCATTCGTAAAGCCGGCTGGTGGCAAAGCAACCGGGCGTATCTGGTCAATGGCAGCGGCAATATTCTGACCGGCACCGCCGCCAATCAAAATGAAAGGCTATCCGACAACCAAAATTCAATTGAAGCAAAAATAATTGCAGCAATGCAGGCGAGGGCTTACGGCACTGTAAAGGGTGAAGGTCATCCCCCGGACCAGGTCAGCGGTTTCTACAGGCTGATAGAGGCGCCCTGGACGCTGGTCATGATAGCTCCCGGCAAAGAAATTCTGGCGCCTATAATAAGGTTCCGCTTGTACTATTTCATCTGCGGAGCGGCCTTTATTATTTTAATCGTCTTACTGATTAGATTGGTAACCGGGCGGACGGTATCTGATATCAAGCAGGTATCTAAAGCTGCAGAAAAGGTGGCAGGGGGGGATTACCACCAGATTTTGCCTGTCAAAACCCGGGATGAGGTCGGTGAGCTGACTCTAAGCTTCAACACCATGGTTCATCAGCTTGAGGAGCGCATGCAGATGAAAGAGGCCATGAATCTGGCCATGGAAGTTCAGCAGAATCTTCTCCCGGCTGAAATGCCGCGGGTAAAGGGACTCGATATCGCGGGGCGAAGTATCTACTGCGATGAGACCGGTGGGGACCTTTTTGATTTTCTTGAATTGTGCTGCCGGGATTCCGATCAGATCGGCATTGCCGTGGGTGATGTTTCCGGTCATGGCATATCCGCAGCCCTGCTGATGGCTACTGTCAGAGCCTTCCTGCGGATGCGGGTCACCCAGCCCGGCAGCCCTGCTGAAATCATCAACGATGTCAATCGCCTTGTAGCACATGATACGCGGGAAACAAGTCAATTTGTAACCCTGATTTATACCGAAATTGATCCTACTGAAAAAAGTATCAGCTGGATTCGAGCAGGTCATGACCCTGCCATGCTCTACAGTCCGGATTCAGAAATGTTTGTTGAATTAAAGGGAACCGGGATCGCCCTCGGTATTGAAAGCACTTATGAATACCATTCTGAAAAAATTTCAGAATTTAAAAAAGGACAAATTCTATTAATCGGCACAGATGGGCTTTGGGAGACCCAGAATGATTCGGGGGAGATGTTCGGTAAGGACCAAATTCAAGTCCTCATTCGGCAAAATGCTCATAAATCTTCACAGGAAATAATAAACGTGATTGTGAATGCTCTGAAAACCTTCCGTCAGTCGGTCAAACAGGATGACGATATCACACTGGCGGTCATTAAGATGACATAGGAACCATTTATTACGATAACGAAAGCGGTTCCGAATTTATTGCGGCATTGAAAAAATCTTGCGGTCCAAATTATATGGCATAAGCAAAAGGAGGGAGAACTCATTACTCCAACGATGACTACTGACAGGACCCGGCCGAACTAATTCTTGTCGGGATAAAGACTCCGGGCACATCGGAATCCGACCTCTTCAAAGGCTTCCCAGGGTTGCCGCAGAACCGCAGAGGGAATTGACACCGCCTTGGCCGGAGCCTTTTTATCAGGACCCATCACAACATATTGTTTGTATCCAGGTTTATCGGTGATACCAGAATTTTCAGCACCAATTCCCCACTCGCCGATCATTTTGTTCAATCCCCGGATGCCGTATTGATTCGGTAAAAAATCGGTAACCGGCTGTACTCCTGAAAAAGATCGTCCCCCGGGTGGTTCTTCCGAATCATTTTGTCTGTGCATCTTTGAATGCATTTCATCTTCACCTGCAGATCCCAAATTTGCCCCGGAGTCTTTATGCTGACCGTCGTCTGCCCCCAGTGCATGAAGCCACTCGATATAAGTGGGCAGGCGTCTTTTGTAAAATCGGGCGTAGGCGGATGCCCCGTATGCCGTCACCCTTAATACCGGTAAAGCGGCATATGCCACCCGGGAGACCATAAACTTGCTATTGCGAAAGAAAATCGGCTCGTACCCTTCCCGTATTTTTCCCAGCAGCAGCCAGATCTGACCGTCGCCTCGAACGACGCCGTCTTCTATTTGAATTGCAGAAAGACGGCGGTTTAAAAACTCCACATACTGGTGATTGGTCACCGGGGTTTCATCCAGGTAAAATGACTCCACCTTAGTGGCATCGCTTAAGCCGTCAAGGGAGTCTCCTGGAGTAATGACAGTTCCGCCGGGAATCAGTCGAAGGGTTGCCCCGTCATCATCCAGGATCGAGGAAATCGGTGCTGCGGTCGGAGTACTTTGTTGGCCTGCAATGATATCAGATCGATCCGAAGTCGAAACTGCAGGAGGCGAAGATTGCTGATTTACCAGCGAAGGGGATAAACCGCCGGGTTCATCCATCAAATGCCAGAGGCTCATGGCAGCAACTGACAAAATTGCAACGATGATCCCTGCCCAGATCCAAAGGGGGCGCTGCAGCAGGGTTAAATGCCCAGGAGTTGTGGACGCATCGCTTACAGCATCTTTTGCAGCCACGCTGGCAGCGTCCTGTAACAGATCCGTGAATTTTGCAGCCGAATCAAGGCGATCCTCCTTTTTTTCAGCCGTGGCGGCCTGTATAATTTTATCCAATTTCTGAAAAAATGGGGTTTCGGTTTCCGGCAATTTTACCGTTTTAAACGGCATATTCTTCTCACTGATTTTCCCGTCAATGGCTTCAAACAGAATCTTTCCCAGTGAATAAATATCAGCGCGCTGATCGGCCTTTCTGAAATCAAAAAAATGTTCCGGGGACATATAGTGAGCAGTGCCTTTCACCTCCATGGATTGGGTCACAGGTTTCAGGCGGCTTGAGCGAGCCAGGCCGAAATCGGCAATTTTAGGAATTTGACCATCGATTAAAATGTTTTCGGGTTTTAAATCGCGGTGGGCAATGTCCAGGGCATGAATGGCCTTAACACCATCGAGCACCGGCAGGAAATAGTACTGCAGCCAATCTTCAACCAGCTCTTCTTCCGGGTAAAAACCTTCCTCCGACATGGTGTGGCGCAGGGTTTCTCCGGGAATATACTCCATGACGATGAATTCCAGCGGATAATCCAGATTTCTCTTTTTGATCATTACTGAACCATGATCGAAGATTTGCAAAATATTGAGATGGCGCACGCGGGCCATGGCCTGGACCTCGCGTTTGAAACGTTGCAAAGCGATGTCAATTTCATCGGGATCGATTTCCTGGGATTTCAACCACTCCTGGGATACCACTTTAATGGCAACGTCCCGCTGGAGATTCAGCTGGTGTGCCCGGTATACTTCACCAAACGCACCTTTGCCGATAAAATCCAAAATCACATATTTTTCATCGATCACATATCCGGACTTAAATATTTGGCCATCGCCTTTTGTCATATCTGGCTGCTTCCCGATCGAATGAGTAAATCTGTCTATTCCGTTATCTCTTATCATGCCTATGCCTTGATCTCAATAATCCATATAGTTTCCGGTTTTCACGCATTTTACCTGATATGAGCAAAATACGTGCCGGATCATAATCAATTTTAAAAGGACCAGATGATATGCCGGTTAATCAGCAGTATCTGCCAGGAATGCAGAAATATGTATAATTTCTATCCACTTGAAAAAATATCAGCCGGAATTTCTGCGAAATTTTTTTGCAGTTATTCGTGCAGATCATGAGAAAATTCAGCTACTGTCAAATGCCGTTTATATTTTTTACATTAGATTCAGCTTGTTAAGTATTTTTTAAAACCAGCTTTGACCCTTGGCATGCGGTTTGCTCTTCTTAGAATAAAAACGATAAAAGGAGCAAAACCATGACTGGTGAATCGGTAACTCAAAAAATAAACTTACCTGTAAGGGGCATGAGCTGCGCAAGTTGCGTGACCCGAATTGAAAAGGGTTTGTCTGAGCTTCCGGGCATATCCGAGGCGCGGGTGAATTTTGCAACGCAAAAGGCAACCATTGTTTACAATCCTTCCCAGGCTGAACCGGGTGACATGATCCGAAAGGTAAGTGAGCTGGGGTATGGCACCAATACGAAAATTGCGGTGCTTCCTGTTCAGGGGATGACCTGCGCATCATGCGTAAACCGCGTCCAGACGGCCTTGAATCGATTGCCCGGCGTAATTGAGGCAACTGTTAATTTTGCCACTGCAAAGGCCACCATACACTATATTCCAAACCTGGTTGCCGTAAAAGACTTTATGAAGGCAGCGGAGGCAGCTGGCTACAAAATTTTGCAAGTTAGCGGTGCACAAGAATTTGTCGATGAAGAACAGCAAAGGCGAGTGGCCGAATTTAAAAAGCTCAGAAACAAATTCATCGCCGGCCTGATGTTTGTAGTACCCATTTTTATCCTGGTTCATTGGAGCAATTTCGGCCTGTCAAAGTTATTTGCCCTGAGCGGTCAGACCAATTTTCTACTGCAGTTGGCTTTGCAGACACCGGTGCAGTTCTGGGTGGGGTGGCAATTTTACAGAGGCGCCTGGACAGCAGCACGTCATAAAACCAGCGATATGAACACATTGATTGCCGTCGGCACCTCGGCAGCTTTCCTGTATAGCATATTGGCGACTTTTTTCCCGGAGCTTTTTTCCGCTGAGGGACTTGCGGCCAGAGTTTACTATGACACGGCAGGTGCCATTATTGTATTGATTCTGCTGGGCCGTTTGCTTGAAGCCAGAGCCAAAGGGCAGACGTCGGAGGCTATTAAAAAACTGATTGGCTTGCAGGCCAAAACAGCAACGGTAATGGTAGATGGCGTCCAACATAAAATTCCGGTGGAAGATGTTTTGATCGGAGACATCGTAATCGTCAGGCCTGGAGAAAAAATTCCCGTAGATGGTGAAATCATTGAAGGCCACTCGGCTGTGGATGAATCCATGGTGACCGGCGAGTCGATTCCGGTTGAAAAAACGGTTGGCGATGAAGTGGTGGGCGCAACCTTAAACAAGACCGGCGCCTTTAAATTTAAGGCCGCCAGGGTGGGTCAGGACACGATGCTGGCCCAAATTATAAAAATGGTGGAGGAAGCCCAGGGATCCAAACCCCCAATTGCCCGGCTGGTGGATGTGATTGCAGCATATTTCGTGCCGGCAGTCATTGGCGTGGCAGCCCTGACTTTTATTATCTGGTTGTTCCTGGGCCCGATGCCGGCCTTGACTTACGCGGTACTGAATTTTGTGGCAGTCATGATAATTGCCTGCCCCTGCGCCCTGGGTCTGGCCACACCGACGTCCATAATGGTAGGAACCGGCATAGGCGCCGAGCACGGTGTGCTCATCCGCGGTGGAGAGGCCCTTGAGACCGCCCACCAGCTGGATGCAATTGTACTCGACAAGACCGGTACGATCACCCGGGGCGAACCCGAGGTCACCGATATTCTGGCTGCCGAGGGTTACCAGAAAGAAGATGTATTGTATCTGGCAGCTACTGCTGAAAAAGTTTCAGAGCACCCCCTGGGAGAAGCGATCGTAAAAGAGGCCCGCATCAAAGATATTGCCCTGGGTGAACCCACAGCGTTCAACGCCATTCCCGGCCATGGGATTGAAACCATGCTGGACGGAAAAAAATTGCTGCTGGGAAACACAAGGCTGATGAAGGATAAACACATCAACCTGAAAAACATGGCGCCGCAGCTAGAGTCTTTATCCAGTGAAGGCAAAACACCTATGTGGGTGGCAGCCGATGGGAATATCGCAGGCATTATCGCCGTGGCTGATACCCTGAAGGAAAATTCACGTGAGGCGATCGCCGCCTTGCACAGTCTGGGACTCGAAGTGATTATGATTACAGGTGACAACCGGCAGACAGCAGATGCCATCGCTTCCCAGATTGGCGTTGATGGAGTGCTGGCCGAAGTTCTTCCGGAGGGAAAAGCCAGTGAAGTAAAAGCTCTTCAGGACGCGGGAAAGAAAGTTGCCATGGTGGGCGATGGTATCAATGATGCCCCGGCATTAGCGCGTGCCGATGTCGGTATCGCTATCGGAACCGGAACGGATGTGGCCATGGAATCCTCAGATATTACCCTTATCAGCGGCGATTTGACGGGGGTGGTAACAGCCATCGCCCTGAGCAAAGCCACCATCAGAAACATCAAACAGAACCTCTTCTGGGCCTTTGCCTATAACACTGTTTTAATTCCGGTTGCCGCCGGAGTGCTATTTCCATTTTTCGGGATACTGCTCAACCCGATATTTGCCGCTGCCGCCATGGGGCTTTCTTCGGTAACCGTGGTGACCAATGCCCTGAGGTTAAGAAGATTTAAGCCAACTGTATAGGCCTCAGATTTTCTTACGGCTTGAATCAGGAAAATCCGAAAACCCGCGAAGTCCAAATCGGATAAACAGGAGCAACACATGTTATTATTTCATCGAATTCGAGATATCATTACTGAAAGAAAAGCAGGTGCATCTGTCCAAACTTTTCTTTCACTGGAAGAACAGATCGATGGCTGGTATGGGGCCAACAAAAAAATGGCCTGGGGCATTACGGATTCGGAATTTGCAAAATTGAATGCTGCCTTATTGCCGGGAATAAATGATAATGACTGTGACAGTGGATTTAATGGCGTCGCTCTTTTCTATGGTTTCGGAGATGATGGCCTGGGCAATGCGGATTCGATCCTTTCCGGGAAACTGGCATGGGAATTTGTCATTAAATCCGGATTAAATAAAACATGGCAGTGCGGCTATATTAATTTTTGCAAGCCCAAAGATATCCGCCTGCGTCCCGGTGCACCGCCGCGGCCGAAAGGGTTTTATACCGCCAACCTCCACCTCGGGCAAAAATATCAAATGATGAGCGTATCTCAGGTGCTCCGGCAACTTGAAATCGATACTGCCTGGGGACCGGAGGGGTTGCAATTTCTGTCTATTACCCATTGCCATATCATCAAACTAATGAATGAACATAAAATCCCTTTTATGTCACTGGCCGATTATGAAGTGGCACCCCGGTGCATTGATGATTTCTTCGATGCTCCCCAAATTTTTTGCTGTGATAATCGACTGGGGTTGGGCATCGGAAATGTGGAACGCAATTACCCCTTGTTTGGTGTTCCGACCCTGCGTTTTGTTCCTGACAGAATGTCGCACTATTGATCACCAACCTCATAGAAATCCTAAATTAAAATACATTTGCATTATTTCCCATGGCTAACAGAAAAGACCTCTCGCAGACACTATGGTTGGACAGTATTTTTTTACCTTTTGGAAGTCCATCTGGAATGATTGCATTTTGCTTCCCGTGGGCCTATGATCAGAATTCGAAGGAAAGATAGCGATCAACATCGACTAGAGGATTTGGTGATTTCAAATTGAAACAGAAAAAAAATAAAAAAACTGATGATCCGTTTGCCTGGTTTCGAAACTTGTGTTCAAAAGGCCGATCGAAAACCGGGGGTGATTTAATCCTTCCGATGCAAGAACAGATCAACGCCTGGCGAAAAGCCAGCCGAAAAATGGACTGGGCAATAACAGATGATGAGTTTGATACTCTGGAGGCATTACCCCCGCTAAGTCACGAAGATCGTATACAGGGCTTTAAGGGCGCTGTTTTATTTTACGGATTTGGTGGAAAAGAACCGGGAAGCTCGGATCCAATTCTATCGGGGCAGAGAGCCTGGGAATACGCCTGCAAAATCAGAAAACCCAATGTATGGCAATGCGAATACGTTGATTTTAATAAACCGGAAAATATCCGATTGCGTCCCGGGGCTCCCGTCCGCCCCCGGGGTTTTTATTGGGCAATGCTGCATCCCGGTGAAAGATATATTAATATGACAATTTCCCAAATACGCAAAAAATTGGAAACCAGCACCGGCTGCGGATCCGAAGGATTTCAACTTTTGGCCGTTACCCACACTCATTTCGCCGATTTGATGACCGAAAGAAAAATGCCTTTTATGGCCCTTGCGGATTATGATGTGGCGCCGCACGGATTTAACGATTTTTACGATGCGCCCCAGTTATTTTGCAGCAACAATATACTGGGACTGGGTATCGGCAATGTCGACCGTAATTACCCACTCTTCGGAATCCCCACCCTGAAATTTTATCATTGACGGCCTGGCCGATTTTTTATATACTACTTAGTGGTATGAGCTTGAAATCAAACATACTCAATAGCATTTTACGCAGAGCGCTCTGGTTAACATTTACCCTGTTACTCAGCATTGGCTTTTCAACCGGTGGTGTTCTGGCCAACAGCTGCCAGGGCAACGCCGGTTGTTTGATTTGTGCCGCCATGGTACACCCCCGCATACCGGGGATGGATATGGAAATGGTGAACCCGGTTTGTCAGGCCGCTGAACAAAACAGTTCATGCGGCTTTGAAACCGATCGCCGCGCGGATGATTCAGACTTAATGGCCATGGTTGCCGAATCCGGCACCCGACAGTATTTTAGTATCTTCGCAGCCGTCTTCGATGAATCTGATCGGGCTGATCCGTATCGGAGGGTCATTACCCAATTTAAATACCCCGACACGGGTGAAGTAACTCCGATTTATCTGCTCAACCAATCTCTGCTCTGTTAAATACCTCCCATTCCTTTCTTTCAATATTATCCCCTGTTCCGGGGCAGGACCATTCGGGTATTTTTTACTCACTTTGAATTTCCATGTGGTTATTTTATACCCGCTTCCTGGCCCGGATTGGGGATTTCTCGGCTTAAATAGCATGTGTTCCTTTGGGCAACACCAATAAAAGTATACTAAATCAGTATATTATAATTTAATCGGGTTTAATTGAGACGCCTGGCATGGGGCTTGCTGATTACTGATGAATGAATCGCCAGTCATTATAAAAAACCCGACGCGGCCTGTTTGTTCGTCTTCTCACTTTAATATCATGCAGGGCAATTATTGATCACAAATCAGTCTATCCGTTTTTTAATACATTAGAGAGTGACTTCAAAACAAGAACGAAGGAGGCTTAATTATGAAAAAGCTAAGCAAAGCAGTGGTAATGGTAGTCGCCATTTTATCGATTGCAGCAATCACCCAGTTTGCCTGGACGGACATCGCGGCGGCCTGCGGCTGGGGACAACGGGGAGGCGGCGATTATGTCCCTCAAAGGCGTGATTCAAATGGGTTTTTAGCAAAAAAATCAGCTGTTTCCGAAGAGCAGGCTCGCGACATCGTCAGCGGTTATGTAAAAAAACTGAATCCTGACCTTGAAATCGGCAAGGTTACCGACAATGGCGGTTTTTATGAAGTTGAAGTGGTGGATGCCGGAAATGAGATCGTCCAGCTTCTGGGTGTGGATAAAAGATCCGGCCGTTTAATATTATTGAATTAATCCGTCTTTGGAGTTGATCATGAGAAACACCGATAAAAAGCTGGATATTGTTTTTGTGGGGGTGATTATTCTGGTTCTGGCCGGTCTGCCGCTGGCGATATTCGCTTATGACGATTATGTGGCCTCGCGTCATATTCCGCCGGAAGCAAAGCATTTTACACTCACCGGGCATGCAGAAAGGGGCTGGTTAGTCGGTGCAGTACCGGCCTATGGTGCCGTAACCATCTGGAAACAAAAAGGAGCGCCTTTTGAAAAGCCGGTAATTGAAGTTTCCATGGGTGATACCGTCGTATTCAAGTTAACCAGCAGTGACGTGGTCCATGGATTCAGCTTAAAGGATTTCGGGATTTACCTGAAGGAAGGAATTGAGCCCGGCAAGGCAACCTACGTGTCTTTCACCGCCGATAAAACCGGCACGTTTACGTTCACATGTAACGCGGTGTGTGGCGACATGCACCAGAACATGCAGGGCACGATCATCGTCAGGGCTTGAATGTGGTCTGTTTATCAGAATGCTTTTGGCCGCTTGGGAGCCAGAACTGGATCGACAGGATAAAGGTAATTTTAATATGGCAGCAAGCAAAAAGACGACCTGTTTGATGGTATTAGGATTTGTGGCATTTTTTCTTTTTGTCGCCGGTTCTTATTTGCGCACCAGTGCAGCTCAAAACGAGACCCAAACTCCTCAGGGTCTGATAATTAGAGGACGTGTGGTCTCGACTTATGGCCCGGTGGAAAAAGCCAGAGTAAGGATCGCCGGTGAAGATAAATACACCCTTACCGATCGGCAAGGGCATTATGAACTCGCCACTGCGTATCCGCCGGGTCAACGGTTAATGGTGACCGCCGGCAGGGAGGGCTGGTTTAACAACGGCCAGGTCACCGACCGCTCGGGCAGAATACGGGATATTTTGCTGAACCCGATTTATCTGGATGATCAATCCGATTACCGCTTTATCTCGCCGGTCACCTGCTCCCGCTGCCATGTGAAACTGACCCGGTATTATGACCAGTCCAAAATGGCCCATACGACATCCAACCCGAAGGTGCTGGACATGTATTACGGGACAGATGCGCTCTTGCGAAAGGAAAAGGGGCCCGGTTACCGTCTCGCCAACCCTGAAAGCCAGGGCAACTGTACGATTTGCCATGCACCTTCGGTGGTCGGCACCATTCCCTGGTCCCAGGATCTAAATGATGTACTGCGCTCACCGCGGACAGAATGGGACGGTATCAGCTGTGATTACTGCCATAAGGTGCGCAAGGTGATCAAAGATAAGTCCAAACCCAGCGGCCGGGCTGCCGTGCTCGAGCGGCAGTCGCCGATTCGCGGCAATTCGATCCTGGTGTTCGGACCCTATGATGATGTCACCGCACCGCCTATGGCCGCATCATATAATCCGGTGTTTGACAAAGGGCAGTTTTGCTCTGTCTGTCACAGCCATTTCAAGAAACTGGACGGCGGCAAAACCTGGGACAGCAGCAAGGTATATTCTACCGCCGAATGGGTCGGTTTCGGGTTGAAGGGCAACGATTACCTTCCCATCCAGACGACCTACCAGGAATGGAAGCAATGGCAGGATCAGCTGCCTGCCGACGACGCCAATAAAGGCAAAAAATGCCAGGACTGCCACATGAGCTGGCGCAAGGAAATGCTGCCCTATGACAATTTTGTGGTGGACGGCCACGCCAGGCAGATGTGGGGCACCTATCGGTCGCCAAAGAACATCCGCCCCCACCATTTCGACGGCGGCACCGAAACCCAGCTGAAAACAGCCCTGGCAATGGAAGTGGAAGGGAAAACTTTAGATAAAACCCTCGAAGTCACCGTCTTCATCACCAACACCAACGGCGGTCACTGGGTCCCAACCGGCGAAACCATGCGCAGTGTGATGCTGCTGCTAAACGTCACGGATTCCAATGGCAAGCCCCTGAAAATGATCAAGGGCAGCCGGCTCCCCGATTGGGCGGGTAAGGGCAGGGTTGAGACTGGCAATTATGCCGGATTGCCGGGCGCCGTTTTTGCCCGGGTGCTGGGTGATGACCAGGGCAACCTGAATGTGCCTTTCTGGAAAGCCACTCGGGTTGTCTCCGATACGCGCATCCGGCCTAAAAAGTCGCTGGAGCTCAAATTCGAATTTGCTGTGGAGGATCCAGATGATGAACCGACGGCCGAGGCAAGTCTTATCTATCGGCCGGTCATCAGACCGCTGGCAAATATTAAAAGCTGGGACACCAGTGATATCTTGATTACCAGCAGTGTCTGGTAGAGTTGAGGAGGAAAATTAATTGCGAACGTCTATACCTGTTTTGATTATTGCTATCGTGCTGGTCTCGATGGCATTTCCGGTAATTGTATTGGCCGGCAAACTAAAAGGAACGGTTAATGTAAAGGGGTTGCGCACCCCGGCCGATATTGTGGTCTATCTTTCAAAAGCGCCGGCATCCGATGTCGACCTGTCCAAAGCTAAATTTGTCATCGATCAGAAAAACCTGGCTTTTATTCCCAGCGTGCTGCCGATTCCGGTGGGTTCCACCGTTTTGTTTCCCAACAATGATAAGGTGGATCACAATGTTTTTTCAATGTCCCGGACCAAAAAATTTAACCTGGGCAGCTACAAACCGGGGGAGAGTAAAACAGTGGTATTCGACAAACCCGGAATCGTGGAGCTGCGCTGCGACGTCCATGCGGAGATGGCGGCTTATATTCTCGTTATGAAAAACCCGTATTTTGCAGTTACGGACCGCCAGGGCAATTTTGAAATCCCTGATAGGAGGTACTTGCAGCAAGCCGGCCTGGAGGGCATTGCCGATCTTCCTCCAGGAAAGTACGCAGTCAAAACCCGACATGAAAAACTGAAAACGCAAAAGAAATCCGTCGTTGTTCCCGATACCGGAGATGTGACCGTTCAGCTTGACCTCAAGCGCGGTGTACCGAGTGTGCTGTACAAATGATGCTCATCTTCATTGGCAGCAGAAGCTATTGCTACCCGCAGGGAGAATAATAGAATTTATGCCTGATGTGTCTATATTCATGGCTTTTGCCGCCGGACTGATTTCTTTTTTGTCCCCTTGTGTCCTGCCACTGGTTCCGGGCTATATCTCCTTTGTATCCGGAGTTACCTTCACCGGGATAAAAGAAAACAAATCCGTCCCGTCTTTTCTGAACAGAGAGAAACGGGTTGTTCTGATCAATTCGCTTTTATTTGTCGTTGGGTTCTCGCTGGTTTTTATCCTACTGGGGGCCACGGCAACCTGGATCGGATCGTTTCTATCCTCCAAAATGTCGCTGATGTCAAAAATAGGGGGCGTGATCATCATCTTCTTTGGGGTCTACAAGATCGGCCTGATCCGGCCCCGACTTTTTTACCGCGAGGCCCGGTTTAACATCAGGAATCGGAAATTCGGCTATGCCGGGGCACTGGTCATAGGGGCCGCCTTTGCATTGGGCTGGACGCCGTGCATCGGACCGATCCTTGGGGTGATACTGACCTATGCCGGGACCCTGGATAATGTCAACCTGGGAATTGTTCTGCTTCTGGTATATTCCCTGGGACTGGGAGTACCCTTTTTGCTGACCGCCTTCGGCATCAACCATTTCTGGCGCTGTTTTAAACGGATAAAAAAATACCTTCCCGTACTGGAGGTCACCAGCGGGGTTATCATGGTCATCCTGGGCGTAATGATCTATGCCAATAAGCTGGTTTTATTCCAGAGCTGGCTGCCATTTTTGAATACATTCTCGCTTTAGCCCGGGGCATCTGTAACAACACAGGAGCTTTATAGTGAACAATCGATCACCCGCAAGATCCAGGCTTATTCAGTTTGCACTCCTGCTGTGTGCGGGTCTCGCAGCTCTTTTGGTATATATAGCAAATCCGTACGCCGAGAATGACAACCGGGAAATAGATCAGCTGTTCGGTACTATGGGTGTAGTCAAAGTTGCGCCGGCCAGAGATCCGGTTAAGATCAATCTTAATGATGTGAACGGCAACAGGGTCAGCATAGCTGACTTTGAGGGCAAAATCGTATTCCTTAATTTTTGGACCACCTGGTGCCCGACCTGCAGGATTGAGATGCCGTCCATGGAAAAGCTGCACCAAAAACTTAAACATAAAAAATTTGCTATGGTGACTGTAAACCTGCAGGAATCGGCTGCCAAGGTAAAAGCATTTTTCGAAGAATATAAATTGACGTTTACCGCCCTGTTGGATTCAAACGGTGAGGTCGGCGTTTCCTTCGGGATACGGGCGATCCCCACCACCTTCATCCTTGACAGGACCGGCCGAATTATCGGGAGGGTAAACGGGCCCCGGGAGTGGGATTCCAAAGTGTCAATCGCCCTGTTTGAAAAGTTAATTGATACCGACGACGTCGCTGCTTCCTCGATCACAGACAAATGATTAAATAAAATAATAGAAATGCACGGTAGAAATGAACAGAAAAACAGCATGGTATATCATAATCCTCAGCCTTATCCTGGCAGTGGCCATCCCACTGTCGATCCGATTTTTCCCCGCCGAATCAAAAACACACATCATTTCTCTGGAAGCTAAAAAATACGGTTATTCTCCATCGCGAATTGTGGTCAATAGAGGAGATACCGTAATTTTAAAGCCTACTTCCCTTGACGCCACCCATGGCTTTCTGCTGGATGGGTATCCGCTGGAGTTTATCATCAGAAAGGGGGCCACTTTTCTCAAGTATACATGGGAAGACGATGATGGGAGCCTGCAAAACGATTGGGACCGGGTTCCGGAGGTGGAGTTTGTGGCGGACAGAGCGGGCAAATTTGTTTTCAGGTGCACCCAGACCTGCGGCAACCTCCACCCTTTCATGACAGGGGAGATGATCGTCAAACCCAACAATCCCTACCATCTGTTTATTTCACTGTCCATCTGGCTGGTGTTCAGCCTGCTGCTCTATATTCGAACTGATACCGGTAACGCCTTTACAGGGTTTAAACGCATCAATCTCCTGGAGACCTGGCCCTGGCTCAAAAAACTCTTTAAAATGCGCAGTTTTCAATTTTTGGTGATCCTGCCCAACTTTATCGTTTTTTATCTTTTCATCCTGAGCAGTCTGGGAGGAAGTCCGGTGGGTAACCGCAACATAGCGATAATCTTTGTCTGGATTCTGTGGTGGTTTGTCCTCAAAGCCATAATCGTGCCCCTGGGCGGCAGGCTGTGGTGTATGATTTGCCCGTTGCCGGCACCGGCCGAGTGGCTGAGCAGAAGAACCTTGACCGGGGTCCGTTACATACAAAAGCCGTTTAAAAATTTGCATCACCGCTTCACCGGCTTGCAAAAGGACTGGCCCAAACTGATTGATAACATCTGGCTGCAAAATTTTCTTTTTCTGGCCCTGATTTCATTTGGAATGATTTTAATCACCCGTCCGGTGGCCACCGCCATAATGTTTGTGGCGATTCTCTTAATGAGCCTGATACTTGCCCTGATTTATCGACGCCGGGTTTTTTGCCAGTATCTGTGTCCGGTGGGCGGGTTTTTGGGAACCTATTCCATGGCCTCGGTAACGGAGCTGCGAGCGGTAGATCGAAATGTTTGCAGGAAACACAAAGAAAAGTCCTGTTTCAGCGGTGGACCGAACGGCTGGGCCTGTCCATGGAAGCAGTATATCGGTACCATGAACCGCAATAACTATTGCGGAATGTGTACCGAGTGCATCAAAAGCTGCCCAAAAGATAATATCGGATTGTTCCTGCGACCGTTTGGGGCAGACCGCTTGCCGCAGGGCTATGATGAAATGTTCAATATTATCATTATGCTGGTTATCGCTATCGTATTCAGCATAACAATGGGAGGCCCATGGGGTTTCATCAAGGATGCGGCCAATGTTACCGAAACCAGAGAACTGATTCCATTCTTAATTTACATTGCCACAATCTGGGGACTTGCCCTTGTGGTGTTTCCGGGAGTTTATGCCCTTGTGGCGCTTTTATCTAAACTTCTCGTGGGGAATACGATTCATTTCAGGTCGCTGATTCTACACCTATCCTATATGCTGGTTCCAATCGGCATTTTTGCCTGGATCGCTTTCAGTCTGCCTATGCTGATGGTAAACTACAACTATATCCTGGTTGTGCTTTCGGATCCGCTGGGGATGGGATGGAATCTTTTTGGAACTGCAAATTCTGCTTTCAAACCATTTTTGCCGGATTGGATACCTGCAATTCAGGGTATCATAATGCTGGCAGGCCTGTATTTCAGTATAAGTCGCGGGTATCTCGGTCTTAGCAAACTTTTGCCGGAATCCTACTTGCGGTTTAAAGTTCTTCTTGCACCCTCTATATTTGCACTGATTGTGGTAAATGTCTTTTTGAAGATCTATATGGGGTAGTTATCCTAGTCTATAAATTTATTCATTTTAAATAAGAAGATAAGATATCAAATACACTGATAGAACAACTCATCAAGGGTATCGCCTTCCGAGATTTCCTTTCTTAAGACTATTCGCCCATGATATATTTCCACTTACAGATAATTCAGCCAGTCATTTTAATCCTCACCGATGTAATCGTAGACCCGTTCAATTCCCCTTGAGGAAACCCTGATTTTCAACCGGTTCTCCGTCTCTATTCTTTTGCTGTGTTGTGGATAAAATTTACCCGGTTTAAGAGCCGGCCTGCGCAATTTTTTTTCGAATTAAGGCATGTAGTAATTTCAGGGCTAAAAGTCAATTTTTAGAAAACCAACGAAAAAAATTTTATTCATATTAATTACAGGTTGTTATAGAGATCGCCATCAAAATCTTAAAATCTGGCATGCGGTTTGCGATATCATTATGTGACAGCGACAATACTGGTAGTAAATTTGCTAAAGGAGGTAGAAAAATGAAACAAGTCAGTTTGAGCGTGTTAAGTATTCTGGCAGTAGTGATTATCATCGGTACAAATATGGCCCTGGCAGAGCAGAATTTCGTAAGGATTGAAATGGGAGAAAGCGGTCAGACGGTTTCTTTCCCATCAGAACCTAAAGAGATTGCCGGTCGCAAGGTAGATAAAATTGGGCTGGTGCAGAGCAATGTCCTATTTCTTCAAAAATCAAAGTTCAAGACATTTGAAATGGGTGAAGGCGGACATCTCGTATCATTCCTGATGACCCCGGAAGAGATCAAAGCAGAAGCGGCCTTAGAGAAGCTTAGCAATGATGTCGCTGAAATGAGGACCACCGAAGGCAGTCCGAAGGTTGTTTATGAACTGGCAGAAAGTGGTGTGCTGATTGAGTTTACGGCGGACAAAAAGAGAGTCTATCCGGAAAGTCTGGCCAGAGTAAAAGTCCGGTAATCAACTGTGCAGGGCCGATCAGGCCGCGGGTATGAACCGCATTTATGCATATCCGTGAAAACATATCGCAAAGGAAGGATACCGATGTGATGTCTTTAAAAATAGTAATTGTTGTTAAGCAGAGTCAGTTCTGACTCTGCTTTTTTTTGTCGCGGACATGCAACCTGGAAATTATGCATTACATTGTAACAGAGATTGGTTATCAAAAAATGCGTGGACGTTACAGGAGATTTTAGAATGAGACCTTCACTATTAACCCTATTGATAGTCATTTTGGGGTTGCTGGCCCATGTGCCTGCTTATGCCGATCAGCCCTTGCGGTTAGAAGCCGGGGAAAGTGATTACCAGTTCCCGTTTTTCGATACCCGAACCCCGGTATGGGCGTATAACGGCCAGATTCCCGGCCCTATCATTCGTGGCCGGGTCGGAACCACCATGGTAATTGATTTTGCCAATCGACTGAAGGAGCCGTCGAGCATTCACTGGCACGGTCTGCGCATCGAAAATGCGATGGATGGGGTGCCGGGAGTCACCCAGGATCCGGTGGGGTCCGGCGAGAAATTCACCTACCACCTGAAACTGGAAGATGCCGGAACCTTCTGGTACCATCCGCATTTTAATTCAAGTGAACAACTCGAACGGGGTCTGAAAGGTGTCTTTATCGTTGAAGAGGCGGAAAAGCAGCCCTGGTCCCGGGACTGGGTGTGGCTGATGGATGACTGGCTTCTGCAAAAAGATGGAACGATTTACCCTCAGTTTAATACCGGGCGGGACCTCATGCACGATGGCCGCTGGGGCAACGCGCC
>CAJICI010000326.1_pt1 | contig 26592 bp, 30 predicted proteins | sample 9199571 | NCBI WGS metagenome assembly CAJICI01 (sample SAMEA7708329, study PRJEB35096) | sediment metagenome | biome: marine neritic benthic zone biome [ENVO:01000025]; feature: sediment [ENVO:00002007]; material: shallow marine sediment [ENVO:03000034] sea grass bed [ENVO_01000059] ...
GGCGCCTGCCTGATGCCGCCTTTTGATCGCTTTGAGATGCTGGCTGGAATTTTAGCTTAGCGCTAAAATTGGTTGATTGGTTGAATAGTTGATTGGTTAATTAGTTAAATATGGATTTCAATCTATTTGACTATCTGAAGGGGAGAAGCATGGAAGATAGAAGGTCTTTTTTAAGAAAATGTGCCATCACTGCACTGGCATTTTCTGTTCCCAGCATGCCAGGCTATGGATGCAGCCCAAAAATAACCTCTAAAAATCCCCTGAGAACTGAGACCATAAACGAGGCATTGGTTGCCTGGTACAGTCAGACCGGTAATACTGAAAGACATGGGAGATTAATCGCCAGGACGTTTGAAGCCCAGGGAATAAAGGTTAGCTCCTCTGAACTCAGACATGTCGATATAAAAACCATAAACGATCATGACTTGATTGTTATTGGTTCCCCGGTTTTCTATTATGACACCCCGGAATATGTGAAAAGATGGATGGCTACCCTACCCAAAATAACCGGAATGCCGGTGGCCTCATATGTTACCTTTGGCGGGCCGGAGGGAAACCAGCACAACGCTGCATGCTCTATCATTGAAGGTCTGGTGAATAAGGGCGGCGTGCCCATAGCCATAAACACCTTTATGAACATGGGCACGTATCCTCCCGTATGGTCGGGAGAAAAAGTGAAGGCGCATACCTGGAACACCAGGCATCTGCCTGATGCGTCAACCTATCAGGGCGTTCGAGATTATGCGAAAGATATCATCAGCCAGGTAAAAAGGGGACAGCGAGCAGAGTTTTCAAAAACCATGAATATGAGGGAGTTTTCCACACTGTTCGGCCCTGTCTGGTGGACTAAAAGATTCATTGATCAACACTATATCATAACAGATAAATGCATTGAATGTGGGACATGCGCTGACAAATGTCCGGTTGGTAGTATCGATTTAGCAAATTTCACTATCGATAGGGACCGCTGTGAGCTCTGTTTCGGTTGCCTCAACAACTGTCCGGCACAGGCCATATTGATGGAATACAATGGTCGTAAATTAATTGGATATCTGGATTTCATGAAAGCGCAAAATTTGAAGATAAAACCACCTCAAGAGTTGGATAGTTAAATGAGGCAAAAGAGTCAAATAGCTAGCATTTCAGATAGTCAGATAGATTGAAATCCTTCTTTAACTATTTAACCATTCAACCAATCAACTATTTAACTAAAAAATAGCTTTCAGCTATTTTTCGCCTTCCCCGCCCCTTTTTGTTTCAACCCCTCGATGACGGCCTGCTGCCAGTTGAATATATATCCATGAGCATTCAAGGAAGTTTCGGTGGGATTGTGCAGCATTTCATAGCGGGAGTGATGAATTCTGATAAACAGGCGAAACTGATCTTCAACCCCGATCCTGAGCTGTGGCGCCAGTAGATCATATATCCGGTCATCCACCTCATTGAAATCAAAAAAAGACCGCAGTTTCTGGACCATATTGCGCCGCACATTTTCCGGCGGGCATTGATTGGCTGAAATTTCCAGCAGCCGATTGGCGATGGTCGCCACACCATATAATACCCGCTTTTTAACCGTCGCCAGTTGATCTTTTTCCCACAGCAGCCGGTTGCGGTCCATGCTCAGGCGGCATTTTTCATCGCCAACCAGGTTAAGGCGTCCGACTACATATTCACCGGCGCTGTCAGGCAGTAGATCATCTAACTGATTGATGAATATGCCGTCCTGAAATAGGGAAACGCCGCCCCGGGATGTTTCCACATCGTAGATGTATTCGTGGTTTTCCTTGACCCGCATCATCAGATAACCCCGGGAACTGTTAAAGCCCAGGGCGGTGGTCAGCATGGTCCCCCAGCTATTTTTGGCATCGTAATCAAGGGGCTCCTGCCCAAGTGTGGTCAGCCGGCCGTTTTCATCGGTAAAATCAATTTTAATCGGTAAAAATCGCACATTGGTTTTGAGGTATCCGCGGTACTCCATACTGCGGCAGTATTGCGCCCGGTTCTCTTTTAAAACCACCGTCACTTCGGTGCCGACCGGTATCTCTTCCTCCAGCATCCGAACATCAAAATAGTCGTCAATATGAGAGACCGTAATGGCAAATCCCTTTGAGCCCGCCTGGCGAGTTTTGATGATTACCTGCCGGGCCACCAGAAAGCTTGAAAGAAACCCGATCCCAAACTGGCTGATGAAGCTGAATTGAATACTGGCATCCCGATCCGCCCGCACGATTTCATCGGACTGGTAAAAGGACAGGCCGATATTGAGAAAATATTTTTCAATCCATTGTTTGCTCATGCCGATGCCGTTATCGCGCACAATGATACGGCTGAGGTCGCGGCTGAATTCGACTCCAATCCATGGCGCAAACCCGGGATCATACATACGTCGCAAGTTGCAGGCATCGACGGCATTCTGGATCAGCTCGCGCAGAAATACCCGTCGATCTTTGTAGAGGGATTTACCGGCGAACAATTGCAGGGCCGAAGATGTGTCCACGCTGAATTTGAAATCAATCGGCCGGTAGCCCTGCGGTGTAATTTCAAATTGCACGGTGGTGAATAGAAACCGCGGCCGGACGATGCGGTTGAAATGATAGAGCAGGCGCTGAAGACCGGCCTCATAGCGCTTGAGTGCCCGATGGACTTCCGGATTACTGCAGCGCAGACGCACCAGTATGGTGGCCTGCATGTGGGGATGGTCACCGATTGCGTCCACGGTGAATAGCTCCAGCAGCTTTGCCGCATCGATATCGGCTACCGGCGGCAGCAGCCCGGCCAGCTGTTTTAAAGCCGCGGGAGCAGTCAGGTTGAATCCCATGGCCAATCGCAATCCGGCTGCCAGAAACTGAATGTGTACCTGCACATCTGAGCCGCAGGCAAAAGCGGGTGCAACGGCATTGCCCATATCCTCGCCGGCGAAATAGCCTTTGTGTATCATGCCGATGATATGCGCCAGCTCTTGAGCGCCAATCCCGAGACCGGGCTCGCCGGGCACCACGTCATTCCACAGGCTGTCCGGATCTGCAGGGGATTGTGAGTAGGGCATGAGCCCTGGCTGTATGATATCCGGGGCCTGGCTGTAATTGAGTAGATCGGCGGCGGCAAACAGAAAAAATATATCCCACGGATTGGCGGTCAGGCTCTGTTTTTGCTCCTCATCCAGCAGCCAGGTTTCAAGAATGCCAATTAAAACATCCACGGTGGCTGCAGGGCCCTGACCCGATTCGGCGGGTTGTCCGGTGCCTTTATCGCAATCAATCGCCTCCCGCAAAGATTGCAGACAGGTTTTCTGTGCGTCGTTCAGCTGATCGAAAAGGGATTCAGATTCACTGGCTCTCATAGTCGCTAAAGTTAAAGCTGAATCCGGGTAAGTCAATGCGGCCCGGGCCTCTTGACGGATAGGGAGAGAATAAAAATTCGCTGTAAATGAATTTGGAAGTCTGGCTTGACTGGTTCAACGCCCCACGATGTCCGGCCGGCCCGGGTTGTTGGTTCAGTTGGTTTCCTTTAGCCTCGCGTCCATTTCCTCTTTATAAACCTTTAGAACCGCCTTGCTCTGAGCGATATTATCTCTCAGGCGGGCTATCTTTTTGTCGCGGTTTAATACTGCCTGGCGCAAATTACTCAACTCGCCGGCATCAGCTCTGGATGAATTTTTCCAGATCAGCCATCCGATGAATATGCCAAAAATTACTGAAAGGACTATCCAGAAAAGCATCTGCAATGCAAGGTAAACCATCGTATATCCTCCTGTGAACCGCAGAAATGTTTTAACATTTAGCGTCAGGGGGCATGCAATACAACCCGCCGGTTCTCTCGACGCCCCTTGGCCGTGCTGTTGCTGGCGATTGAACGGCTTTCGCCGTAAGCAATGATCTTCAGCCGCTCGACGGCCACATCGTTGCCAACCAGATAGTTATAGACGGCCCGCGCACGCGCCGAACTGAGCAGCTGATTATATCCGGTTGCTCCGGTGTTATCCGTATGCCCCCGGATTTCGATATTTATTTCAGAATAGCAGTTGAGAACTTTTGCAGCCTGACCCAGGATTTGTCTGGACGTATCAGTCAACAGGACACTGGATGTATCAAATGTAATCACAAAAGACTCGAGAAGTTTATTCAGCTCCAGCCTCTGGAACTCCAGGTTGACATCAGTCGTATCGGCTGCTGTCCGGGTGCCCTGATAGGTAACAGGCTTGACCGTCATCGGGGCCGACTCCACTCGATTAATCGGCCGGTATTTTTCAAACTCCTGTGGCAGATCCGCCTTCAAAGAGAAATTACCATCACCAGACTCAAATCCAACAACCTTAAAACGATGAACCTCAAGAAAATGCCGAAAGTTTTCCATCAGATCGGCCGGCAGTCTCAGATCGTTTTCAATGCTCAATGCAATCGCAACGTTTCCCGGACCATAAACTTCTTCGGCCATAGTAATCATTCGGTTTCGCGACAGCCAATCGGGCAATTTTCCGGAAAGCAAAAATTTACCGTTAATTTGATATCCCCTTACAACAGCCCATTTGCCCTGTTGCGCATTGTCTCCAGAAGTTGGAAAATCGGCCTGCGCCGGTGTATTCGAACCAGCCTGTCGACGATTTTCAGCAACCGCCTGGATTCTGTTATCAATGGTTCTCACCCCCCAGTACTTGCCGGCAAGCCTTTGTGCTTCCGCAATACTTTCCGTATGTTCAACGGTTCCCGTAAGGATCCCCTTGCGACCAATGAATTCTACCGCAACGTTGGAAAATTCAGGACGGTTCAGGCTGTCCCTGACTTGATTTATCAAATCCTGCTCTATCGGTGCCCGCCTGAGATAAAGTGCACCACCCCACAGTAGATGCACCCCCAGTACGATAATAATGATTTTTCCAAAAGTAGACATCCGGCACCTCTTATTTCGCCACAGAAAGCAGTGGAACTATCAGCGACCACTATTTCAACGGCTGCCGGGAAAAACCCCGGCTTCTGAAATTATTGTTACCATCCGCGAAAAAGGGATGGATCAGTTATCCAACTGAATCCCGAAAATCCCGGCCACTTGATCGATAATGTAGGGTTTTACTTCATTGGTACAATCGTTTGTCACCTGATTGGTATCGGGCTTATACTCGATGCGACAGTCATATTGTTCGGCCGCACTGTTCATTAACTTGGCCAGTACCTCGTCAGTCGTGTTAATTCGTTTTAATTTGAAAGTATCCATTTGGAAACCACCTTTCTTCCTGTACCCGGAGGGTCATCATAGGTATAATCAATTGCTGTGCCAGAAGAATCTAAAAATTATGCCCATTTTAGATCTCCTTTTTTATTGACAAGATCCACGTTCAGCCTCCTTTCCCTTTTGAGGGATGGCCCGCAGGCGGTCGATTTTTGAGAGAAGAATAGCCTAGCTGGGAGGAAAATCGACCGGCCTGCGAGCAACACGTATAGCGATCAATAGGTGACGCGCGGCTTCAGCTGTTTGGCGTGCTTCACCCAGGTTTCAACATTTTTCAGGCCCGGCAGGCTGCGTACAAGCGGCCGCCCGGAAGAGTTGACCGATTTCATTTTGGCAACTAAATTTTCAGGGTTGCGCGTCCGCAGCTCTTTGACGGTGTCCACTCCCGATTTTTCAAGCAGCTCGGCATATTCACTGCCGATGCCTTTGACACGAAATAAATCGGCCATGTTCACCCAGTTCAAAATTTTTTTAGTATCGACGCCGGTGGTGTCAGCGATCTCTTTGCGCCCCGTGGGATCCGCTCCCTTCTTAAGGAGTCCCTCGACAGTCCCAATGCCGGCGGCTCGCAGTTTCCTGGCAAAAGCCGGACCAATACCCTCGATGTCTTCAATGCGATGATGACTCATTTTCTAATCTCCTTTCACTCGTACGATAATTTGGATTGAACTGGATCCGTAAATCACAAATCCTTTCATTGCCAACTAAAGCAAAATGCTTACCAGACGATCAAAGAATTTTGCCACCTGGCCTAAGAATCTAAAATCAATCACAAAAATAATTGGTGTCCCATCGTGACCAGGCAATGAGGCGGGGATGGCAATAGGGGATATCACCGCTGCTGGTGGATTTGCCCCACCGCGCCTGCCGGTAAAATGGGATTCAGTTTTAGCGATCGCTGCAATCCGCCGGATATTCCCACCCTGCAAAGAGTATGGTCTTATAAATCAGTCTGGCATCTTTTTTGCTGACTCAGTCAGCAGGCACACCAAAATTTAGTCAACTGCTGTTTACCAGACAGATTATCTGTATTAGAGTAAGATTACTTTCCAATATAGGGGTAGAAAAAAGGAGGCAATTATGACGACAAACACAAAAACTTTACTGATAGGGGCTGTCATTCTGGTACTTTTCTTTGGCGGCTACGGGGTTGGGTATTATAAATTTACAGATCGGGGTGGTGACAAAACACCCGACTATAAATCCCTGCTAAACGATGCCGCCAAATATATCGGCAGCCTGGAAAAAAAGGAGAAGGGGTTGCAGCAGCGCATCAAGCAGGCATCACCGGATAAATCAAAAACCCAGCTGACCATAAAAAACCTCACGGCCAAAACCAAAACCCTGGAAGAAGAGAATGCCAAACTTCGAAAAGAGATCAGCGAAATGTCTGCTCTGCGTAAAAAAGCCGCCAGGGTCGAAGATTTGAACAAGCAGAACCAAAAACTAACAGCCGATGTTCAGGCAGCCAACAAGACCAAATCGGATTATGAAAAGCAAATGGCGGGGTTGCGGTCGGAGGCAAAAAAGACCACCCGGCTGAAGTCCGAGCGGCAGAAAATCGAAAAGCAATTGCAGGAATCTCAAAAACACGCGGCCGGTATTGAAAAAGAGATGAAAGCGATGCGCAAAGATTTAAAGCAAAAGGAAAAAGAAATTGCCGGATTGCAGACGCTCAGCCGGAAAAACAAAGAGCTGGCAGCCACCAACCGACAGCTTGACGGCAAAGTGAAATCACTCGAGCGGGATCTCAAGGAAATGCGAACCCGGTTTAATGAGATCCAGAACCTGGTTTTGGAAAACAAAAAGAAGGGATGAAGCATTTGCGGTGCATTAACGATAATGCTAAACCAGACCGTATTTCTCCAGACGGTATCTGAGTGTGTCACGGCTTAAACCGAGCAGGCGAGCGGCCTTGCTTTTGTTGTTGTCTGCCTGCTGCAAGGCCGATAGGATCAACTGGCGCTCGACGTCATCGAGAACGATTCCGCCGCGAGGCACCTCCCATTTTGAATGGCCGGCGGAATTGGGTTCGAACAGCGCTAAATCAGAAGCCTGAATGCTGTCGGTATCAATAAAGATCATCGCGCGTTCAAGGCAATTGCTGAGTTCCCGAACGTTGCCCGGCCAGGCGTGGCGCAATAACGCCTGCTGCGCTTCCGGGGATATTTTGCTGACCTGCTTGTTTAATTCGACGTTGAATACTTGAATGAGATGGTCTGCCAACAAAATGATATCTGTTCCCATCTCCCGCAGCGGGGGCAAATTCAGGGTAACGACATTCAAACGATAGAACAGGTCCTCTCGAAATGACTTCTCTGCAACTGCTTTTTGCAAATCACGGTTGGTGGCCGTGATAAGGCGGGCATCGACTTCAAACTGGGTATTGCTGCCGAGACGGCGAAACGTTTTGGTCTCAAGCACAGCGAGCAGCTTCGACTGCACCCTCGGGGACAATTCACCAATTTCATCCAGAAAGATAGTCCCGCCCTGGGCTTCTTCCAGCAAACCGGGTTTGGCGGCCACCGCATGAGTAAAAGCGCCTTTTTCGTAGCCGAAAAGCTCGGACTCAATTAAATGCTCCGGCAGGGCAGCACAATTAATCTCCATAAAAGGGGCCTCAGCCGCCATAGAACTGCTGTGGATCACCCTGGCGGCGTGGCTCTTGCCGCTGCCGGTCTCGCCGGTTAATAAGACAGTTGCAGACGGCGCCTGACTGAGTTTTTGAATAACTGCCCTGACTTCGACGATAGCCTGACAATCGCCAATAATGTCGTTATACAGTCGCCGGCTGCGAAACGTATCATCGTGCTTGAGCAAATAAAGCTCGTATCTTTGCTGATTCGCCTGCTGAACAGCCAATCCCTGCTCGCTGGCATCTTCAATGATTAACAGCCCATGATCCGGTTCCTCGTATGGCAGGACCAGAAGATGAAGGTAGCGGATACCACCCGCGCTGTTTGCGCGGTTTATGTAGTCGAGCTGGAGTTCCTTTTCCTTGCCAAGCACTATTTTTTTTATAATGTCTTCGCTTCCGACAAATTCCGGAATGAGGGACAGCAGATCTTTTTCATGGCCGGGGCTATGGGGAGGAAGGAGTATCTTTCTGGCGTTTTTGTCGATCCGGGTGATTTGAAAATTCGGATCAAATATAACGACACCCATTTTTTTACACGCCAGCAGCCTTGCAACGTATTCATCCATCAGCGTTTCCTAATTTTTTCGACAGCGCTTCAAAGGCATTCTCAACCTGATGACCGGTCTTGGCACTGGTCAGGAGATAGTCGCTGTTAAAACGCCCGGCCATATCCGCCAGGGCCGAAAGGGTCTGTTTTTCTTCCTGGAAAAGATCCAGCTTATTTCCCAGAATGATCAACCGGGCGCGGGGACAGACTGAAAGGAATTTATCACAGAATTCAGACAAGCGATCGATGGTTTCCGGATTGGTTAAATCCGCAACGGCCAGGGCGGCCGCAGCGCCGCGGAAATAATTCATAGTGACGCTGTTGAATTTCTCCAGTCCGGCAATATCCCAGATGAGGAAGGTGTGCTGGATCAACTGACCGCTGTGGGTGACTTCGGTCGGGGGCATCAGCTTTTGACTGATTTTTACGCCGACAGTGGTTAGATATTTTTCTGCGAACCGATTGTGAACAAACCGCTCGACGAGACTGGTTTTTCCAACGGAAAAAGAGCCCAGCAGGCATATTTTCTTCTTTACGGGGGTCATCGGATCCCACTTTCCGAATGGTATGACATCGGGTTTTTGTTAGAAGCCATCTCAAATCCGCCTGAGGCGGATTTGAGATAACTTCTATTATATTCAGAAGTAGTAATGCAAAAGCCCCGGATAGAGCAGATCTTTGGCCAGGACACTCAACCGCGAGGTAAGAACTCATTAACCTATCCAGCAGAAAATATCAAGAATCAAATCAGCAACTGGGCGGCTGTTGACTGAAATTACTTGCAAAGTTTACTACCATGGCTTACATAGTACTGACTATCAGGTGTTCAGGCAATTCGAACGGGCCGGGTTGACCCGGTCAGCATCAGGAATCGAAAGCAGAAAGGAGAAAGGCGGTGAGCAAAACTACGAAGAAAAAAAAACCAACCCTTTCGAAAAAAAAATCCCAGGCTGCAAATCCAGCCGTCAGCAAAGTACAGGCGCTTGCCGGGGAAGAACCTGATACGGGAAGTGTTGATAAGATCAGGGATATCATTTTCGGCAATCAGATGCGTGATTATGAAACCCGATTCGACCGCCTGGAGCAGCATTTGCTGAAAGAAATCAGTGATATGCGCGATGAGGCGGGCAAACACTTTGATTCGCTTGAGCGTTATGTGAACCAGGAGCTGGAAGCACTTGGTTCACGGTTGAAGAACGAACAGGAATCACGGGTGGAGGCAGATAAAAAATTATCGGCGGAAATCAAAGAAGCCAACCGCCTGCTTTCCAAAAATGTCGATCGGCTGGATGAATCTCAAAGCAGCGCCGCACGGGAATTGCGGCAGCAGTTCCTGGAACTGAATAAGAATCTTTCCGCTGAGATCCGCGATAAGGACCAAGCGTCCACCCGGGCCCTGGATCAGACCGCCAGGCAGCTGCGCGCCGATAAAGTCGACCGATCAGCGCTGGCAGAGGTCCTGATGGAAATCGCCTTGCGAATGTCCGATGAGCTGGCCGACAAGTTGAATCTCAATACGGAAGACATCAAGGATGAGTAAATCTTTGCCCCCGGATGAAAGTGCTGACGGGAGCCAGGAGATACCGGATGAACCCGAAGAGGCGCTGGACCAGCTGCGCGATTTAGTGCTGGGCCCATACCAGGCCAGGCTCGCGAAGCTGCAGGAGCGCCTTGACGATCCGGAACGGCACGCCCGTGACGTCAGCCGCGTTCTGCCCGAAGCCATCGCTTTGAGGACAGAGCAGGACCGCAAAATTGAAGTGGCGCTGGAACCGCTCACCACCAGAACCCTTCGCTCCTCAATCAAAAGGGACCGCCAGGTTCTCGTCGATGCCCTGTTTCCGGTAATAGGCCCCGCCATACGCAAAGCCATCGCAGCGACCATCCAGGGTATGATCCAGAGCGTTAACCAGGTGCTTGAGCACAGTTTTTCGATTCAGGGTCTCAAGTGGCGCCTGGAGGCTTTGCGAACCCGCAAACCGTTTGCGGAAATCGTCCTGCTTCACACACTCGTCTATCAGGTAGAGCAGGTGTTTCTCATTCATCGCGACAGCGGTCTGGTTTTGCAGCACGCCGTGGCCGCGTCCGTCCAGGCCCATGACCCGGACCTGGTATCCGGGATGCTCTCCGCCATAAAGGATTTCGTTCAGGATTCGTTCGGAGCCAAACAGGATGAAGCTCTGGAAACCATGCGTGTGGGAGAACGCAACGTCTGGATCGAATACGGCCCGCACGCTTTTTTGGCCGCCGTTATTCGCGGCAATCCCCCCGTCGATTTTCAGCTGGAGCTGCGCGATGCCCTCGATGAAATTCATTTCAAAGAAAACCGCAAATTGGAGTCTTTCGAAGGTGACGCCACGGCTTTCGAATCTGTCCGGTATGTTCTGGACGAATGCCTGCAGGCACAGTTCAAAAAAGAAAAACGAAAATCATCTTATTTGTTGCCGATTCTGGCCGCTGCCGTAATTGTGGCCCTGGGATTCGGTTTGTTTCAGGCTTACCGTTCCCACAGCCGGTGGTCACAATATGTTGCCGACCTGCGGGAAGAGCCCGGAATTGTGGTTACCGAGCTGGCCAGCCGGTCCGGTGAGCGCCATATTTTCGGTTTGCGCGATCCCCTGGCCCCGGATCCGATGGAACTCTTAAAGGAGGCCGGCTTGAATCCGGCTGATGTCGTGTTCCACTGGGAAACCTATCATTCCTTTCACCCACCCTATGCCCGGCAACGTCTTCAAAGAATTTTCAAACCGCCATCCACCGTCAGCCTGGAGCTCAAAGATGGAATGCTTTTCGCCAGCGGAATTGCCACTCAACAATGGATAGATGAAACCGGTCGACTGGCCGCCGCGATTCCCTGGGTCGCAGCCTTTCGGACAGATAATGTCATTGACCTGGGCGCTAAACTGACGCCTCCGGACAGCGTCACACTTAAACTCGATGGTCGCACGCTTTATGCCAGCGGTTCGGCCCCGCATCAATGGATCATTCAAACCCGCCAGACTGCCGCCACTCTATCGGCTATCGACCGCTATGATGATCAGCAGTTAATTGATCGCGACCTGCAGGAACTGGAAGCTTTAGAGCAGACGCTGCAAAAACAGGTTTTTCTATTCGAGCAGGGCCTCAAGGAAATGACAGGCGGTCAACAGGATACGTTTGAAGTTCTGGTGGAGGACCTTCGGAGGTTTTTGGATCACGCTGCGGCACTGAAGCGAAACTACATCATCGCCGTTATCGGTCACTCGGATGCCACGGGCAGCCTGGATCAAAACCTTAAGATCAGCCGGCAGCGAGCCGAAACCTTCCGGGACCTGCTCGTTGCGCGGAATCTGCCCAGAAAGCAGTTCATGGTAATGGGTGTCGGAACCAGTCGGCCCGTAAAACAGGAGATCAGCGAAGGCGATCGCAAATACAACCGCTCCGTGACATTGCGGCCGATAAGAAGGCCGAATTAAGGCAACCGCTCCGGTATCACCACCGCCTTTCGGAATCCAGGGTGCCAGGATCAGCAAGAATTGCTGATCAGCGATGCAGACTGGAACTAACAGAGCTATATGAACGCTCGGGCCGGTAGTTGACTTTACCGCTTAAAGCGGCCTGCAACAATGCCAGCAGGGCTGCATTTTTCAATATACGTTTTTCTGACGAATGGCGGGTGCCGTGGCCGGGTGCCGCCGATGAAACCTCACCGACCGCAGGCGGCAGGCGACTGCCGCGGACTTTTAGATTGCCCTGCCGCGGGGTCACAACCGGCTGTCCGTCGCTCCATCCGAGTTTGGCCGGCAAAATCTTTAAATCACGGGCCATTCTGCTTTGTGCAAACTGTTTGAGAAAAGGAAGGTAAGATTTTGGCATAACGACGATAGCATAAGCAACGTCTGGGGCGGGATGTTCGGTCAGCTGATTGTCCGATCCGGCGGCCAACGGAGCTGAACGATTCAATTTCTGCGAAAATTCAATTTTTCCTGAAGGGAGATAATTTCGAGCCAAACCAAAATGGGTATACGCAATTCCGACAATCAGGATCAGGCCGATTATGAGAGCAATGCGTTTTTTCATTTGTAATATCCTTTCCTGGTCTTTTACCGGGTATATTATCCGGATGCCAGGGTAACTCATCCGATTTGTGCATATATTTTATTGTGCCATGCCGTCATTAAAAGCAAATAGCCTGCCAAAAAATGGTATCATCAAATAATAATCTAACAGACTAAATTTATTTAAAAAAATTATAAGCAGCCGGGAATGTTATGCCACCCCTCGCTGACAGTAGGGCAAGTAGCCCATCAATCGGTGATATCCCCCGGAATTTGCACTGCGAAAGCGCATCCTCAGGTGGCCAGAAAAGCGCTGAAGAGGGCAGGACCCTGCCCTGCTTTGTATTTTATATCTGCAAATCGGTCTAAACTGCCTTGACTTCAATCACCTGGCACTTAAATTTAGAAGTGACACTCCGGTAACAACGGTTCTAAGGTTATCAGACGGCCGAACTAAATAAAAAAATCAGAGATATAAACATAAACGATTCGGCAAACAAGCTAAGGAAGCACCGCAGCCTCGACTCAAATCAATAATTATTTTGTGCTCAGGGGGGCAAGGTTGCTTCCTTTTCTCGTTCTTGGGTCTCTTAGAATGCTGTCCTGAAACGAACATCTGGTCCGAAAATGAGGAAGCAGGCGCCAGGGCCTGCTTCCCTTTTGAGATGGGTTGGGATGAGGATTTTTTAATTGCGGTCACTGTCATTGTGTTTGGTGCGGTATATATGACGACTGGCCTTATCCTGCTGATGCTCGAGCTTTATTTTTTCCCTTCTGGTCAATTCACCATCGCTTAATGCCCGCTTTTTGCTTTTTTGTAATCTGGCCTGCTCGCGCTCAAGATGCTTGAATTCTTTTTTGGTGATTTCGCCGCTTTTGACACCCTGGTGAATTCTCTTCTGCTGGTTTACCTGCCGCTTTCCCGCCCGCCCGGCTGAGGCCGAATTCACAATAATAAATCCGGTAATTATCAATGCGATGGTCATTATCATGCTGAACGTTTTCATTGTTGTAACTCCTTTCACGCTGAATTTGGGTTTTGAACGGTTAAACCCCTGATCCCCGAAAAAGTTTCGCCAATTGGTAAAAAAAATTTGAACTCTGGCCGTCTAATAATATAACCAGATGATTTTATTGTTATTTATAGCGGTCTGCGGATCTTGATGTCGGGTATGAAATTCAGGCATTAGAATAAAATTGGTGCAACCTGGTATGGGAAAGTGAACCAAAATCCGGTATCCGGCCATAAGCAGTTAGAGCCAGGAGGAATCAGAGTGATCCACGACAATAGCGATGCCAGACTGCTGCGTGAATTCCGAAAAGGCGATGTGGATGCCTTTGCAATATTTGTAAGGCGTCACCAGGATACCATCTACCGTCTGGCATTGCGCAGCCTGGGCGATCCTGATCGGGCCCGCGAGGCCGCCCAGGAAGTCTTCTTTCGCGCCTGGCAGAAATTGGGCCGCTGGCGGTTCGGTCGCGGCAAACCGTTTACCTGGCTTTACCGGACCATGAAGAATGTCTGCCGGGAATTCAAGAAAAACATGATGCGCCAGGAGACGATAAACCAGCTGCCCCACGATCAAACAATGCCGATAGAGACCGGCAGCGGGACAGAAACGGAAATCCTTGAAAAGAACCACTTAGAACAGCTGATCAGGGCGCTGCCCGCGCGCCAGCAGGAAGTGACAGTGCTGCATATTTATGAAGACTTTACTCTGGCGGAAGTTTCCGCTGTGCTGGGCATTCCGCTCGGTACCGTTAAAAGCAATTATCACAAAGCGCTGGTCAATCTGCGGCGTGGCTATACTGATGACCGATCGGACCAGTGAATCCATGGAGCACGAATATGGGCTTACCAGTAGAAAATTTTGAAGAAAAACTTCATCAGTATCTAAACGGGGAACTGTCCGGCGACCAGCTCCGCGGCCTTGAAGAAGTCACCGGGCAGGATGCCGCGGCTGCCCGGGAATTTGAAAAGGTGAAGCGACTGCGGAAGGCTCTGCGCCAGGGTGCCCGGGAACATCGCCGCACCACCTATCCCGGTAATCTGGCGGCTGAGGTGCTGGCCCGGTCACCCATGAAAGCCCCCGGCGCAATCCACCGGTGGCGCCGGGCCTATGTCCTGGCGGCTGCACTGGTGCTCATCAGTTCGCTGATATTTCTCCAGCGCAATCGTCCGGTGCAAAACAGGGCATCCATCGTTCAGCCAAGCTTAAGCGTCATGGCTGATCTACAGAAGGAATTAAATGAATTCCGCACAGCCCACGATCGCAGTCTGGCCGACTGGTCCCGGCGTGTAACACTGATGGCGCCCCAATCGGTGAGCAGTTATAACATCGGTCTTACAATTCCGGAAAGGCCGACGATGGACCGTCAATTCAAAACCATAAAAAATAACGCACAAGGAGCCAAATTATGAGCGAATCATTAAATCCAAAACCCATCATCGTTATTGTGACGCTGGCACTTATGCTGGCGGGTACAATGATTCCGGCCAATGCCAACGCGTCTGACCCCCTGCAACAGGCCGGCAATTCAGAGCTGGGAAAAATCACGTCGTTTCTCAAGGTAATGGAGAATTACATCCGGATTACCAAGGAATTTTATGGAATTGCCAACGATAAAGAGCGGGCGGCGGCCTTTGCCGTCATGGAGATTAAATCCGTATATGAACGCAGCGGCAACCGGCAGGGCGCAATCAAAGAGCTGACCGGGCTGCTGGTCAAAACCAACAATCGCACCATCCGCAACATCATCCGGTTCCAGCTGCTCGACCTGTACAAACAGAGCAACGATACGCCGTCCGCCATGGAAAATTTGAGAGCCATTATCCAGGAAAATTTAAACTAGACGCTTCTATAGAAAGTCTATGGAAAAATTAAGGAGGCCGACATGAAATCCGTTATATCAGATACACGATACACCCAACCGTTGCGGGAGAAGGTCGCCCCGGGGACAGCTTCCAGGCGGCGCAGTTTGTTTTTTCTGATCTTATTACCGCTCACCGCGGTCATGATGCTCAGCTGCCGAGTGCCCGATATTACCGACAGGCCTTATCTGGGATTTACCCCCCTGCCCTATGACCTGCCCACCGAACCTCATGTGGAAGCCATTACCTACGGGTTTCTGAAGTTCCACAGCACACTGATGGCCCATCATCTGGATGACGGGATTCCCTGGCAGGAGGCGCTGGATGGCGCCCCTTTCCCGCCCAGCCTCGAAGCCAATATCCAGGGCCGGCTGAAAAACACCCTGCCCGATCAGAAGGTCTACCTGGCCCTGACACCCCTGGCCAAAATGCGCAACGAACTGGCTGAAACCTGGGGCGAACAGCAGGGGCAGCCGCGCACCGGCCCCTGGGCCGATCGCGATTTTGATTCGCCGGAGGTGAAAATCGCTTACCTCAACTATTGCCGCCGGATGATTCAACGCTTTAATCCGGATTATTTCGCCTATGCCATCGAGGCCAACCTATGGCCCCTGGAGGATCCCCAGGGATTTATGCGCCTGGCGCATATGCTGGCCGAGGTCTACATTACCTTAAAATCAGAATATCCGGCGCTGCCCATTTTTCTAACGCTCCTGGTTGAAGATGACGAAAAATTCGCCAATCGTCTTCAGTACACCCGGGGATTGCTGGATCTATCCGACTATGTCGCTGTCAGCACCTATCCCTTTACCCAGCCATCGGTCATGGGCGTGGCCGCCAATATTGGCCCCAACTGGTTTCAGAAGATTATCGACCTGGCGCCCGACAAGCCTTTTGCAGTGGCGGAAACAACCTTTATCGCCGAAGACCTGAATATATACGGTACCACTATTCCCGCCAATGTCCACGAGCAGCGGGATTACATGGAATTTCTGCTGCGCGATGCCGTCCAACACCAGGCCGAGTTTGTTACCTGGTTTGTCCCCATCGACTATGACCGTCTGTGGGATAAGATCGGGACACCGGAGACCGAATGGGCCCGCACCTGGCGCGATTCGGGCCTGGTGGATGAAAACCTGCGGCCGCGCCCGGCCCTCAAGATCTGGGATTCCTATTTGTTCGGCGTGGGGGACACCGAATGGGTTTTGAATTTCACACCCCTTTTTCAGCGCGGGCAAAGCCACGGCGGATTGCCGCCGGCCCTGGTCTGGAATGACCCGTCGGTCATGCGAGTGGGCGATGAGTTCTGGATGTGGCTCAGCGGCGGCTTTTCCAGGGACGGGGTGCAAATTTATCGCTACACCTCTCCCAACGGCGTCGATTGGACAATCGCCAACGGCGGCCAGCCCGTTCTGATGCCCGGTAACAAAGCTGCCGGGGATTTTGACTGGCTGGGAGTCGAAACCCCCATGGTGATCAAGGCCGGCAATATCTTTCATATGTATTACTCGGCTTTTAAAAACGGCCAATTTCCCCTGTTGACCATGGGCCACGCAATATCCACCGACGGCGACCACTGGCAAAAACTGGGTGAATTGCCGGGAATCACCGATGTGGTCGGCCGGAATATCGGCAATCCCTGGGGCTGGCTGGCACGGGCCGAGCCCGCGGCAGCCTTCATCGACGGTAATTTTTTGCTCTATTTTACCGACGTCAGATGCCGCAGCAACGATTGCAGCCAGGAGCCGGTCCCATTGCGCGGGATCAGCCTGGCGGTTTCCAAAGACGGTCACCACTTCCAGCAGGTGGGCTCGCAACCGGTCCTGCTGCCGGATGAAACCAATTACCCGGCCGCATACGGCTGGGAGGGCTTTACAACGCCCTGGGTGGTCCCCGTCAATGGCAAACTGGAATTGTATGTGGCCAATTTTAAATCGATCAACGGTCAATCGGTTCACCGCGGCGTATCACGCTTTGAAAGTACAAACGGCATCCATTTCAATCCAGTCTCCCATCACGTGGTGCTGCCCACCGAAAACCGCTGGTCCCGCTGGCAATTGCGCGCCCCCAGTGTGGTCGACCATAACGGAACGCTTTACATGTGGTTTGCCGCCGATGACTTCGTCGAAGGCGTCAGCGATCCGATAGCGGCCATAACCGGTTTGGGATTGGCGACGTTGCCGCCTCACTGACCCTGCTTCGTCACGCCAGTGCGTGACTTCGAGGGGACAAGTCGCAGGGCAGGCAGAGGACCCGCCTGCGCCCCAAGGGGCCGCGGAGGGCTGGCAGATGTCAGAAGACGGATAACAAATGACAGAAGGCTTTCATGAGAATGAACCCGCTATTGATTTAGGGAGATAAACTGTGGTAAAAAGTGGGCTCAACTAACCGGCAAAAGCCCTGAATCGTGAGGTTGTCATGAGTCAATCAACAATACCCCCCTGTTCGTGGTACAGAACCAGGGGGGTTTTTAATTGCTCAATTTCAGGCCAAATCCATGGAAACGCTTAGAACTGAAATTATCGAGTCCCAAAAAGCCCGCAATGATTTGATGAAGTGGAAGTTGTTGCTCGTTTCGGGCCTGGGTGCTGCCGGTCTTGGATTTTCAGAACATTCCGGGACGTTTAGAGCAGAGCTGGTTCTTTGCTGCATCCCCTTTGTTTGCGCTTATGTAGATCTGGTTTGCAACCACCTCTCATTGAGAATCCGGGTAATCGGCAAATTTATCAGTTCAACTGTGATCGAAGATAATACCATCACGTGCATAAAAGAGTACGAAAAATTTGTCGACGCCAAAATCAGAGGCAGCGGCATTCCTGGAAACGGTGAAATCGGGGCATTTGATCTGGAGAACTGGGCCCTGATAGGCTCCAGTATTCTGCTTTCACTGGGGCTGGTGGGTTATGCGTTTTGGATTGGATTGCAGGCCGGCAGCCCTTTTATGCTTTCAGGCATACTGGGTATTCTGGCATCCATCATCATTCAACAATCGGCCGCGGCTCGCAGAAAAAAGATTGAATCGATTACGATAGGCCCATCCTCTGCCGGTAGAGACGAGGAGACCCATGGTTAGCTGGTTTAGCAGGGCGATCATTTACCACATCCTGATAGATCGGTTTGCCGGCCTTAAATCCAATGAATGGCATAAGCCCCGTTTCCTGGGAGGCAATTTAAAGGGCATCATCAGCAAACTGGATTATCTCCAGGACCTGGGCATCAACACCATCTGGCTGTCTCCCTTTTACAAGACCAGCGAGTACCATGGCTACGCAGTTACCGACTTTTATAAGGTCGATCCGCGGTTCGGAACGTTAGCAGATTTGCAGGAACTCATCGACAAATCCCATGCCGCCAACCTGCATATTATTGCTGATTTTGTACCCAATCACTGCTCTGATAAACATCCCTATTTTATCGATGCATGCGAAAATAAAGACAGTGAATATCACAAATGGTTTGATTTCAGAAACTGGCCGGATGATTACATCTGTTTTCTGGATGTGCGCAGCCTGCCAAAGTTGAACCTGGTCTATCCCGCAGCCAGAGACCATATCATCGAGGCCGCCAGGTACTGGCTGAATCGGGGATTTGACGGTTTCAGACTCGATCATGTTATCGGGCCCAAACACATTTTCTGGCGTCGGTTTCGCAAAGAGATCAAAGCTGATTTCCCGGAGGCGGTGCTGCTGGGTGAGGCCTGGATGGAAGGCGTGCGGCACAAACATCTTCGGACCATTTACATCAGGAGCAAACACAAGCGGTGGAAAACGATTACCCAGGATCAGGTGCAGCAGGAATACTACAAGGAACTCGACGGTGTCCTTGATTTCAGCTTTTTAAACCTGCTCAAGGATCATTTCAATCCCCGCAAATCGGAGGCCGATCTTAACACCCTTATAAAAAAGATAGAAGGCCACTTCAATAGATACAATTCAGACTATTTTCTGGCCACCTTTCTGGATAACCACGATATGAATCGATTTATGTTTGAAATCGGCAATAACAAACCATTGCTTTTCGAGGCGGCCAGGATCCAGTTTCAATACAAACAGCCGGTAATTATCTACTATGGCACCGAAGCGGGCATGACCCATAAAGGTTCCGTCATGGAAAAGCGACCCCATGCCGATTTAGAGGCCCGCCAGCCCATGATATGGGACCACCAGGACACTGAAATTTTAAATTTTTACACAGAATTAATCGCGAGCAGGAAAAAAGCAAAATCGAGGAGTTGAGAATCACCGGAGCGATCAGCAGCAGCTGTTATATCCGGGAAACAGCACCCGGATTGCTGTCCCGGCATGGCCAACCATAAAGGAAAAGTCTAAACCATGAGCATTCAATCTAAAACCATCCTGATCCTCATCATTTCAGGTATCATTGACGTTGTGATTCCCATCCCGATTCTTGCTGTGGTACTCATTTATGTCGCTATATCAAAGCCGCCCTGGTTCGCAGATGTCGTCACGGAAATCTACAAAAGGGGATAATGGGTATCCGGTCTATGAATGTGCCTGGCTAACGATTTCAGGATACCATTACGGTGCTTTGAGCAATCTTCGGATATCCGCCACCGGCAACCAGTGCATTTCCGGATATTTTGGTTTGCCGTCAATTTTCAGGCGCCGCAGGTTTTTTACCGTTGCCGGATAGTTGCGGCGGTGAATGCCCTGGACTTCACCGCGGAAGCCAAACACAAAATAGACCTTCCCGCTGGTCATATCCAACAGATTGAAATAGGGCCTGGCGGAAGGGTATCCCTTTTGGTGAAGCCCATTAAGATACCCGGCATCCTTTTCAAACTGCTCGATTTTTGAATTGTTGCCTGCTGTCGCAATGTCCAGCACCAGAACCTCGTAAGGATCGGCCTGAGCCATCGCGGCGAGCAGGAACAGAAGCATCAAAACAAGGGCCGGGATTTTTATCGAGTTTGCTCTCAGCAAAAAGCAACCATCCTGTCCTGATCCTGTTATCCCACAGGATAGCCGGCATCTTTCCAGCCTTGAACCCCTTTGCCCAGGACCAGGGCGTTGGGATAGCCGTCATTTAATAATTTTTCTGCCTGACCGGCAGCGCTGGCCTCATTGTCTCAGGCGCAATAGAAAATCATTTCCTGATCCCGGGCCAGTGACGGCAGCCTGGTCTTGAATTCACCGAGCGATATCGCCCCCTCAAGATGATTGTTTTGAAATTTTTCATCGTCATCATAGGCACACACGAACAGTGCTGAGCCGGATTTGACCCGCTTGCGGGTTTCTTCTGCTGATATTCTTACAGGTTGTGTCATTGTGTGAATTCCTTCAAAATAGAGGTTGAAATGGCGTTTTTATACGTTGCAATAGGAAAAGTATAAGACTGAATCAGGGCTATTCAAGCCTGGGTGGTTTAATGCCGGATAATGATTTTGTAGAAAAGCGATGTGCCCGATTGGGCTACGAACCGCAAAAAATATACCCAGGCGTTTGTTATTGACCCCGTTGATACGGTCGTGTTAATGAAATATTTTAAATACACAAAAGATTGAAAATTAAACGATAGCCGCAATCAGACCTGCTACCGGGTATCATCTACGACTGCATTTCAGATTCTCCTGTCCCTGGAAAGAAATCTCCTGCTTCTGAGTTAATTTACCACCGCGATCTAAATATTAAAGCCGTGCAAACCCGATGAGATTCAATGGGAACGCCATGAGGTACTATCTCAAAATGGGCTGCTCCAGCTTCCGGCAATTGATTGTCTTTTGCCGGAAGCAACTGATGGTCACTTTTCCAAGGGCTTTTATTTTTATCAGCACGGCCACCGGAGGGCCGTATCAACAAATCAAAGGAGGGCAAAATGGAAAAGATATTACCCATGGAGGAATGTGCCAGTCAACGGCTGCAGGTAATGGTCTATGCATTTACCATGTTCACCAAATACCTGATGGAAGAAGGCGTCGACCGCGACAAGGTTAAAAATGCCAGCGACAAAGTGTGGGAGGCCCTCGGCGTGCAGGCTGCCGGTCAGTTAAAACCGCTGTTTGGTGACACGATTAGCATATCTTCGCTGGAGCAGGCAGGGGTCATGGCAGAGGAAGTTCACGGCATAGAATCAACCAGGGAAGCTAGCGAAACCGAAATTCGAACCAAATTTAACAAATGTCCCTGGCACGAGGCCATGAGCGCATTGGAAATGCCTGAAGATTGGCGATTTTGTGCAAGCGGTCATCTCGCCTTTTCGGGCACCATGTACAGAGGTCTGGACCCGGGTGCATCATATGAATTACCCAAAGCCATGCCGGGGGGTGATGCGCACTGTTTAGGCATTACAAAATTAGGATAAAAGCTGAAGGCGGGGCTATAGCCCTGCCTTCCATCTAGCGCCAGCCGATGGGCTGATACCCCTTGTCACGCAAGCAGTGCTCCACGAATTTTTTAAACACCTGATCGGGTTTGCCGGAATTCAGCATGCTGCGGGTCATCGAGGCTGCCCCGCCGCCGGCGACACCGGCAGCCGCACCCCGCCCGGCATTACCCGTAACCGCACCGACCGCCGTACCGGCAGCGCCGCCGACGGCCGCTCCCTTGGCGGTGTCTTTGGCGACCCTGGTGCCGCTGTCTTCCCGGGCGCCATAATCGATGGCCAGCTGGATGCACTCTTCAGTATCGGCCGCGGCAATTTCCTTGCCGACATATTTGTAATGGGCATTGGGATACAACACCGGCCGTTGCTGCGCACACGATCCGGTCGCCATCATAATGCCCACCAGAATCAATAGATATCCATGTCCCGATTTCATCCGACAATGACTCCCTGCTCAACGATTTTTAGAAGCTATCTCAAAAATGTCTTTTGGCCTCCGCCTTAGGCGGATTGGTGCCTTGTTTTAAATCCTTACGATCCGCCTCCGGCGGACCTCCGGTTTATGACCCACCTTTGAGGATTAGATAGACGGGAAATCAGGCTTTGCGTGGAAACACGGCCCCGCCTCGATTTTGAACCAAAATCCTATTTTTGAGATAGCTTCTGATTAATTTCCCAGTTCGACCATACGGGAACTTTAAAACAATATAATTTCACAAACCGTATTTGCAATGCAACCTTTGATGATCGCCGGCCGGATTCGGGCCCCAGTGTTCCATGGCAAAACCCGGTTATTGACGGGATTGAAGTATTCGTGATACGAAGTCGAGCAATTATTAGAAGCCATCTCAAAAATAGGATTTTGGCTCAATTTTGAGGCGGCTGCAAGTTTCAAACCGGAGGTCCGCCGGAGGCGGATCGTAAGGATTTGAAACGAAGCACCAATCCGCCTGAGGCGGAGGCCAAAAGACATTTTTGAGATAGCTTCTATCAACTATTTTGACCATGGCCAAAACGAAAGGGATCGGCTATGAAATATATGGAATCAGCGCTCAGGCCCGTCAGTATTTTACTGGTCATCATATTTATGCTGGCGCCCGCCTATGGCCGGATGGCCTCGGCTGCCATGATCGGAACGGATATTCTGCTGACACCGGATCGCCACCAGGACAGGCGCGATTTTCTCCTGGACCTGATCTCCCGTGCAGAAATACAGAAGGTTCTGATTGCCCGGGGCATTAGCCCGGATGAAGCCAGAGCCCGCATCGATAGTTTGTCCGATGATGAACTGGATACCATATTTAAAAATATTACCGACCTGCCGGCCGGTGGAGACGCTACCGGCTTTGCCGTCATTGTGGGCGTGGTACTCATCATCCTGATCATCATTGTGGAATATTTCAGTGAAGTAAAAATGTTTCCGCAGCTTTATCAGAAGGATTCAGACAAAACGCCGGAAGAATGATTAGAATTGGTTGTAACCTGATCTGTGGAGTCCTGATTTTCATGGGTTACTTTAAACCCTGAACCTTATACCTTAAACCGCTTTCCAACCGGAGGTGTATATGCCATTCTGGCAGCGTTTGACCATTACGTTTTTTGCCATGCTGGCGGCCAGTTTTCTGCTGGGCGTGTTCTGGCGATCGGTATTCAACATTCCGCTGCCCAGCTATCTGGCAGGCCTTGTCGGGGGCCTGACGGCCCTGCCGATCTGGGAATTTTTAAAAAGGATTAAACCCAATGAGAAAAAAACGTGATCACGGCATTTTTCTGGTTTGCGGGATCCTCATCTGGAGCTTATTCATAAATCCGGCCTTAGCGGAATCTGATGAAAAGAATCGCCATCTCGACCAAAAGGTGACGGCATTCCTGGACAGCCACAGGGACAAATGGGTTGACTGGAATGTGCCCGCAGAAGATGGGAAGGTGTTGTTTGATCTCATCATCCGGAACCGGTACAAAAGAGCCGTTGAAATCGGCACCTCCACCGGGCACTCGGCGATCTGGATGGCCTGGGCCCTGAGTAAAACGGGCGGCAAGCTCATCACCATTGAAATCGACGAGGGCCGCTACCGGGAGGCATTGGCCAATTTTGCCGCCGCCGGGCTATCCGAATTCATAGACGCCCGCCTCGCCGACGCTCACGAGCTGGTCGCAGAGCTCAAAGGCCCGTTTGATTTTGTTTTTTCGGATGCCGACAAGGGATGGTACAAAAACTATTTTATGGCGCTGGCGCCCAAACTCGAAGTGGGCGGCTGTTTTACGGCTCACAACGTTACCAGCGGGTTTGGTTCCGGCATCACCGAATTTCTCGAATATGTCAAAAGCCGACCGAACTTCAAAACAGAAATAAACACCGCCAGCCCCGCCGGCATATCCATCAGTTATAAAACCGGCAATTAGTATCATTTCCCACAAGAAGGTTACAAAAGTCGTGTGATATATTCGTTCAGTTGAGTGTTTTAAACGACTGTATGTCTTATATGTCAGAGGTCAGAGGACAGATGTCAGATGAAAGGGGAGAGCATTCTGATTTTTCACTCCGTCATCTGTCTTCTGGAAACTGGCACCTGAAACCCATACCTGCCTGCCCTGCGAAGCCCGAAGGGCGAAGAGGGGACACCTAAAATACAGCCGAGTTTTATTAATTATTTGCGGGGCAGAACACTGGTGCCTGCAGCTACACCCCATTATCTACTCACCAAACTGCTTCTCTCCATCTGCCGCAGACTTTTTTGGCAGGACCAGGTCAATATGCATAATCCCTTGAATTCTTGACGAAAATCGATTGTTAGGGTATACTGTATAAATGGTTTATATGATCTGATGGCATCGGCTGCCCCACCGGGGATATTTAAATATGGAAAAAAAGTGAATAATGTCGACTTTAACGCTTAAACATCAGGACAAACTGCTGGGTGATTATCAGCTTCAGGATAATTTTTCGCTGACAATTGGTCGGGCGAAAAAAAATGATGTTGTCATCCAGGATCCTGCCGTGTCCGGACATCATGCCAAAATAGATCCGGTCGGGGACCGGTTTGTTTTAATCGACCTGCAAAGCAAAAACGGAACCTTTGTCAATGAGAACATGGTCATCTCCCATTGGCTTAAACATGGTGACGTCATCAACCTCGGCAATCATCAACTTTTTTTTAATCAGTACGGTGGTGAGCAGATCTTCGACGATGACATGGAGGAGCTGGACAAAACGGTCATCATGGATACCTCCAAACATCGCGATATGATGATCAAGAACAATCCGACCAAAAGCATCCATGTGGTGAGATTCTGGGACAAACAGTATGATCAAAATGAGGAAGGCGATCGGCAACCGGCGGCGGCCACGCCGTCAGGTGTTATGGATGAAGGGCTTCCCATCGGGATGATCACCTATTTGGCCGGCGGTATCGGCAAGGTGAAACTCCAGCGCAAAATATCGACAATCGGCAAACACCCCTCCTCGGATGTGGTGGTGAAGGGATTTATGGTCGGGCAAACTGCCGTCACCATCACCCAGAAACCCGAGGGCTTTTACCTCACCCCGATCAGCGGTCTGGCCAAAACCAGGGTCGACGGCAACGTGGTCAAGGAGCCGACGATCATCGACGACCTTTCGATCATAGAAATCGGTTCTGCCAAGCTGCAGTTTTCAATAGAAAAACCAAATAGTTGATCGTTCGAGGCCTAACCGACCACTTTCCTATTTCCAGCATTCCAAATAGCTGTCAGGACCAATAAACCGGCGGTCGCCAACATCCGGATCTGCATTTAACGGCGCCGTCGTGCGGCGATATCCAGCAGCCGCTGGCTGCCGGCGGTCGATAAACCCAGATCACCTGTCATCGCCTCAATCTCTTCTGGCGTGCCGTAACCGCCAACAAACCCGTTTACCCGGGCCGCTGCAGTTGAGTTAATAAAATCAATCGGGCGGGGAAACATGATTTTAAATTCCGTCATCAGTTCACGCTGATGCTGCAGCTGATATTTCTGATGATAATCCTCGGCCAGGTAAAATTTTCCCGCAGACAGGATTGAAGTGTGGATTTCCGTATTCCGCTGCTTTGCCTCCTGCAGCATGGTTTCTGTGGCCAGCTGTTTTTGTCTTTCATCATGGTAGAAAATGGCTGACATGTATTGCCGCCGCCAGGGGCGGCCAGTCGGATCATGGGATTTCCAGAATATTTCCAGAAGCTCCCGGTAAGAAATACGGGTGGGATCGTAATCGATCTGAATGGATTCGCTGTGATCGCCCATGTTGCGGTAGGTCGGGTAAAGCATCTCTCCACCCGCATAGCCGACCCGTGTGCGGATTATGCCGTCTAAACTCCCGAACCGGGAGTCCGGCCCCCAGAATCACCCCATGGCAAAAGTGGCGGTTTCGGTCATTTGGGGTTGTATAAGCTCCAGAGGCGGTAGCGTCGGCCGTTTTTGGCCGGCGGTTGTCACGGATTTCATTGTGGCATTCTCCATGGCTTCGGGTTTCAGTGACGGCTCCGGGCCGGCAAGGTCACAACCACTGATCAATGCGCCCCAGATGAATCCAACCAGCCAGATCAGTAAGGTCAAGCTGCGCCCGTTGATGACGTTGGGGACTTCACCCGAACTCTCTTTATTTGTATCCTCAGGAATCATCATGTTTTATAATCACCCGGGACAATAATTGCCAGACAGTCCAAGGGCCCGCTGCCAAACCCCGGGCGGACCCTTGGATTACGATGTGACCGCAACGGCACTCAGCTTTTACAGGAGGAGCCGCAGCCCCCGCCGGCCGACTGGTTCCGGGTCAGGCGTTCCAGCTGCCTGTCATATATGGTCACTTTTGACAGGATTCTGGCATTGTTAAACCAGGCCAGGTACTGCTGCTGTTTATCATAGTCGCTGGCAGCATTGGTAATGACCTCATTTTCAATGTAGTGACGCAATAGCGCCC
>CAJICI010000790.1_pt1 | contig 25850 bp, 25 predicted proteins | sample 9199571 | NCBI WGS metagenome assembly CAJICI01 (sample SAMEA7708329, study PRJEB35096) | sediment metagenome | biome: marine neritic benthic zone biome [ENVO:01000025]; feature: sediment [ENVO:00002007]; material: shallow marine sediment [ENVO:03000034] sea grass bed [ENVO_01000059] ...
CGGCAGTTTTGAAACCTGGAAGATCTCCAACAAATCGGTACTTTCTTATCTGTGAAAATGCTGTGATAATCATTTTATATCTGAGGTGTTTAAAATTATAAAACCTTAGTTAATATCCGCAGTTTCATATTAGATTACGCATCCCACACTTTAGCTGAAGTTTTGGTTTCGGCTATACATCTAAACTTCTGTAAAAATTCAAATTTCTTTCGCTAATCCTAAATTTTTAGCCCTCCTTCAAAGATTCGATGCAGGCACGGAATCTACAATTCCGGTCCTTATCAAAAATTTAAGACTTGCGTATGAATTGTTTGCGACCATGAAAAAATTTGATGTCTCAGAATTGGTTGGGAGTTTATAATTTGTACAATCGGTTATATAGGATTAACTCTTGAGGACTCTTGGCTTGGGGGAAAGGACACAATTTTTATCTGAACCCATATAGGTGACTGATATCCGGCGAGTTGTGATGAGCAGAAAAATTAAAAAAAACCTTTTCACCGAAATAAGAATCAGTTGGTGAAACCCGGTGCGATTATTGCAACAATAGATGACATCTGCGCGCAATAGATTCGCGGTGATAAGTACGTAGCTTGCGAAACCTGCTACCGCAATTTTCTCAATCCTGGGCGCAATTGTTGTGCACAGGAAATAGACTGACGCGGTTCACCAAATCTCAAGCTGGCCTCGCTTGCGGCTTGATGCTGGCTGGCGAGATTCAACCAGATGTTGCGATATTTTTTACCACCGATCTGGTAAAGGTTGCTGTGCCCACCTTCAGGAATCAAATATAGTGCCTTGGGATCATTTGCACGCTGATAAAGGCTTTGGGCCATTTCCACAGGAACAATATGATCTTTATCTCCCTGAAGAATGATGACCGGGGTCGTTAGCTTTTCAATTTTATTGATATTATCAAAGCGGGCGTGAATCGACCACCAGCCAATCAATGCATATGTGATCGGCGCTGTTTCCCAGGCTATTGCTGACATTGAGGTAAAGGGAGCTTCCATGACAACTATGGATGCAGGAAATTCGAGCCCCATCTGCAGAGAAACCGCCGCACCCAATGAGCGGCCGAAATAAATCATCTGGGAAGTTGACCACCCATTACGCTTTAAATAATCAATAACACTTCTGGCATCTACGTAAAGATCTTCCTCGGATTTAGCTTGCCCCTGACTTCTTCCAAATCCTCTGTAATCGAAAATGAAAACTGAGAAACCCATTTCATTGAAATACTGGAGAATGTCCACACGGTGTGAAATATTCGCCGCATTGCCATGAAAAAAAACGATGATTGGGTTATGAGAATTTCCAGGAACCAACCACGCATGAAGCTTAATATCGTCTTCATTTGTAAGCCAGACCTCTTCATAGGCAAGTCCAATCTCATCCGGCGTAGTTTTTATCTCATTGCTGCCTTTAAATATGAATCGGGTCCCGTTACATCCGAATATAGACAAAGCTATTAGAATCATGAAGGATTTGAGGCCGATTTGCCAAATATCAGGAAATGTTTTATAAAAATTCATAGGAAATTAATAATTCCGGTATGGTATAATGTCCAGCAGAATAATCAAAGACCAGAGTTAGATTCCAGCCGAATGCTCCTGATGTAGCTACCCGCAGAACCAGGGGAGAGGACCTTAATGTTCACTCGCAGGGAGTTTTTTTCTTTCTCGGGCGCCTGTGTCGGCGCAGGTATTCTTACGGGATGTGCAGCATCCAATCCCCCGTTAAAATCAATTGATTTAAGATCACATGATTTTAAACAGATTCCCGCCCTGGCTTTAGCAGTCCCCATTACGAATGAACATAAGTATGAAGCCGTTGTTGAGGGTAGAATTCCTCAAGAGCTAAATGGTGTTCTTTATAGAAACGGCCCCGGGCTTTTTGAAAGAAATGGCTTGCGTAAAAGGTGCTTATTGGATGGGGACGGCATGATTAAAACGTTTCGATTCACCGACGGAAAAGTCTTTTTTCAAAATAAATTTGTGAGGACGGCAAAATATGTCGAGGAATCTGCTGCCGGCAAGTTTCTTTATGCAACCTGGACTACGCAGGCACCGGGCGGCATTTTGGGAAATTTCCTGGGGGGTGAATCTCAAAGCCAGGCAGGGATTACAGCAATCGTGCGGAGGGGTAAACTTTATGCCTTTGACGATTTACATCCCCCTTACGAATTGGATGCCGCAACGTTAAATACACAGGGATACACCAACCTGGGCATGCCGCAAAATTCTACGATATTATACGCTCACTCCAAAATTGATGGCAAAAGCGGTGAATGGATCTTTTTCGGACTTGAATTTGGCGTACGGGTTATATTGCACATTACCATCTTTGGAAAAGATGGCCTGCCAAAAGAACATCGTAAAATAAAGTTACCTCGACCTGCCTACATGCATGATTTTTTTGCGACCAAGCGGTATCTCATCTTTAATCTGCCATCAATGTCGATTAATTTTTTTGAATACCTGATGGGCCAGAAGAGTTTTTTGGGATCTATGCGCTGGAAACCTGAAATCGGTAATATCATCCTGGTCATCGACAGGCAAGGAGATAAACCTCCTTTTCAGTTGAGCGCTGAGCCATGCTGGATGTGGCATGTGATAAATGCCTACGAAATCGGGAATGAAATCGTAGCAGATTTTATTGGTTATCAGAATCCCGATCATATTATTGGAGAAGATCCAGCCCTATGTGCAATTATGGAGGGTCGCAAAGGCCAGTACAGTTTTCCGGGTGAAATACGCAGATATATTATTCATACGACCCGACAGAACATTAATTCAGAAATATTAGATAAAGGCGATTATGAATTTCCATTTGTCAATCCGTGGCATATTTGTCATAGACACCGTTTCGGATATTTTGCAAAAAGGCTGAAGGGTGAGATTTTTTTTACCGGAATTGCAAGGGTCGATATGGACACGCTAGATTCGGATAATTTCAATTTCGGTCATGGAATTTTTTGCAGCGAACCGGTTTTTATCCCTAAACCGCAATACCTTTATTCATCGGCTAATAATGCAGAGCCGGGTTGGCTGCTCACGGAAGTTTTCGACACCGGTAATCTGAAAACGTCTTTAGCCATGTTTAAGTCAGATCGCCTCTCTGATGGTCCGGTTGCATGGGTTCACCTTTCCCATCTCATGCCACTTGGCTTGCATGGATTCTGGCACCCTTACCACTAATGCAACCTATCCAGGGGAATGCCTTTCTTAAGCGGTGTGTGGCGGGAAAATGATCTGCCTGTTGACCGGATCTGACATTTGAGAGTTGGAATCAGAGGACGCCTTGGATGGTTTCGTAACGGCTGTCCGCAACCATTAAAAGAAGCAGCCAAGCACAAGTACAATTGAGTTGACACCACGGTTGTCATCAGAAAGGCCGGCGTTGGATATATGATGAAGCCTTAACGCTGCCAGAAACGGTGGCCCTGATCCAAGGGAGAATTCCGTCCCTATGCCGAGTTGGGGATTGAAGTTGATCTTGGATCCCTGGCCGTCTACCCGCCACTGCGTAAAAATACCTCCAATTCCCCCCTCTACATAGGGGCGCAGATCGTCTCTGGCCAAACCGTCCAGATAGTAAAGTGCAAAGACGCCTGCGGATAGGATGGCGCCTTCCTCATTTTTTAATGTTGCTCCGGCACTAATTTCCACTTTAAAGCGAAGCGCTTCAGGCGCGGCATGGGGCCATATTTTGTCGTAATCAAATAGGCCAAATCCCGTCAGCATGACGAAACCAATATCATCTGAAGGATCATAGGTATAGCCGATATTGACGGTGACGCCATAACGATCCGCAATACCATTCTGGCACTCCGCTTCGGCCAGGCTTGCCCGCGGATAGGATATCAACAGAAGCAAACTGAAAACCGGTAACCAGAATCTTCTGGTGGTGCCACTCGAATTCGGCATTTTTGTTTGCATTCGTGTCATCGCAAAATTATGCTCCGACAAGGTTAATCATTCCGAAGTCACCGTTGCAACCGAATTTTAAACAGCAAATTTGGCGTGAGTCGAGATCTTGTTCCTCCCAGGCGATATTTAAACCGGAGTGATCACCTGCCTGACTGGGCGTGGCAAAGATTTTGCTCTTCCTGATACTTAAGGCCGCAACCGCCATATCGAAGGCGGAGGCGGTCGGAAAGCTGCCGTAAAGCGGAGAGTAGACGGCTGCCTGGCTCCCCGCCGGTAAGCAGCGCGCATAATGGATGCCGGCTGTTTTATGCCCGTCAGCACCTAAAATCAACAAACTGTTTTCTGAAATTTCCGGAGCACTGCTTCGAATGCAGCCAAATGTTATATCCGTGACATAACCATATGGGGGCGTATCACCTTCGTCACGGGTTAAAAGAAAAAAGGCGGTTCCTTCACCGGCAATGGCGCTCTGATTTTCAAATTCCAGCGGGTGCATGCCGGCTGAGGGTGCCTGGCCGAAAAAACGCTGCCAGCTATAGCCCAGAACGCTGCAATATTCTTCGACACTGCCGAACAAAACAGCATCAACCTGTTTGTCCTGCAGCCAACGGCATGCGGTTAACAGGCCTAAAGATACCGACATTTCAAACTGACTGACGGTGAGGTTCGGACCCCGCGCCTTTAAAGATATGGAAATAGTTGCTGCCGCTGCATTGTGGACCGAGTTGGAAAACAACGTTGGCGATGCACAGGCATCACCATCACTGAATACCGAATCGAGAAAAGAGAAGGTCGTACGGGTGGAACCGTATCCGGAGGCCACAACCACGGCCAAATTCTTCAATTCTTGAGGTTGCCTGCCGGCATCCTCAAGAGCGAGATAAGATCCCAGGGCGGCCATTCGCGAATAATGATCCACCCTGCGTAAAGCTCTTTTGCTGATGAACCTCTCTACGGGGGTTGTATCGCAAAGATAAACAGGCATCTCAAGCTTCCGGTTTCCAGCTTTCAACGTGATATACTGCGGTGCGTTTTTCTGGCAAACAATGGCCTGGCTCAGCTGTTCTCGACTGCATCCGAACCCGCCTGCGATACCTATGCCTCGGACGGCTATGCGCATCATGTCAATGCCTTTCTCTTCCAAAGATGACGGCAGAGTTCGTGCCGCCAAATGCCAGAGACTGCGAAATTGCAACCGCCCCCCTAACGGCCGTTTCATGCATCACCGGGTGAGCGGGCAATTCCCGGTCTTTTTTCCCAAAACCGGCAGAGGTCGGTATTTTACCTTGCTCCAGACAAGCAATCGTCAAGGCCGCTTCGATGGCACCGGCCGCCCCAAGGGTATGACCGGTATAGCCTTTAGTGGATAAAAATGGAACACCCGGCAGCAATTCGTCCAGAACAAGACTCTCAACGCGGTCATTATTGGGTGTTCCGGTTCCATGGGTATTGACAAAGGCAACTTCACCGACAGATTTTTCGCTTGCCGCCATGGCAGTCGCAATCGCCGCTTTCAGGCCCCGGCCGTCCGGAGCCGGCGCAGTTAAATGGTATGCATCACAGGCGGAGCCATAGCCTAACATTAAAGCACGAGGCGGGCGATGCCGGCTGCGGCATAAATCTGCGGATTCCAATACCAGAATCGCAGCCCCTTCACCCAGATTCAGTCCTAGCCGGTCGGCATCAAAGGGTTTGCAGGGCCCCTCATCGGTAATCATCAATGAGATAAAACCATTGTAGGTTACCCGGCACAACTCATCGGCGCCACCGGTAAGAACGATGTCGCAAATTCCCGAACGAATCCACGATGCTCCACATCCAATGGCATCGGTGCCGGAAGAGCAGGCATTAACAATTGTTTGACAGGGCCCGGTCAAACCAAATGCTTCGCCAATGACCTGCGCCGGATTGCTATTCAAAAACCGGGTGATGGCACTCATGTCCGGATGATGTCCCTGGCTATATTCCCAATAGAATGCTTCATTGTTCATCGCACTGCCGACAGTTGTACCGATACAGACACCGATTCTTTTATCCTGCAAATGTTCACGGCTTAATCCGGCATCAGCCAGCGCTTCCCGGGCTGCGGTCAGTGCAAAGTCGGCGGGTAGCAGGATGTCCGGATTCCGGGCGGCACCATCCAAGAAGTACTGTGGTGAGACTTCAAAAACCGGATAGGCTGCGGCATGGTCACTTGAAAATCGGCTCGGTGCTTGTGGTGCGCGACTGCCATTAGCGAGGGATTGCATGCATGCCGGCAAGTTTAATCCGGCGGCACACAGACATCCAATACCGCTGACTGCAACCGTTGGTGCTGAATTCATGCGGCCTGCCGCTCCTCGATGAATTGACTCAAAGCATTGATAGACTGAAAGGCCACGCGCCCTTCTTCCATATCCTTGATTTTAACGCCAAAATACTTTTGCACCTGGACGACAAGCTCAACGGCGTCTAAAGAATCTAACGCAAGGCCCTCGCCGAATAAGGGTGCATCATCATCGATTTCTTCCGGCGTTATTTCCTCGATATTCAACTCTTCAATGATGGTTTTCTTGAGTTTTTCGTTCAAAGTCATTATCAGTTCTTCCTTTCTTGAGCGAGTTAGTATTTATGCCACATATTAAAAAAATTAAAAAATTGATAGGGATGCGCCTGAACATATCGCTCCAAATCTTTGACGAACCGAGTGACGTAGGGCCGAAACCCCTCAGCCGATCTCCCAAGATTTTGCGGCACGTTGATAATTTGGGAAACCTCCAAGTCATACCTGTTGTCACCCGATTTGCTTGAGAACAAAACGACAACCGGAACTCCTGCAGCTGAAGCAATCTTGAAAGCGCTATAGGGAAACAGGGCTTCTTCATTAAGAAATTGAACTGGAAGACTGTTTTTAACGCTACCGAGAACCCGGTCGCCCATCATGCAGAGAATTTGTCCCTCTCTCAGTACATTGAGCATTTCCAGCGTACCGCCAAGGTAGCTGCGCGGATCAATTATCCGAACGGGGCTTGAAGCGCCGGCGTAGTCAAAATAATGTCGATCAAAATTTCTATCTTCACGATTGAGAAGCAGGTTAACCGGAATCTTGAGAAAATTAAGGGCCGTAAGTGCTACTTGCCAGCAACCCACATGGGATAGCAGCAAGATGAATCCCCGGCCTTCATCGACCAGTTTCAGCAGCTTTTCCCGGCTGGAAACTGTAAAACACATCTTGTCAGTTCCCACTGTGCCTGCGATAGCCCGGTCAATCAATAGGCGACCCATGGCCAGAAACATGCGAAAACAGTTTGCGTAGTTTTTCCAGAGCGGTTGATTGGGGAACCGGCGCTGCAGATAAGGATAAGACTGCCGGCGAATGGACGGCCGGCATAAGACGTAATAGAGCACGACCCAGTACAATGCAAAATAGGCGAGCCGCTGGCCACCGAACCGGAGAAGGCCGTAAAAAATATTATAGCCGAGGCGATTGCCGAGACTGCGACCAGACCACTGGTTTGGCATTGTGAATGCCGCATTGGGTTCAGTTCGATGCACGGATAGTCCTTTTTACTATTAGGGCTGTCATAAAAAGAATACACCACATGATGACGGAAATTGCCGGGGCCAGGATAACAGATCCGATGACCCATTCAAAAAGTCGTTCCAATCCCTGATATCCAAGGGTTTGCAGGGAGACCTCAGTTAAAAATTTTCCATGGCGCAAAAAATATCCGGTCTCGATACACAGGGCCGGGATCAGCGGTGGCATACAAAATTGGCTGGTGCCCACAGCTGCAAGCTTGTTTAATCGGAAAAATCCCGCAGTGAACAAGATCGTAATGGTGTGCAAACCGATTAACGGCAAGGTACCCAGAAACACTCCCATGGCGCCAGCTGTTGCCAGCTGGCTAGGTGACAAATTTTCTGTCAGCAACGTTTTTAAGAAGCGAATGGGATGCCATATGGAGATCTTAGGGTTGCCCCTATCGCAGTCCAGGATCCGGCGGTGGGGTACTGGAACAAGCGAGCGTAAGGTAAGTTTGGTGTTCAGCAGGCTCAACCGCACATTATCCCTAAAAACATGGAAATGGGAAATTCGCTCAGAACGCGGGGGATAATACACTGAGATATCCACCTCACGTAACGCTATCCCGGCCCATGCTGCCTTTACCAGGACTTCCACTTCAAAAGCATATCCTTTTTCGCGAAGGTTCAGCCGTTCCAGCACCACAAGCGGATAGGAACGAAGGCCGCTCTGGGTATCCCTGACCACTTGTCCGGTCTGAAGCCGCAACCAGAAATTAGAAAAATGGCGCCCAAACCTGGATAGGCCTGGTACGTCCATCGTTTGGAAATCGCGTTTTCCGACGACAATGGCGTAGGGGTCCCTTTTCACCATGGGAACAAAACGTTTGAAGTCATCGGGTTCATGCTGACCATCAGCATCGATGGTTACCATGTGCGTCATCCCAAGGCGGCAGGCGGCTTTGGCGGCTGTTAATATGGCCGCCCCTTTGCCGCGATTGATCGGGTGGTGCAACACAATGACGTCCAGCCCCTTCAAGGTGTTGAGGCCACTGTCGGTGCTGCCGTCGTCAACGACCATGACGGTATCGTGAACTTCAAGGGCCTTTAGGACGACGTCCCGTAAGGATTTAGCGTGATTGTAGACCGGTATGACAATCACGAATTTTATTTTATTATTAATCATATTTAGACTGATGACTATGAAACCGATTCTTTAATTTCGAAATCGGATGACGGATTCTTCAAGCCCTTGCGGTTGCTGGTAGCCGCGAACCGTATAAAAGATCCCAGGTGGCGAATAAACCGGATCCAGCTGTCAGGGGATTTCCACAGCATTGTGATATAGCCCCAAAGCACCCTGGCCCGCAGAAAATGCGTCTTATAGAATTCCTTGAAACGTCTCTGCAACCCCTCTTTCGTCATTCCACTTGGAATAAACACAAAGTGCATACAGTCCATCTTCTCCCAATCCTCCTCAAAGGTGCCGACATCATGGATCGATTCATAAAGCGGTGAACCCGGAAAAGGCGTGAATTTGGACAGATTAAAATCGTCGACGGGCAGCGAAAAAACGAAGTCCATACTTTTTTTGATACTGGCTTCCGTTTCCCCGGGCAGTCCCATCATCAAAAGTCCCTTTGTGCGAATGCCGGTCTGTTTGATCAGCTGAATTTTTTCGGCCAGCATCTCCAGGCTGGCATTTTGGCGATGTTGAGCCAGAAGATTTTCATCCCCGGTTTCGATCCCGAGGCTAATCATCCAGCAGCCGGCAGCATGCATTTGTTCAAGCAGTGGCCGATCAATATGCTCCGCTCTGACAGCACAGTTAAAGGTCATTTGCAGGGGCCGATTGATCATCTGTCGAGTGAAGTCCTCCACCCGCTGACGATTAAAGGTGAATTGATCATCGTAGAAATTGATGTGTCTAATACCGAAGCGCTCCTTGAGATACCGAAGATGTTCATACAGGTACTCGGCCGAGTTGTAGCGGAACGTACGCCGGAATACCGATCGGTCACAATAACTGCAGGCGTAAGGGCAACCACGGCTGGAAATGCAGCTGGTATTGGGTGCTTTGGGATAGTTGAAAATCGGCAAACTGTAAGCCTGGGGATATCCGGCAAGTTTTTCGTAGGCCGGAAAGGGCAATGTATCCAGCTCAATTCCCTTCCGGCGGTAGCCGGTAAACATAATCTCACCGGTGCTCGAGCGATAGATCAAACCCGGTATGCGCTCGGGGGCGGAATCCCTGCTTTGCAGCAACTCGGCGAGGGTTTGTTCACCTTCACCGACAACGATGAAGTCTACCACCGGATATGCCGCAAGGATTCTCTGCTTCAATGCTGAAACATGGGCACCACCGAATATCGTCCGGATACCGGGAAGACTTCCTTTCGCCAGCTTTGCAATCCGGATCCCGTCTAAAAATCCAGACGTCGTACAGCTGATTCCGATCCATGCCGGCTGTCGTGTCAGCAGGTTATCGCGGATCAGTTGATCCGAATCCGGGCGTGCGAAACAATCGACAATGGTGCATTGGATGCTTTGTTTATCCAAATAGGCCGCAATGCTCGCCAGACCAAGGGGCGGCATGAGATTCGCCACACGGGATATGTCCTCCTTGGCCGCTCCGGCAGGGTAGCCCAGCGGGTGGACGAGCAGAATTCGATCGAAATTCAATTTATTCATAATTAAAGGAAATCAACTTATCCCAAAGCAGACCGCGAAAACCGAAACGATTCATCGTCGCCATTCTCAGCAGGGCTTCGGAAGGCGGGAAAATCCGATTTCGATGGCCCCGAAAGGCTGCGGCAATCGTTGTATTCATGATTTCGGGATCGATGTTGGGCGAAAAATAATAAACCGGTTTCAAGAGCGAGTCCTTTTCAGCCAGCAGGCCCTCTCGCACGGCAAGGTCATGCACCGCGGTGTCCGGAAGGATACGGATGCCGGAAAAAGCAAACATAACACACTGCTCCAGTCGATTTAAATTTTCCAGCCCCTCGCTGACCGTATGCAATGTTTCCCCGGGTCCGCCGAAGATGAAAAAATGGGCGCAGGCGATCTCCGCTTTAATGCAAAGCCGGTTGAATTCGACGACCTTCTCAAAAGTGAACTGTTTGTTCAAACCGGCCAGGGTGGTATCACTGGCGGCATCGGTGCCGAGTTCCATGGCTCGCAGTCCCGAGCGCTTCAGCAAGTTCAGCTCATCCGCACGAATCCCCTGAGGGCGGAAATAGCCATACCAGGAGATATCGAGATTACTTTTCACCAGGGCTTCGGCAAGGCTCAGGTAATGACCGGCAACGTCATTAAATACCGAATCGGTAAAAAAGAAGGTGTCCACCCCAAATTCCCGCTGGGCCTGTTGAATTTCTTCGACAACTTGATCGGGGTCCTTTACCCGCAGCCGAGGGCCTTCCAGTTTTGGATAACTGCAATAATGACAATTGTGCGGGCATCCTCGTTTAGTCTGAAGATTGACCATCCCGCTGCGATCGAGATAGAAATTGATCAATTCTTTTTCCCAGCATGGAGATCCCATACTCTTGCCGTTGAGCAAGCTGCGGTTGCCGTTGACAATGCGAGGAACGATTTGGTTTTGATTGAAAGCTGCCGCGAGGTCGCACAGTGCCTGTTCTCCTTGTCCGACAACGCCGTAATCTGCCTCGATGTAGTCAAGGATATCCTCCGGCATGATCGAAAAGCCCGGTCCTCCAACAATTACAGGTGCAACGCTGGCTTGCCGGATGACTTTCACCAGCCGTTTGGTTTCGGCAAGATACCATTCACGTTCAGCGGCAAAGGAATCAACGTTATCAATATTACGCAATGAAATTCCTACAAAATCGGGAGCGAACTCTTGCAGCGCCCCACGTAACCGCTCGTCCGAGCATTCCGTTGCCAGATAATCATGCTGGCACACCCGGTGACCTGCCTTCTTGAGTCCGGAAGCCACCACGGCCATGCCCAGCGGGTAGACCGGATAGGGATCGGTGCTGATATTGGATGAAAATAGAAAAAATTTACTCATGCTGCGGCGGTCTTCCTTTCAAAGCCGTTGCGTCTACGGAGATTGTAACGGCGAAAGGTTCCGTCTTCCATTTCGCGTTTAATCACCTTCATAAAGAGATTACCCATTTTGAGTTGATAACCGGCATCAGCATAAAAGGTCTCCCAGGCATAATGGTAAAGCTCCTGGAGTTTTTGCGGTGACATACGCCGGGGCTGGAAAACCACCCTGTCGCAGGTGTAGTCGCCCCAGTTGTTGCTCAGAATGCGCCCCTCTTTTTGGAATTTGGTGCGGATCGGAGAGTGTGGAAAAGGGGTAAGGATCGTAAATTCGGCCATATCGAGTTCGATTTCGATCAGAAAATCCACCAACCGTTTGATGGCATCTTCGTCCTGGTCGTCCGTGCCGAGAATAATGGTACCTTCTACACCGATGCCATGATCCTTGAGCATTTTGATGCGATCTCTGATCACATCGGAGGTGTCGAACACCGCCTGGTACACGTACCAGCAGCCAGCCTCCGCTGCCAGTTTAAGAATTTCATCATCATAAAGCACGGGATGCGACACCCACTTCTTTTTGAGGGGGGCCATGGCCTTAAAAAGCTTCATTAACCATTGGCGGTCCTGGGACAGCGAATTATCGACAAGGAACAAGCGGTTGTTGGGAATGGCTGCCATCTCTGCAATGACTTTTTCGATCGGTCGGGGGCGAAATTTCCGGCCACCCAAATATCCAACACAGCACGGGAAACAGTTGAAACGACAGCCCCTTGAAGCATGCACCAGATCAAACATCTGAACGTTGCGATAATTGTAAAGTTCCCGGTTGAGAATATCACGCCGGGCCGGACCGACACACTGAATATCCGGCGGATCGTTCAAATAGTCGTAGACCTTTTTCATCCGCCCATTTCTAAAATCCTCGATTACGGATGCAAATCGGCCCTCAATCTCTCCGAGAAAGACTGCATCCGCATGCCGGGCGACCTCTTCGGCATGGAGCATGGTGGCGATTCCGCCAAAAATTACCGGAATGTTCAAGGCACGATATCGATCGGCGATTTCAAAAGCCCGGGGAATCTGGCAGGTCAACAATACCGATAGTGCCACCAGATCGACGGGTTCATCAAAATCAATCGCCTGCAAATTAGCATCGATAAATTTCAATGACACATCTTCCGGTACCTCGGCGGCAAACACCACCGGACCGTGCGGCGGCAGATGAAACTCGGTTTGATGTTCCAGTTTAGGCCAGTTCGGAAAAATTAATTTCATTTTCATATGCTTATCCTTCAAGGTGCAGGTTGATTGCTAATTTGCTCCGAACCCGTCGTTACGTTGGGTCCGTTTTCACAAAATTCAGGAACTGGATTTCCGGGCCTGGGACGCATTTTTAACGCTTTCTTCTGCCGCACCGACGCCGTCACACACATCTGCGCCAGCATCGCAGTATTCGCTATCCCACATCCATTGAACGTCACTCGACCGCCTGGATGCAGACCAAGCTCTCCATAGGCTGCCCGATTCTCTGTTACGGTCTTTTCGATGACAAAAAATAACGCGCCGCACGCCGTACGACCGGATTCCTCAAATGGGGGTGGCGCATTCAAGTCGCCCACCCCGCTGAGGACCGTTTTAAATTGCCCGTCAGCCATGCCGGACAAGCTCAATCGAATGCACCAGAGATCGGACGTCTTTGACTGACTGATGATAAAACTTGGTCCGGTCAGGCCGAAATAAATAGCAGCTTCGCCCAAATAACTGTTGGGCAAGGTGTAGGCAAACAAATTGGGACTTGCCAGACGCCCGCCGTCAGGCATCACGGTATCAAAATAACTTATATCCGTATCGAGGCAGCCGGTTACGGTTGAAGCGACGAGGCCGATGGGTCGCTTCTGTTGCCAGCGATCCAGGCCGGCGTCTTTCAGCGCGAAGGCAATTGCCGTAAGACCCAGCCGGGAGAACCGATCTAACCGCCCAAAGTGCGGGTAAGGTTTTTCAAATCCTTCCTTACGAGTGATTTCGGGCAGTTTACCGGCTTGCCATTCGAAACGATCGTGATCCCGGCCGCAGCCCATGGAGGTCGGTGTAACCCAGCCGATGCCTGTAATGACAGCCTTCACGGCACACTTCCTTTTCCCAAAATTACAGCGGCATTGATACCCCCGAAGCCGGAGTTCGTCGTTAGCAGATGGTCTCCAGAAATATCTACCGCGTGCGATGCAACTCTGCCTTCCGCTCCCGGCGCCGCCCTCGAAAAGCCCACCGTCGGGGGAACAGTTTGGGTGGCAAGGGCTTGCAAGCCCACCGCCACCTCGATGCCTCCGGCAGCGCCCAGCGTGTGGCCAATGGCGCCTTTGATCGAAAAGATGGGAATCAATTGATCACCAAAAATTTGACCGAAGGCTTCTAATTCCATTTGATCGTTATACACAGTTCCCGTGCCATGGGCGCTGATCGCAGTTATTTCGCTCGTATTCAGACCGGCAACCTGAAGTGCCCGGCTGACCGCCTGGCACAGGCCGCATCCATCCTTGGCGGGTGCCGTAATGTGGCTGGCATCTCCGGCCGCTCCCCAGCCAAGGATCGTTCCCAGCCGGTGACGTCTTTCTTGGCGGGCCCGTGCCTTGCTCATCACCAAAAGCGCTGCTGCGCCTTCGCCCAGTGAAAGACCGTTACGATTCCGGTCAAAGGGACGGCAGGATTTGTCGGATAAAGCCTGCAGCGCTGAAAAACCGGAGAAAACAAATTCAGTCACCAGATCCGCGCAACAGACCAGCACAGCTTCCGTGCAGCCTGTGGCAATCAACATGGCGGCCTGCATGAGGGCCATGGTCGAGGAAGCACAGGCGGCGCTGATGTTCAGACATTCACCCTCCAACTTGAGCTGGCGGCGAATCTGCTGAAATAGCCCGTCAAGCATCGTATCATCCAGATCGGCCGCATACCCGCGACCTGCGCGCTCGAGATTATCAATTCCTGATTTGGTCGTCGCGGTGATGAGCCACGTGTCCGGTGATACCGGGTGCAGTTCGCGCAATAAGCGCGCCACAAGTGCCTGGACCAGAGAGCGCCCATCGTCCGGCGCCAAATCGTCAATACAAGACGCAATATTGGCACTGTAGGTGTCGGCGGCAAAACGTTGTACCGGCTTGATTGCCGACCGGCCTTTCATGAGGGATTCCCACAACGCTTTAAGGTTCCCAAACGGTGTAATCACTGCCGCATCCGTAATCCAAATGCTTTTCATTCCAGCTCCCCAGCTTCCCATTTTCGGCAAAACTCTTCGTAAAAACCAGGCGGAACCACCAGAATGTTTCCGTTCTTATCCAGCAGCATTTGTACGGAATAACCGGTGGTGGACAGCTCGCCGCTGCCGTTGCGAATGATAAATTCGAAATTCAAGCGGGCAGCTTCAGACCAGTGTAAAATACCCTCGATTTGCATGGTTTCCTCAAATTGGAGGGGTCGGTAATAGTCAAAGTGCATCTTTTTAATCGGTGCGATCACACCCTGGGAATAGAAATCCATGTAACCGATGCCGTATTTTTGCCCCAGAGCAACACGCGCATCTTCGAAATAGCTCGGGTATCGTCCATGCCAGACAATGCCCAGGCAATCGACCTCCTCAAAGCGCACTGTTCTCTCAATCCGGACCCGCAATGGATCCGGCTGGTCACCGTGTACTTTGAAGTAAGGCTTCATCATTTGATTTCTTCCTTTTCAACAAACGCCAATCGAAACGCCGACGCCAGTCCTTCGGCAACACCAAGTCGGGCTTCATAAACCAGCCGGTCGCCAACCTGTCGCCGGTGAAACGCGACTTCGATTTCCTGCCCGGGCTGAAGCGGAAGATGAAACTTGGCTTTTTCCACAGTGGCCAGTTCCAGGTGGTGACCGCAATGTTCCTCGATTAAGGTTTGCGCCGTCAGCAACTGAACAAAGGCGGGCAGAATCGGATATCCGGGGAAATGACCCGCAAACCCGATAAAATCTACTCCAAACCGATAACACTGTTTGACACCATCGACTTCGGTTTCAGTTATTGCGCTCACCGTTGATGAAACTATCTCTTGTTTGAGTTTATGCATCATTTTCCAATCCCTTGCATTGCGTCCATTTCCAACCTCTTCGTGAAAGAGCCGGGATAACCAGAAGGGCCGACGGTACGGCCGCCGTGATACCGAGCAACACCGTCACGCCAATAGAGTGCAGGGCCGGATGGCGCGCCAGTACGAGGGCGCCGAATCCGGCCAGGGTCGTCAATCCGGAGACGCATACCGCACGTGAGGTACTGTGGTCGGTTGGGTTGGACAATTTATTCACCATGAAAATTCCGTAATCGACCCCTATACCGATTACCAAAATGGCGGCGATGACATTGATCAAGTTAAAGGTCATCCCCAGGGCCCCCATCACGCCCACCATAAACAACACGCCCGATACGACCGGGATCAGTGCCAACAAAATCATTTTTAGGTTCCGGAAGAGTAAGCTAAGGCAGACACACACCACCGCTGATGCGGCCAAAATAAACTGCAGAAAATCATCTGCGATCGCCTGGCTAATGATATGATGAAATTGCATCTGGGATGCCAATTTGATCCCGGCCAGATTATTACCGCGCCGCTGGATTAGATCGGCCATGTTGGGCGTATCTGGAACAAGGGTCAGCACAGCGGTACGAGCATCTGTTCTAACAATTAAAGAATTTACAATTTCTTCCAGACCAAGCGCCATCAGATCTTCAGGGTTGATCAGGGTTGACGGCCGGGAGAGACGTTTAAAGAAAGGTGTAAACGCATCGGGCCGAAAGCCCATTACACTTCCCAGGCTGGTCAGCAATTGACGCAGACGTACTTTGTTTGCCTCTGACCAGAATTCAATCCAACGCTGCTGATTGGCCCGTTGGGAGACATATGAAGGAAGAATCGGCGCCAGACTCACGATCCCCTCTGCCGCCTCATTGGCAGATAAGTATTGAAAAAGTCGATCGTTGGTTTCCAGCGCCGATTGGAGATCTGATCCTTCGGCGAAAATGACGGCATTTCCCCGCATATCCCCCCACGCCCGGCGCAGTTTGACCTCGGCAGCGCGGATGTCATCCGGCACCAGGTTTAGCACACGCAAGTCTCCTTTAAACTGAAGCTTGGAGGCCTGCCAGGCACAGATGGTCAAAAGCACCAGCCAGCAGCAAATGATGGCCATGCCGGCCGGCTTAAATTTTTGGATACTGTGCGTTGTCCCCTCCTTTTTTGGAAACGCCCCGGTTTTTGCTAGATGGGGAAATATGATCAGTGACAAAATCAAGGCCGCACCGATGCCGATTATGGAAAAAACTGCCAGCTCGCGTTGCACCGGTAAACTGGAAAAAAGCAAAACGCTAAAGGCCCCCATCGTTGTCAGGGAACTGAATACAATCGGACGCGACACCTGAGCCACCGTCATTGCCATATGGCGTGGTTGGGTTCGCAGGGCAAAATACACATGGATGGCAAAATCCACCGAGATGCCGAGCAGAACAGCCCCGAAACCAATGGTTATCGCCGAAACCCGGCCATATACCAGTGAGACCCCGGCAGCGGCAAAACTGAGTACCGCGAGCGGAACCAAAAAAACAAAAAGTCCGCCCCATGTCCGCATAAACATCAGAAAAACAGCGAAAATCGCAAGGGATGAGCAGATCAGGATAATGAAGACATCCTGTTTGATCGCATCGGTGTTGGCCAGGGTATACCGGTGACCGCTGATCAGCGAGACGTCGATGGTATCCGGAACCCTGGCCGACGCCAGGCGTTGAAAATGGTCCAGCATTTGTCTGGCCCGATGCGCGTCAGTTATCGCGAAGGGGGTATCCGCAATCAAAAGTGTACTGCGCCCATCGGAGCTGATAAAGTGGCCATCCTTGAGCTGCATCCGGGGAATCATTTTTAAAAACCGAAGCTTTTCCGCACCGATAAACCGTAGTGCCAGGGGATCAATCTGCAACAGGCCTTTCATGGCAGACCCCTCCGGAGTCAAAAGCCTGGCATACAATTCCTTTAAAGAGCGCTGAACATGTTCGGATGTCAACTGGTGCTCAATTTTTTTTATATCCCCTTCGGTGATCAGGTTGGACTCGGCCTTGATCAGCCAGGTGAAAAGCTCCCAGCCAACTGATTCGCCAGGCCCGGTAGACACCCGCGTAAAATAAGGCGGCGTCATGGCCTCGGCCAGCTGATCGACCGCCGCAATCAGTTGGCCCTCAGGCATATCGGCCCCCCCATCCAGGTTGACGATCACCTTGCGGGCAAACGGCGTTTGCTGCAAAAGCTCAAAATCCATCACTGCATTGGATCTGTCATCCGGCAGCATGGATCGAATGTCTTCATGCATGTCCAAGCGCCAGAAGACCAGAATGCTGACCATAATGGCCGCCAGCGTTACTGCGTAAAGGATTCGCCGGCGACCTTCAAAAAATAGATACAATTTTGCAAATAATTTAGTTGAAAGCATCATCAGCTACGTATTGACCCAACGCCAGATGCGATATTCCCACCCCACCAACGATGGAATCTTCAGTATTTCTGGTGCAAGAATTAGCGGTCCGGCCGACCATTTCTGTCTGCACCCCGAGAATCTGATTTCTTTGGCCCAAATAAGCTGTCCGGCAAGGCCGTGTTTATTTGGGTATTGAAAAACCGGATTGCAGTGAAATCTCCGTCGGGCTCATGGACCTCGACCGTGCGGACGTGGCTGGCATCGGTGGCAAAAACGATGCGAAGATGATCCAAGTATTTTTTTTCCCGGGCAGATTTTGGATCAAGCTTTAGGTCTACCGGTTCGACGCCTAACACCTGAATGCGATACTGTTTCTGCAGCCGTGTAAAATCCGCTTTGGCCCAGGAAAACACCTGATCTGAAAATATTTTAATGAAGGGCACGCGCTTGACGTTAAACGTTTGCGGTATTTCGGTTTGCGCATCCCAGCGAGCGGCATACTTTCCGTTTACGGCAAATCCCGAAACAACGGGATCGTTTAATTCCCATCGCAGCCTGTTATGGCGCTTGTAGAAGAAACGGCCTTTCGATGTCAGGACTTTATCCAGCATGCTCAAGTGCTTTTCCTGGGTGAAGTCGCTGGACAGGGTTTTCACCTGTGACGCCGATGCCGCTATTTCAGAAAATATTTTAACTTTTTCCTGGCAAGCTCCCGATTCGGCTGCCGGCAAATCCGTGAAGCTAATACCAGATACGCACAATAGTAAAACGATGAACCAGAAATGTCTCATTGCCTTGTCGCCTCCGCCTGATCGGTATCCTGGACCCACAATTTAATCTCCCCTTCGGCGATGATTTCCTGTTCGCGAGTAACCGTTCCTGCGACCACTGCAAATCCTGCAATCGAACCCACCGTTTTTACGTTTATCCGCAAAGGATCTCCTGCAAATACAGCGCTCCGGAACTGTATTTTACGAATTCCCACTAAAAATCCCTGTTTCACGGGGTTGCCGGTGCGGCAATCATCATATCCTTTGACCGCCGCATAAGACTGGGCGATCATTTCCGCTACCGCCAGGGTGTCAAGCCGACCGTCGCCGGCAACCAGCGCATGATCAAAGGAAACCAATGCTGCAACCGTACCGCCTTGATCCTTGAATTCGACCAGGCGGTCTATCAGACACATGGGTTTGCGGTGCGGGATCAGCGTTTCAACCGGCACAGATAGTCCCGGATCAGATGTCAACATTACCAATTCCTTGTATGCTGCCCCTCGGGGGACGCGAATCAGATCGATTATTAAAATTGCTTCTGGCCACTTGACCCGCAACCGCTGAAGCCTGGCCCCTGTGAGAGTTGATTTCAATCAGGTTTTGCGCCAGCATGTGTTTAACAACTTTTTGAATGGCGCGGTGCGCCGAGGGTCCCGTGAACGCTGCCGGTTGCACCGGTTTCAGGGCTCTCAAGGTCACCCGGGCCGGCTTAAGCCACCAGCGACCAGCCGGCAGAAGTTCATCGGTTCCGGCGATGCACAGCGGTACAATTTTGGTGCCGGTCTCAACGGCCAGCTTGAAAGCTCCGGAATAGAAGCGTTGCAGCCGGCCGGTGCGGCTACGGTGTCCTTCCGGGAAAAACAAAATCCCTCCCTTTTTTGACAGGGTTTCAGCCGCGGCCTGGGTGATCTTCTGCCACGGCGACCGTTCGACGTTCAGGTAGCCGGCCAAATGCATAAACGGAGCGTACCAGAACATTTTAAAGGGCCACGCCCTGACCGTCATGCTGACATTATTAAATGGCATTAGCGCCAGACAGAAGATGTCGAAAAAAGAGAGGTGATTGACTACCAGGATGCAGGGCGGTTTAATCTCTTCCTGATCAAAACCTTCCCTATTAAACCGCACAAACGGGGCCATAATCGCTAGCCATCCACGACCATACAACCAGATCATCTGACGCATGATTCGATCCCCGCTCCAGCGTGTGGTGATTTTCCATACCGAGAACAAAGCAGGAAAAAGAATTATGCTCAGCACCGTCCAGACCAGCATCAACGGCAAAACAGTCAAATTCATAAGAATCGTTATCCAAACGTCTGTTTGATGGCTGAATCGTAAGCATTGCGGTCGCGAGATTTTCATACTAATTGTTTAATTCTTTTTTCTTATTGATCACAAAATCATGTATATCGCCTAAAGCTCGGATTTTCTGAATAGAATCATCCTCGCGGATTTTGAATTGGAAGGCATTTTCCAAGACAACCACCATATCCACAATATCCAGGCTGTCCAGCTCTAAATCATCAAAGATTAATGCTTCCGGCTTCATACTTTCACTACTCAGCTCGAACTCTTCGGCCAGACTTGTGTTAATTAAGCCTATGATTTCCTGGTCAGTCATTTTGATATCTCCGTATTATGAGTGATGAATTAACGCCGCCAAGGGCAAAATTATTTTTAATTGCTGTTTGAATGTTGGCTGTGCTCAATGTTCGAACATGGCGGATATTCGCGCATGATTCATCGACATTATCCAGATTCAGTGTCGGTATAAGACACCCCCGGTTCAGCATTCCCACCAAAGCTGCCAACTCCAGGGAACCGCTGGCGGCCATGGTATGGCCCAGATGACCTTTCAATGAGCTTAGCGGCACCTTGCCGCCAAATAATTGATAAATGGCTTTGCTTTCAGCGATATCTCCCTGGAGCGTTGCAGTGGCATGGGCATTGACATAGTCAATGCTTTCCGGAGTTAGACCGGCGTCCTCCAGTGCCGTGCACATACATCTCGCAATGGAGTCAGTGCCCGGATTAGCGATGCTGGAAGGATCCGAAACCGTCGCAAAGCCAATGATTTCAGCCAGGATGTTTACGCCCCGGGCGCTTGCCGACTCAAGAGATTCCAGAAGCAAAATACCGCTGCCCTCGGAGCAGACCACGCCGTCACGATCGCGGTCAAAAGGACGGGGTGTGCGATGGGGTTGGGCATTGAAATTGATCGATGCGGCATTCAACATGTCAAACGTTCCCGTCGTCAGCGGGTGATATTCGTCAGCACCGCCACAGAGCATGAACTGCTGCCTGCCCAAAGCAATCATTTCGTATCCATAGCCCACGGCTTGACAGCCGGTCGAACAGGCCGCCGATGGTGATAGAATGCGGCCGGTAATTCCCAGTACCTGCGAAACATTGACGGCACAGGAGTGATTCATGATTTTAAAAAAAATCGTCGACTTGATCCGCTCCAGATCGCGCGTTGCCAAAAAATTTTTAAAAAACTCCTGGTTGGTCTGGGTGCTGCCGATAGTTGAGCCGACAGCAACACCCATCTGACCGCTGGCGCATTCCGCCGCACTCAATCCCGACTGTTGCAAGGCTTCCTGACTGGCCAGCGTGGCATAAACAGACATATTGGACATCGAGCGCCGGTACTTGCGGGGTATTTCTTTCGGATCTATATCCGGCACCAGGCCGGCGACTTTGCTTCGGACCCCATTAATTGGGTCCAATTTGTCGACCTGCCTGATAGCACTGCGGCCGGCCATCAATGAATCGATCAGCAAATCCTGACCTTTGCCGTAAGGCGAGACGGCTCCCATACCTGTTATGACGACGCGTTTCATCTATATTTCTGAATTTGTTTTAAAAGTTGTTTTTGTCCAATGATGAATCCGCAAACCAAAAAAGCCGAAATGATCGCACCCATAATCCCCGGTGCCACGATGGCCTGACCGGCCAGATATAGATTTTTAACCTTGGTCAACGGCAGTGGATTATATTGACCGATTTTATGCTTAACGCCATACATGCTGCCGAAGGGATTGTGGGTGAAATCCCTTAGGGTCAAAGCTGTGGCACACTCGGCATGTTCAATATTTCCGGCAAGCTCGGGAATACTTCGTTCCATATGCTGCCTCAGTTTAAATGCGATCTTATCCTTAAACTGATAATATTCCAGAGGGCGCTTCCCCGAGATCGACTGAGACCATGGTTCCGTATCGTTACGGGATGCGGGGACAATGCCGATCAATCCGGACTTTGTCAATTTAGAATCCTCCGGCAATGAGCCGCATACATATAACGGCCGATTATTCAAGCGATTATTCTCCCACAAACCGGTCAGGTCCCAATCGCTTGTCATCACCAGGTTATTGCGGATCAACATTTCGGGAACAGCACGACTGGCAATGTAAAGAATGTAGGCCGAGATGGTTTCTTCCAGTTGCAACAGACGCTTCCGGTAAGCCGGACGAAATGCAGATGTCGGTACCAGGTTTAATAATTCGATAGGATGGACAGTTGAAATGCAGCCACGGCAATTAAGAGTTTTGCCGTCGTGCAGGCGGATTCCCGCAGGCGAGGTATCGGGAGAAAAGATGATTTCGTTCACCCCTTGACCGCAATACACATCAACATCCAATTTTTCCAGCTGTGATTCATATGCCTTTGTCAGAGAGCGTCCGCCCCCCTTGATGCCATGGACCGACTCGTAGTAGGAGCCGGCTATACACGAATGAAAGGCCAACGGAGCTTCTTCGGGTGGCACACCATGAAGCAGACAGTGAATCGAGAGCACCCATTTGAGGGCGGCATTGGTGGTAAGCCGATCTAAAAAATCTTTTAAGCTTGGACCGTGAAGGCCTTTAGGGGCACCGGAATCGAGAAAATCGGGGTTTAGATTAAGATAGGGAAAAGAATTGAACGTGTCTTTGACTGTTTGAAGGTATTCATTGATAGCGCTTGATTCCAGGGGAAACGCCTCAAGCAAACGTTCTCGGATCCTTTCGTATCCATAAGGAAAGCGCAGCTCAAAGCCCTCCTCTTGGCAGCGGATAAGGTCAAAGCCATCCGGATCAAAGGGCACTTTTTCCAATCTGTCGGAGAGTCCCAGATATTGGAACAAGGCGTCTAGTATTTCACCGTCGCCCAGGCTGCCGGTGTAATGAAATCCGCTATCAAAATAAACGCCTTTGCGGGTAAATCCTCGGATTAGCGGGGCCGGTTTTTTGGCTTTTTCGACCAGCGCAACATGATAACCGTTTTGGGCCAGTATAATCGCTGTAGATAAACCTGAGACGCCGGCCCCGATAACGACGAAGTCGTACTTCATCCATCGAACCTCAAAATCAGACAAGAGTTTGTTCCGCCAAATCCGGCGGCATTACACATGATGGTTTCAGGTGACCGCTGGATTGTTTCCGTCACAATATTCAATTTTTCAGATTCTGCATCCGGTGTTTTAAAATTTAAATTTTTAGCGATAAATCCTTCCCGGGCCATAATGACAGAGTAAACCACACTGGATGCGCCTGCCATCCAGAGCTCATGACCCGTCATGCTCTTGAGCGAAGATACCCATGGTGTTTGTGGTCCGAACACTTTATATATGCTTTGCGCCTCCACCGAATCACCAACCGCTGTTGAGGTGGCATGCGCGCAGATATAATCAATATCGCCGGGTTGAAGGTGAGCCCGGGCCAATGCTTTTTGCATGGTCGTACGTAGACCGTCATTGCTGGGAGCTGAAATATGAACGCCGTCTGAGGAAAATTCGTAAGCCGCTATTTTCCCTAAAATACTGGCGCCTCTTTGTTTAGCCAGATCATACCGTTCTAATACAACGGCTGCCGCCCCACCGCTGGGAACCAAACCATCCCGGTTGGCGTCAAATGGGCGACTGGCTGATGTCGGCTCCTCGGTGCGGGTGGAGAAGGCACCCAGGGCATCAAAGCTGCACATGCATTCCCAATTGATTTCCTGGGCTCCCCCGCAGATGACGCGCTGCTGTCGGCCAAGGGTAATAAGATCAGCCGCCTGACCGATGGCATGTCCCCCGCTGGAACATGCCGAACTGATGGTCCAGCAGGCACCCTTCGTTTTCAGGATGGTATTAAGATTCATGGTGATATTAGAATTCATCGAGCGAAAAACGAGCCCACTGCCGATGGATTTGCTCTCCCCATGCTTGCGCAGCAGTGCCACCTGTTCTACCGCTGCCTGGCAGCTGGAATCACATCCAAATATCAGCCCGGTTTCATGATTTTGAATGTCGTCCTCACCAAGCCCGGACATTGTCAAGGCTTCGTCAACCGCCGCATAGGTTTGGATCGCAAAATCCGGCATGGTTTTGCGACGTTTGCGTGATAAGTAGTCGGTCGGGTTAAAATTTCGAACAGCGCCTGTCAGCGGACTGCGAAACCCCAACTCCTGGCGCTTTTTATCGATGACGATTCCAGATTTACCCTTGCGCAATGACGCCGAGGCGCGGTTGGTATTGTCACCGAGGCAGGAAACGACACCGATACCTGTTATTGCTACTTCGTACATAAATTCTTACGAGTCCTTCAATGGAACACACCCTGCTATCGATTGGATGTGAGGTTCTGTTCTGGTGGTTTGGCAAAAAACAGATGGCCTGCTTACGATCATTTCATTCAGGTAAAACGAGATTACATATAAATGCCTCCGTTAACGCCAATGACCTGTCCTGTGATATACGAAGCGCTATCCGAGCTTAAAAAGCGGACAACATTAGCGACTTCATCAGCAGTTCCAAATCGCTGCAAGGGTATCAGCGGTAAGACTTTATCTTTGGGCACATCTTTAATCATTTCCGTTTCAATAAAACCCGGCGAAACCGCATTAACCAGAATGTTGCGTTTCGCAACTTCTGACGCCAGCGCTTTGGTGGCGCCGATCAGGCCGGCCTTGGCGGTTGAATAATTCACCTGGCCGGGCATGCCGCTTTGTCCGGAAGTAGATACGATATTGATAATACGACCCTTCCGTTTCCTCAGCATGCCCATTATGACCCCTTTGGTAATCTGAAAAAAACCATCTAGAGAAACTGATAGTACGTCCTTCCAATCTTGTTGACTCATCCAGATCATGAGCAAGTCTCTATTGCAGCCGGCATTATTGACCAGAATGTCAGGTGTTTCTTTTTCCAGCAGTGGATACAGAACATTTTGGGTAGCTTCAGGGTCGGCAACATCAAATGGCAGCAGCCGGCACTGCCGGCCGGTTTCTTTAACTATTTTCTTGACGTGTTCCGCAGCGTCGTGATCTTTCCGGTAATTGATCCATATGTCAAAACCATCTTTGGCGAGGCCGGCAGCAATGGCCGCCCCGATTCCTTTGCTTGCCCCGGTCACCAGGGCAATTCTGCGATCACCCATTTTGCTTCCCTTATTGATAGTCAATATCTATTACCTTGTGGTTACCATTAAATTTAACGGCCATTGATTTCCATCGATTGCGCCAGTAAATCCAGGTGCTACTCTCTAAAGAAGGCGTTTGGTGTGCAGCAGGGTAACCTAGGGCTATTCGCACACCATTTTTTGTCATGCCAGGATAGGCTTTACCCTCTTTAATACCCTTTTGATCAATTATAGATAGGCGATTTAATTTGACTTTTTGGGGAGATGCAATCAATTCAATATATTGACTGGCACTCATGCCCATATTTCTTGGGTTGTATTCGAAAAAGATTCGGCGCCCATCCACCAATCTTTTAATTGTCAATCCCCTGTGATAGCTGCCGAATTCAACGGTGGAGTTTACCGGTAAAATAAAATGTCCATTTCCGGAATCCGTCCAATTCGCATAACTGGCTTTGCTGTCGCGTATTCCTTGTTGGGCATGAATGTTGTTTTGAAGAAATAATTTTTTTCCTTCATATGGCTTTAGGGAAGTCTGGGTTGCTCCGCTGCAAGCTTGAATAATGATAAACAGAATAAAAATGGCGCCAAAACAGATGTTGGATCGTTTTAAATGCATTGCTTTCCTTCTTTTCTTTTTTTGGTTTATATGGTTGTGATCCTACTGGGCGATGCTCTAAAGGATCGGATGATAAAATCGTGTGCCGTATAAAATGCAATAAATATGCCAGTAGTTTTTTGAGTTTAAATTTTCTAAGTTA
>CAJICI010000319.1_pt1 | contig 25379 bp, 17 predicted proteins | sample 9199571 | NCBI WGS metagenome assembly CAJICI01 (sample SAMEA7708329, study PRJEB35096) | sediment metagenome | biome: marine neritic benthic zone biome [ENVO:01000025]; feature: sediment [ENVO:00002007]; material: shallow marine sediment [ENVO:03000034] sea grass bed [ENVO_01000059] ...
TATGGAAGCCTCCAACTCGTGCAAAATCCAGGTGTCAATATGGACAAAGAACCCATAACATTATCGTAAGGAGGCAGGAGAATAAAATGACTGAATATGATTACTGGAAAATATTTCCGAGAATGCCGAAAAAGGTCACCATTGGCGACATTACCGTCAGGGACGGGTTGCAGCATCTGGAGCAATTTATCTCCACACGGGCCAAAATCTTTTATGCCGAGGAGTTAATATTTGCCGGCTGCCGCAACATTGAAGTGACCAATCTGGGCAATCCCTATCTGATGCCGCAATTTAGCGATGCCGAAGAGATTCTGGCACATTTGCGGAGCGATCGCTTCAAAAACCGCTGCGCCAAAAAAGGGGTTAACTATGATGAGCTCTGTATTACAGCGGTGACCATCCGGGAGGGTTCTGTCGATCGCGCTATTCGGCTCAAGGAAAAAGGGGTGGGCCCTGATCGCTGTTTAATGATGGTTTCAACCGAGGAAGAGCATCATTTCGCCAATTCAGGAACAACGCTGCCGGAATACTGGAAAGAAGCCGAGCGCTGCATCAAAAAATGCACGGACGCGGGCCTGAAAATGTGCGGCACGGTCAGCACGATCTGGGGCAGCCCCATTGCCGGTGCGACGGAACTGCAGGATGCGGTTGATTTTACCAAACGCTGGCTGGAAATCGGCGCTTCCGATATCGAACACGCCGACCATGACGGCAGCGCATCCGCCCCGGATGTGTATCGCTATTTTTCGATGATCCTGGATCAAATCCCGGATACATCCCTTCACATCGCCCATTTTCATGAAACCAAGCGGGTGGCATCGGCCTCGATACTGGCCACGCTGCAGGCCGGCATCACCCATTTTGAAGCCACGCTGGGCGGTATGGGCGGACAGCCGGCGAATTTCCTGGATGACTGCCCGGTACCGGGAACCGGTGAGTATTACTATGAAGATCCTCGTTTTGTAGGCCTGACCTGTCTGGAAGATATGCTGGTTCAAATCGACGAGATGGGGATTGAGCACGGCTACAATGTTGATCGAATTTTATGGCTGGGGCGGCAGATGGAACGCACCGTCGGTCACCGTCTGCGTAGCGAAGCGGTCATCAATGGAAGAACATTAAAAGAAGGACATCCCAAATTTGCCCGTCCGGGTCTTAAAAAGTTAAAAGAAAAAATAGGGGAAACACCCGATCAAAGCTTTCCCAAAGAATGGGATGCGGAGCCTGTTCTTCCGGAACAGTACCGCCCATAAAACTGGGTTCAAAACACTTTTCTCTTACCCGTGGGCTGTGTTGCAATCCGATTCAAAATGCTCGAGTACTATCGTGTACGCTCCGTTTTTGAATCGGATTGCGCCGTGCCCACGGGCAAGATCTTAAGGTTTTGAAACCAGTTTATTCTAATTTATCAACTGGAGTTTTATCTGTGATAAAGGATGTTGAGAGCATTGATGATCTGAGTCAGGAGGATACGGCGCGTCTGGTGATGGATATGTTTCATCGCATCGTGATTCATTATGCCCTGTGGTTTACCGAAGTGCGTCACCAGATGGGGATGGAGCGCGCGCTGGATGTACTTAAAACGGCTTCTGAAAAAAGCATTGGCATTCAGCTCAAACGGCTCTCCAAATTACTGGGATTTGAAATGAACGACGGCTTGCCTCAGCCCCTGGTGAATATGTCTAAAGATTCACTGCGGCAGTTATTAGACGGGGTGGCCACCAACTGGCTCGCCAATGATGGTGTCTGGTTTCAGGCGGTGGAGTTTTCCAGCGGTATGGATGATGCCAAGCGTTGCAATGACACCTGCTGGGCCCACTTTTCTCCTTTTGAAGCCCGGGCCATTAAAAATTTTCTGAACCTGCCACCCGAGCCCGGACTGGAAGGTTTAAAAAAAGCGCTAAATTTTCGTGTGTATGCAAGGGTTAATGAACAGCGCATTCTCGAAGAAGATGCGAACAGCCTTCTTTTTCAAATGAACGAATGCCGGGTGCAAAGTGCTCGCAAAAGAAAAGGGCTGGATGATTATCCCTGCAAATCAGGCGGAATGGTTGAATATACTTATTTTGCCCGCAGTATTGATGAACGCATCACCACCGAATGTGTTGCCTGCCCGCCGGATGCCCATCCCGATGAGTGGTACTGCAGTTGGCGATTTAAAATGAATGGCGCATCCGCTAAATAGATCCGTCCTGCGGTCTCTTTTTTATTTTGATCGTATGCGGCAACCAATTCCTTTCAGATTTGGCGTGCGAAACGCCGTACCCAGCGTTTCCATTGACGTGAGCATATTAAAATTTGATGTTTTCCAGTCGTACTGGGATTGCGGCTTTGCTTCGGGAAACCACCAGCCATAAGCGGCATTGATCACCCGGGGATGGATGGCGTCGGCTAGATGCGCGATCTGAGAAATGGTTCCATTCCTTTCTTTTTGAAGGGACCCGGTCGGCTCTGACAAATTTTCCAAATGGGGCTGTTTTAGGATCATTGGGTTAATATTGCCACCCGGTATGTCAAGGTTTCCGCTGATGGCCATCAAACAGACCAGCGCGCAGCCGCCGTGATCCAATCTTCCGCAATGTGTTTTTATCCACCGTGTGTTGTCTTGCATATTAGGAAAATTCTCTTTTCATTTTAGCAGATGAAAATTAGACGCGACATCAGAGGAAACTTTGGGAAGCGATGGCGTTTGATGCTTTGCAGCTCGGCATTGGCCAAGTAGGCATTACACGGCCAGAACAACACGTGGGTCGATGATAATCAACCACTCTGTTTTATATCAGCGATGGGCTGAACAAACTGCGATTCGGTATCCCAGGGGAACAATATCCAGGTGTCTTGGCTGACTTCGGTGATGAAGGTGTCCACCAGCGGGCGGCCCTCCGGCTTGGCATAGACAGTGGCAAAATGGGCCTTCGGTAGCATTTCTCTGACGATGCGGGCGGTTTGCCCGGTGTCCACGAGGTCATCGACCAGAAGCCAGCCCTCGCCGTCCATGTCCACGGATTTCAGTATCGTGCTTTCACCTTGATCCCGCGTTTCATAACTGGAAATGCATACGGTATCCACCAGCCGAATTTCCAATTCGCGGGCAATGATGGATGCCGGCACCAACCCGCCCCGGGTAATCGTGACAATTCCCTGCCAGGCTTTCATATCCACCAGCCGCCAGGCCAGGGCTTTGGAATCGCGATGAAGCTGCTCCCAGGATATCGGGAAGGTTTTGGTGTAACGTTCTGCAGTTGAGGGCATTTAAAACCTCCAATATTAGAGAATGCAAGAGACCTATCATAACCGATTTGCGAGTGCAAGCCTGGCATGCGGCCGAATTCAGATAAACGGAGATATGGGAAATATTGTCATGCCCGGGTTTGTCTTTTATTGGGGTTGTGGTATGGTCATAAATTAAACAAATTGGAGTATTATCACATTGGAAAACATACGCTGTTTAAAATGCCTGATTTGCGGCAATCAATTCCGTCCGGATGAAGTTGATTATATCTGCCCGGAACACGGTTATGAGGGCATACTCGACGTTGAGTACGACTACGATTTCATCAAAGGGCAAATCAGCAAAGAAGCGCTTTTGAGCTCAAGCGACCTTACGATTTGGCGTTACAAACCGCTGCTGCCGGTTGATCCGGAAGCGATGGTTCCCCCCCTTGCGGTGGGATGGACGCCGCTGTATCATTCCCCCCGCCTTGCCAGGGACCTCGGGCTAAATGCGCTGTGGATTAAAGACGATGGTCGTCAACCCACAGCGTCATTCAAAGACCGGGCGAGTGCGGTTGCCGTAGTGAAGGCAAAAGAAAAGGGCGCCGAAATCATTACGACCGCCAGCACCGGAAACGCGGCGGCAGCCCTGAGCGGTTTATGTGCCAGTATCCAGCAGGCGAATGTGATTTTTGTTCCAGAATCGGCCCCGCAGGCAAAAATCGCCCAGCTCCTGGTGTTCGGCTCCCGCGTATTTTTAGTTAAAGGAACCTATGATGACGCCTTTGACCTCTGCCTTAAAGCAACACAGACGTACGGCTGGTACAACCGCAATACGGCCTACAATCCCTATATGACTGAAGGAAAAAAGACTGCTGCCTATGAAATCTGTGAGCAATTGAACTGGAAGGCACCTGACCGCGTATTTGTCAGTGTGGGCGACGGCTGTATTATCGGCGGCCTGCATAAGGGTTTTAAAGACCTGTTCACGCTGGGCTGGATCGACAAAACGCCCAAACTGATGGGCGTCCAGGCTGCCGGCAGCAGCTATCTTTACACGGCCTGGAAAAACGATGAAGACATCCACACCAAACCGCCCATTAAAGCCCAAACCGTGGCGGACAGTATCAGTTCCGAACTGCCCCGTGACCGTATCAAGGCCATGGCCGCCGTAAAGGAGACCGGCGGTGCATTTGTTTGTGTCGAGGATCATGATATTTTAAGTGCGATACCTGATATGGCCCGCAGTACAGGCGTTTTTGCCGAGCCTGCCGGAGCGGCCGCATACGCCGGCCTTCTAAAAGCGCTTGAGCAAAATCTGGTTTCCAAAGATGAAGCCATCGTCGTACTTAACACCGGTAATGGCCTCAAGGATATTGCCGGCGCCATGCAGGCCGTAGATCAGGTCGGCACAAAACCGCATCGAGTGGCCCCGGATGTAGAGGCCCTCAAGCAGGTAGTAGCAGAGTGGTGATTACTTAGGTTAATGCCTTAATGATTGAGAGGATCTTTTCGTTTGAATTTTGCTCTGTGACTATGTGATGCATTCTCTGTGTTTCCTCACCGCCCGCTTCGCTCGAGGCGCAGAGTACGCAGAGACTATCGTATTTTTCCTTTGCCGCTAAGAGGTCCCCGCATAATTGGCGGGATGACCGATCCAATCTTATAAACTAAGGTCGGCCTCGGCAAAGTAAAACCAATCAGCAGCTGCGCTGGAAAAATAAATTGGTTAGGCATCTGAGATTTATGAGTAGGTCATCATAACCCGCAGGGTGATGATTTTAGCTTTTTGGCGTCTCAGCGAAAAGCTAAAAAATAAAAAAACTCAGCGCCCTCTGCGTCTCTGCGGTAATTAAAAATTCATGCAAAAGGAAATAGACTGTGATTGATTTAAGCATTGTACCCGAAGCGCTCGAAAGGGCCGTTAAAAGAGCACGCGAAAAAAGCATTATTATTCCGACCCTAAAACAGCAGAAAGATCCTGGCCAGATCCCAGAGGCGGTTGTATCCAAACTAAAAAATATCGGCCTGTGGGATATCGATCCTTTAAATCTTTTTCGTATCACCTGGCATAATGCAGCGGCCGCTCATGGCGGTGGGTTTGGGGATGTAAATTTTATCGAATTTCCCAAAGCGTTAACCGGCGTCGAGGCGCGTATTGTAGCCATTGTCGGAAAATGGTTTCCCACCGGCGCGCACAAGGTAGGGGCAGCCTTCGGCTGTCTGGTTCCCAGATTGGTAACCGGTCAGTTCGATCCAACCACCCAGAAGGCCGTTTGGCCATCTACCGGCAACTACTGCCGCGGCGGCGCCTATGATTCGACACTGCTGGGCTGTGAATCGATTGCCATACTACCCGAAGGGATGAGCCGCGAGCGTTTTGAGTGGCTCGAGACGGTCTCGGGGGAAATTATTAAAACACCCGGCAGCGAAAGCAATGTTAAAGAGATTTTTGATAAATGCTGGGAGCTGCGCAAATCCGGTCAGAGCCTGGTGATTTTCAACCAGTTTGATGAGTTCGGCAATTACCTCTGGCATCATGAGGTCACCGGGCCTGCGGTGCTGAAAGTGCTCGAGCGCATCATGGGGCCGGAAGATCACTTCCGGGGATTCATGTCGGCGACAGGATCGGCCGGCACGATTGCCTGTGGGGACTTTCTCAAAAAACACTTTCCGATGAGCAAAATCGTCGCCAGTGAAGCGCTACAGTGCCCGACCCTGTTACGAAACGGATTTGGCGAACACCGCATCGAGGGTATCGGTGATAAGCATGTGCCCTGGATTCACAACATTAAAAACCTTGATATGGTGGTGGCCGTTGATGATGAGACACCGATCAGTCTGATGCGCCTGTTTAACGAGCCTGCCGGCAGAGAACATCTGGCTGCCAAAGGGATTCCCGCAGTGCTGCTGGATATGCTGGATCTGTTGGGAATATCCTGCATTGGGAATCTGGTGACCGCCATTAAGTTCGCCAAATACTATGAATTGGGGACAAATGATATTGTGATGACCGTGCTGACCGATTCTATGGAAATGTATGTCAGCCGATTGCAAGAACTCAATCAGGAACGCGGTGCTTTCACGGAAAGCGATGCTGCCGCCGTTTTTGGGCAGCACCTTCAAGGATTGACCATCGACAATATGGAAGAGCTTACCTATTACGGGCGTAAGCGCATTCACAACCTCAAATATTATACCTGGGTCGAACAGCAGGGTAAAACCCATGCAGAAATTCAGAAACAATGGTATGACGATCAATACTGGCAAAACATCCCCGACTGTGCTGAAGAAATCGATGCACTGATTGAGGAGTTTAATGCCAAAACAGGCCTGCTTAAGGCATTGTAGGTTACTAAGGTTCTGGGTTCAGCGTTCAAAGGTTCAGAGGTTAATTAACAGAAGACAGAAGTCAGACGACAGATGAGAACCGAAGAGGTGGGCAGCACTGTGCTGCTGATAGGAACTATTTAGCGGCAGCAAGCTGCAGACGTTCAAAACCCTGAACCCTTGAACCTGATTGACGAAGGAATGGGAAATGAACATTGATTTTAAAGAGGTACTGACCCGCGCCAACGAATATAAGCCTGCGATTTCGAAATTCCTGCGCGACATGATTTCCATTCCCAGTGAAAGCCGCCAGGAAGAACAGGTTGTTCAACGAATCAAACAAGAAATGGAAGGGGTTGGTTTTGATCGCGTGAAGATTGATGCCATGGGAAATATCCTGGGGTATATTGGCCACGGTCGCCACTTGATAGCCATGGATGCCCATGTAGACACGGTGGGCGTGGGGGATCCGGATCAGTGGGAATACGATCCATATAAAGGCTTTGAGGACGATGAAATCATTGTCGGCCGCGGGGCCAGTGATCAGGAAGGCGGCATGGCCGCCATGGTCTACGCCGGAAAGATCATCAAGGATTTGCAGCTAGAAAATGATTACACCTTGCTGATTACCGGCACCATCCAGGAAGAAGATTGCGACGGCCTTTGCTGGCAGTACATTATTAACGAAAACAATATTCGACCCGAATTCGTTGTTTCCACCGAACCGACGTCCTGTCGTATTTATCGGGGCCAGCGTGGTCGAATGGAAATAAAAGTATCTACCACCGGGGTCAGTTGCCATGGCTCGGCACCTGAACGGGGGGATAACGCCATTTTCAAAATGGCGCCAATTCTAAATGAGCTCAAGGAATTGCACACCCGGCTCAAGGAGGATGACTTCCTTGGCAAAGGATCGCTGACCGTATCGGAAATCTTTTTCAGTTCACCCTCGCGTTGTGCGGTGGCCGACGGGTGCTCCATTTCTATCGATCGACGCCTGACCGCAGGTGAAACCGGTGATTATGCTTTACAGCAAATTCGGGATCTGCCGGCTGTAAAGACTGCCGGGGCTCAGGTTTCCATGTATAACTATGACCGGCCATCATATACGGGTCTGGTGTATCCGACCGATTCTTATTTTCCGGCCTGGACACTTGAAGAAAATCACCCGGCCTGTCAAACGCTGGTGGCCGGCTACACGCAACTTTTCGGTGAAGAACCCATTGTCGACAAATGGACGTTTTCCACAAACGGGGTGGCCATAACAGGGCTGTCCGGGATTCCCTGTATCGGATTCGGCCCGGGCCACGAGGACCAGGCCCATGCCCCCAACGAAAAGACCTGGAAAAGTGAACTGGTTCAAGCAGCCGCCATGTACGCGGTCATACCGACCATGTACGTTGATAACTTCGTCCCGGAATAAATTTATACAAAGGTGAATAAAGACGTTTCAAAAGGGTGAGCACCATGCCCAAATTGGTCGTCATCGCCATCGGGGGGAATTCCCTGATAAAGGATCCTCAGCACCAGAGTGTTGATGATCAATATGCCGCCGTCTGTGAAACGACCCGGCATATCGTCGATATTATCGAAGATGGTTACAGCGCAGTTATCAGCCATGGGAATGGGCCCCAGGTCGGTTTTATTTTACGGCGCTCGGAAATCGCGTATGCGCACGAAGGGCTGCATTTTGTTCCTCTGGCCAGCTGTGTGGCTGATACTCAGGGTGCGCTCGGCTATCAGATCCAACAGGCCCTCGAAAACGAATTTAAAAAGCGACAGCTTTCCCAAAAAGCGGTCACCGTCGTTACACAGGTCGAAGTCGATCCGGATGATCCCTCATTCGCTGCTCCTACCAAGCCCATCGGTTCATTTTACGACGAACGGCAGATTCAAAATCTGCAAAAAGATCATCCGGATTGGACTGTTATCTATGACGCCGGACGGGGCTACCGCCGTGCGGTGCCTTCTCCGGCGCCCGTCCGGATCATCGAACTTGACGCCATCGAAACCCTGATCAATCAAGGGTTTTGTGTCATCGCAGTCGGAGGCGGTGGTATAGCAGTCACCCGTCTGAATAACGAAGCGTTGCAGGGTCGCGATGCCGTTATTGATAAAGACCGTGCTTCAAGTCTGCTGGCCAGCCAGTTGAACGCCGAAATGCTGTTGATATCTACCGCGGTTGACAACGTGTTTTTAAATTACGGTCAGGCCGATCAAAAAGCGCTGGATAGGATTCGGGTTGAAGACGCCCGGCGGTTTATATCTGAGGGCCATTTTGCGCCCGGCAGTATGCTGCCGAAAATCCAGGCCGCTCTTGATTTTATCGAACAGGGCGGCGCTTCCGTAATCATCACGAGTCCGCAACTGCTGAAAGAAGCTATCAAAGGAAATGTCGGCACCTGTATTTGCCGATAAACAAACATTAGGTCACCTGGATGAATGCCAATGATAAAATTTAGTTTAAACGGCTCAGAAGTATCCTATGACGGCGACCCCAAGATGGCCCTGTTAAATTATTTAAGAGAGACGGCGGGTATTGTTTCTGCCAAAAACGGCTGCAGCGGGGAGGCCACCTGCGGGGCCTGTCTGGTTGAGATGAATGCCAAACCGGCGCTTTCTTGCGTTACACCCATGGAAAAGGTCAAGGACGCGAGTATTGTCACCATTGAAGGCTTTCCGGAAAATCTGCGCCGGACGCTGGGCCGGGCATTTGTTTCAAAAGGCGCTGTGCAGTGCGGTTTTTGCACACCCGGGTTTTTATCACGGGCCAAAATTCTTATAGAGAGCAATCCGCAACCCAGCCGGCGTGAGATCATTCATGCGCTCCGATTTAATCTGTGCCGCTGCACCGGTTATATCAAAATCATCGATGCCATTGAACTGGCGGCCGATCATATTCGGCAAAACAGGGAAATCCAATTACCCAGCACCGGCAAGGTGGGGGCGTCTCAGCCCAAATACGATGCTTATGATAAAGCCATCGGCTGTAGCGAGTTTATCGATGATATCCGTATTACGGGCATGCTGCATGCCGCACTTAAATTTAGCGACCATCCCAGGGCAAAAGTACGCAACATCGATGTTTCGGCCGCAGAAAGCATAGAGGGTGTCGAGCGGGTCTTTAAAGCCGATGATATTCCCGGCGAACGCACCATCGGTGTGATTCAGCAGGATTGGCCGGTAATGATTGCCGAAGGAGAAACCACGCGTTACATTGGTGACGTCCTGGCCGGCGTAGTGGCTCATAATGAAGAAATCGCTCGTCGGGCCCTAGCGGCCATCTCGGTGGAATATGAAGTCCTGGAACCTTTGACGGATTTACATGCAGCCGAGCAAAGCCCCATTAAGGTCCACGCGTCCGGGAACCTTTTGAGTGTATCCCATATTCAACGTGGCGAAGATATCGATGCGGTCTTAAAGAAATCGGCCCATGTGGTCAAAGCCAGCTATCAGACCCAGCGGGTCGAGCACGGATTTTTAGAAACGGAGAGCGCCATTGCGCTGCCGCTGGGATCGGATGGGATTGAGCTATGGGTTCAAAGCCAGGGCGTGTATGAAGATCAGCGGCAGATTGCCCGTATATTAGGCGTTACCAGTGACAGGGTCCGCGTGAAACTGGTGCCCACCGGCGGGGGTTTCGGCGGCAAAGAAGATCTGACCGTTCAGGGACACGCGGCGGTTTTCAGTTTCCTCCTGCAGAAACCGGTGAAGGTCAGTTTGAGCCGCCCCGAATCCCTCCGCATGCATCCTAAACGCCACCCGTTTCACATGCAATATACCCTCGGCTGTGATGAAAACGGCAAACTGACCGGATTGTCTGCGCACATTATCGGCGACACCGGTGCGTATGCCTCCCTGGGGGCTGAGGTTCTGGAAAGGGCTGCCGGCCATGCAACGGGGGCTTACTTTGTTCCAAATGTGGATATCGAATCCAAAGCCCTGTACACCAACAATATCCCCTGCGGCGCCATGCGGGGCTTTGGTGTCAATCAGGTCACCTTTGCCATGGAAGGCTGTATCGAACAGCTCTGTGCCCGGGGCGGGTTCGACCCCTGGCAGTTCCGTTATGATAATGTCCTCGATATCGGTAAAGAGACGGCTACCGGACAGGTCCTGGGCGAGGGCGTTGGCCTAAAAGAAACCCTGCTGGCAGTCAAGGATGAATATGACGGGGCCAAAACAGCGGGGCTGGCCTGCGGTCTTAAAAATTGCGGTATCGGAAACGGCGTGCCCGAGGAGTGCGAGGTCAAAATCGAAATCAAATCTGAAGATCACATCCTTTTGCAGCACGGGTGGACTGAAATGGGGCAGGGGGTGGATACCGTTGCCCAGCAGATTCTTTGTGAAGAAATCGGATTGGATGATGCGAGCTGTATCGAAGTCAGCGTTAGCACCGAATCTAAGGCCCGGGCGGGAATGACCACCGCCAGTCGCGCAACGTTTCAGATGGGGCATGCAATTATCAATGCTGCGCGCGATCTTAAGAAAGATTTAAACACACAAAGTCTGTCGGAGCTGAGTGGAAAGGTTTACACCGGTCGCTGGTTTTGTGATTGGACCACCCGGCTGGGAGAACCGGGGGATGTTTTGACTCATTATTCTTACGGATATGCCACTCATCTGGTGATTCTAAACGATGCCGGTCAGGTGGATCGGGTGGTGGCGGCGCATGACGGCGGAAGAATTATCAACCCGACTCTGTTTGAAAGCCAGATCGAAGGAGCGGTGGTCATGGGGCTTGGCTATGCGCTCAGCGAAGATCTTCCCATGGAAGACGGCCAACTCAAAGTTAAACGCTACGGCAAGCTTGGGATTCCGCGCATCAAAAATATACCGGATATTGTGGTTAAGATGGTGGAGGTTAAAGATCCGCTGGGACCTTTTGGTGCCAAAGGGGTAGGTGAGATCGGCAACATCCCGACGGCCGGTGCGGTGGCCAATGCGTTTTATCAGTATGATGGAATCGCACGCAATGAATTGCCAATGAAGAAAAAGCGTGATCGTTCATAGGATCTGGGTTCAAAGGGTCAACGTTCAAGGGTTCAGAGGTTAGAATAGGAATGTAGCAGAGCCAGAATCCTGAAGTGTACCGCCAACCCTGAACCCATAACGCCGAACCTGGAACCTTCACTCTAGAAAGGCAGATAGTTATGACGTTGTACCTAAAAGATGCCACCTATATCGATTGGAAAACCCTGTCGTTTCAGTCCACGCATCTGGCGGTCTCGCCCGGTGATGACGGCAGCATCCGTTTTCTGGATACATTGCCGCCAAAGGACGCGCTGGACGCCGATAATCACATACTGGATTGTAAACAGCGACTGGTGACCAAATCCTTTGGCTGTGGCCATCATCACATATACTCCGCCCTGGCCAGAGGGATGCCGGCCCCGGCCAAAATTCCACACAATTTTTCAGAAATCCTCCAGTATATCTGGTGGCATCTGGATAAATCGTTAGATACGGATATGATTGAAGCCAGTGCGCTGGTTTCGGCACTGTACTGTATCAAAAACGGGGTGACCTTTATTATCGATCATCATGCTTCACCGTTTGCGATTGATAATTCACTGGAAACCATCGCCAAGGCCTTTGATCGCGTCGGTTTATCCCATTTGTTGTGTTATGAAATATCTGATAGAGATGGTGAAGGCCCCTGCGAAAAGGGCCTGCAGGAGACCGACCGCTTTTTAAGCTCCGGCCGTCAAGGCCATGTGGGCCTGCATGCCTCCTTTACCGTTGGCGATGATCTGTTGAACAAGGCGGTCGATCTGGCACGCAAGCACAATACCGGCCTGCATGTGCATGTCGCTGAAGATGCCGTTGATCAGGAATCCTGCTTGAAAGAATATCATAAATGCGTGGTGGAACGTTACGCGGAGGCCGGTGCGCTGGCGCTGTCAAAGTCGATTCTTTGTCACTGTATCCACCTGAACGAAAAGGAACGACGCCTGGTCCGCGAGTCCGATGTCTATGTGGTACAGAACACCGAGAGCAACTTGAATAACAATGTGGGCCTAACCAATTACCGTGAACTGGGCGAAAATATTATCCTCGGAACCGACGGCATGCACAGCGATATGCTTAGAAGTGCGAAAGCCGCTTTTTTAGCCGGCCAGGCGACTGAAGGTCTGGGTATGGACACGGTTTACAGCCGCTTTCGGAAGGTACACGACTATATCCGCGACAACGGATTTAAAGGTGACGGCGATAATAACCTGGTCGTTCTAGACTATGATTCCCCTACGGATATCAATGCGGGCAATTTTCTGGGTCACTTTGTTTATGGCATTGAAGCCCGACATGTGCACAGCGTTATTTCATCCGGAAAGCTGGTCGTTGAAAACAAGAAACTGCTGACGGTGGCGGAAGATGAGATCCTGACATTTTCGCGAGAGATGGGCCGGAAATTATGGGATAAAATGAGTCGATAAATGATTATTGTGACTGTACGAAAACAGGGAAGCACGAATTAGATAATTAAGCTTGAAGGCCCGGAGGCTTGGAAGCTGGGAAGCTTGAAGGGATGAATTATCTTTAGCCTCAAAGCCTTCTGGCCTTATAGCTTTCCAGCCCCGATGCCCATTTAAGAAGAAAAGAGCAAAATTTTGGAGGTAAAAGAGAGCAATGGATAAAGCTGAAATTTTACAAAGCATTGAATCGTTGTCCGAGAAAAGATGCGAAGACATGTATCTCAATGATTTTCTGCTGACCTGGGATAAATCCGAGGATGAAATTGCCGCCACCCTTCGGACGGCCAAAATTTTACAATCCCTGCGCCAGAACAACATTTCCAGCCGCTTATTCGAAAGCGGCCTGGCCATTTCTATTTTTCGGGACCAGTCCACCCGGACCCGTTTTAGCTTTGCCAGCGCCTGCAACTTGCTCGGACTGGCGATTCAAGAACTTGATGAGGAGAAATCACAGATTGCCCACGGCGAAACTGTCCGGGAAACGGCCAACATGATTTCGTTTTTAGCGGAGGTCATCGGTATTCGTGATGACATCTATCTGGGCGAGGGCCACAGCTACATGCTTGAAGTGGCACGGGCCGTGGAACAGGGACGCCAGGAGGGTGTGTTGCCCCAGCGGCCGACGCTGGTGAACCTCCAGTGCGATATCGATCATCCGACTCAGACAATGTCCGACGCGCTTCATCTCATTAATTATTTCGGCGGCGTTGAGAACCTCAAGGGAAAAAAAATCGCCATGACCTGGGCCTATTCACCCTCATATGGCAAGCCGCTGTCGGTTCCCCAGGGAATTATCGGCCTGATGACCCGCTTCGGGATGGACGTTGTATTGGCCCATCCGGAAGGGTACAACCTGATGTCGGAGGTGGTGGACATTGCGCAAAAAAACTGTGCGCAGTTCGGCGGATCTTTCAGCCAGGCAACCAGCATGGAAGATGCCTTTAAAGATGCCGACATCGTTTATCCGAAAAGCTGGGCGCCATACAGCGTTATGGAAGAACGAACCCGCTTGCTTCAGGGCGGTGATCGTCAGGGACTTCAGGATCTTGAGAAACGCTGTCTGGAAACCAATAAAAACCATATCGATTGGGAATGCACCGAAAAGCGAATGCAAATCACCCGGGAAGGCCAGGCCCTGTATATGCATTGTTTGCCGGCCGATATCAGCGGTGTCAGCTGTGAAAGGGGCGAGGTGGTATCTACGGTTTTTGAGCGCCACCGGGGGGCCCAGTATATGCAGGCGGGATACAAGCCGTACATAATCGCCGCGATGATCTTTTTGTCTAAATTTAGTAATCCGGCTGAGAGATTGTCTCAGCTGGTGAATCAAGCCCGACCAAGGGTTGTTGTATAATTATGCTAAGCAGCAATTAACAACATGCAAAGGGCTAAGCGCATAGCGCAGAGCGTGAAAAATTGAAGTCTCACGCTTTTATTCAAAACGCTATGCTCCATGCCCTATGCGTTATGCCTTATTTCAATAGGAAATCTGCCGGATGCAGGCTTTCAATCGACAACGTTAAGAGAATTGGAAATACACCATGAGTGACAAATTCACCTGCTGCCCGATAGATCGGCTTTTACAATGGATTCTGGAAGAAGAAAAGCAGGGACAGATATTTGGAATACCCAAAGCGCTTTTCTTCGTTCCACAGAGCAGCGATGCGTTTAAAATACAGCGTTACGGACAGATCCTGGAGACGCCAATCGGTGTTGCTGCAGGGCCTCACACACAGCTTTCCCAGAATATTATCAGTGCCTGGCTGACCGGCGCCCGGTATATGGAACTTAAAACGGTCCAAACCCTGGATGAACTGGAAGTGACCAAGCCCTGTATCGACATGACAGATGAGGGCTATAATTGCGAATGGTCCCAGGAACTCAAACTGGAGCAGTCTTTTAACGAATATCTGAATGCCTGGATCATCCTTCACATTCTAAAGGACAAATTCGGCTGGGGCGACCCCGGCTCACGGGGCTTCATCTTTAATATGAGTGTCGGCTACAACCTGGAAGGCATCCTGAGTCAAAATGTCCAAAATTTTCTGAATAAGATGGCCGACTGTGCCGCTGAAAAAGCCGCCAAAATCGACATTCTGAGCCGGGTATATCCGCGGGTGCAGGATTTAGAAATTCCCGACAGGATTGCAGACAATATCACCATATCCACGATGCACGGCTGTCCCCCGGATGAAGTCGAAAAGATCGGCCGCTATTTTATTGAAGAGCGCAAGTTGCACACCACCATCAAATTGAACCCGACGCTGCTGGGCCCCCAAAAACTGCGAGAAATCTTAAATGGCAAATTGGGATTTGATGTCGAAGTGCCGGATTTAGCCTTTGAGCATGATTTGAAATACGAAGCCGGCGTTGCCTTGATCAAATCCTTGCGAACATTGGCGGCCAAATCCGGGGTGGCATTTAACCTGAAGTTGACCAACACGCTGGAAACGACCAACCGCGACCAGAACCTGCCCGAGAACGAACAAATGGTTTACATGAGCGGGCGGGCCCTGCATCCGATAAGCATCCACCTCGCCCAGCGCCTGCAAAATGAATTTAACGGCCAGCTGGATATCAGTTTTTCGGCTGGAACCGATTGTTTCAATGTGGCCGATGTGCTGGCCTGCAATTTGCGACCTGTTACCGTCTGCTCTGATATCTTAAAGCCCGGCGGTTACGGGCGTCTGGGCCAGTATCTGGAGGAAATCTCAACCCGCCTGGCGGAAGCCGGCGCCAAATCAATAGATTCGCTTATTACGACCCAGGCCCAAACCAACGATTTAGGACCGGCCGTATTGAAAAACACTCAAGTCTATGCCGCGATGGTGGTGGCCGGCGACGCCTATCAAAAATCCAATTTTCCCTATGAAAATATTAAAACACCGCGGGAGCTTACCGCGTTTGATTGTGTGAAAGCGCCGTGCGTGTCCACCTGTCCGGCCAGTCAGGATATCCCTGCTTATATGCATTACACTGCCGCGGGCGATTACCGCAAGGCCATGGATGTCATTCTGGAAACCAATCCTTTCCCCAATATGCAAGGGATGGTGTGTGATCATTTATGCCAGTATAAATGTACCCGTATGAATTATGACAGTCCTCTGTTGATCAGGGAAATAAAGCGCTTTATCGCCCAAAAGCAGGACCAGGTCATTGAGCGTAAACCGGCAGCATCCAATGGGCTCAAAGTGGCTATTATCGGAGCCGGTCCATCTGGATTGGCCTGTGCTTATTTTTTAGCACTGGATGGATTTGCAGTGGATATATATGAAACCAAGGATATCCCCGGCGGTATGGCAGCCGACGGCATCCCCGGCTTCCGTCTGGATGACGACAGTTTAAAAAAAGACATCGACGGGATTGTCGCCCTGGGAGTTAAGATTCACTACGGCTCGAAAATAAATCTGAAACGGTTTGAAGCGCTGAGAAACACCTATCAATATGTCTATATTGCCGTCGGCGCACAAAGCGGATTGAATTTAGGCATTCCCGGTGAAGATGCACCGGGCGTCTACGACCAGATCAGTTTTTTGCAGGCGGTAAATCGCGACCAGGCGCCGGAGCTGGGAAAAAATGTTGTGGTCATCGGCGGCGGCAATTCGGCCATGGATGCTGCCCGAACCGCCAAGCGACTGGTGGGTCGCGACGGCCGGGTGAGTATTGTTTATCGTCGAACCCGGGAAGAAATGCCGGCTGATTTTGAAGAGATTCAAGCCGCCCTGGATGAAGATATCGATCTGACCGAGCTTGCGGCACCGGAATGTCTTTTGGTGGAAGACGGGCGGGTAAAATCCAACGTATGTTTTAAAATGGAGCTTGGTGAAACCGATGCCAGCGGCCGGCCGCGACCCATTAAAATCGAAGGCACCGAATTTGAAATACAGGTAGACAGCGTCATCTCGGCCATTGGCCAACGCGTCGAGCTGGATTTTTTCCCGGAAGATGATTTGCGTCCCGATCCGGACACATTTGAAACCCAGCTGCCCAACGTCTTTGCCGGCGGCGATGCCGTGCGCGGTGCTTCCACCTTGATCAGAGCCATTGGCGACGGCAAACGGGTGGCTGAAACCATCCGGCGGCGGGCCGCTGTCCAATTTGAGCTTTCAACCGCTGAAACCGATCGTATATCGGATCCGAAGATCCTGCAAATTGCGCAGGCACGGCGCATCTTTGGACCTGCGGTGCCCGAGATCTCACCGGATCGGCGGTTTGATTTTGGGTTGGTGATCCAAACCCTGGATGAAGAATCCGCCCGGGAAGAAGCGCGACGCTGTTTGCAATGTGATGTGCTCTGTAATATTTGCACCACCGTGTGTCCAAATCGGGCCAACATAGCCTTCACATTAGACCCGATCGAGTTTCGTGTTCAGCAGGCCGTCAATTCCGGTAAAAATTCACGTATTGAGGATTTAGAAACCATGCGCATTGCCCAGCGCGTTCAGATTATTAATCTGGGTGATTTTTGCAACGAATGCGGGAACTGTACCACCTTTTGTCCTACCAGTGGTGCACCCTACCGGGTCAAGCCCAAGTTTTATCTGACGAATGAGAGTTTTGAAAATGAACAGAACGGTTACATGTTTCTTGATGGCATCTTGAAAGCGAGAGTGGATGGAAAATTGGAAACCTTAACCCGGCAAGCAGATCACCTGATCTATGAAACCAGTGATATCCGTGCGCGATTGAACTTGAATAGCTATGCAGCTGAAGAAGCGACCTTTCTTTCGAATGCGGATGGACCGGTTGATCTGAGCCATGCCGCCCAGATGGCCATCCTGTATGAAGCCTTGATAGATTTTTATCTTTTTAAAGATGTAAAGATGAAACCATGAGCTCAATTTTACTGAAAAATTGTTTTTACATTTTCTTATCTGCCGATGAAAAATCACGCCGCGGGGATGACATCCTGATCCGGGACAATCGCATTTCCAAAATCGGCGCTGATATCTCGGACTCGGCCGATCGGGTAATCGACTGTTCCACATGTGTGGTGGTGCCGGGCTTTGTGAATACCCACCACCATTTCTACCAGACCCTGACACGCAATCTGCCGGCAGTTCAGAACGCGGAACTTTTTGACTGGCTGGTTTACCTTTATGAGATCTGGAAATTTTTAGACGAAGCGGCGGTCTATTACGCGTCTTTGCTTGCCATGGGCGAATTATTAAAGACCGGATGTACGAGTTCAACCGACCATCATTACGTATACCCTCAAAACGTCAGCGGCGATTTAATTGGCGTACAATTTAAAGCCGCTGCGAATTTGGGCATGCGGCTGGCACCCACCCGCGGATCGATGTCATTGAGCAAAAAGGATGGGGGGCTGCCGCCGGACAGTGTCGTCCAAACCGAAGATGAAATTCTGCAAGATTGCGAACGGGTCATTCAGAAATACAATGATCCAGAAGATCTGGCCATGCGCAAAATCATTCTGGCCCCCTGCAGCCCTTTTTCCGTCACCGAAGAACTGATGAGAGAGACGGTTAATCTGGCCCGCAAACACAACGTTCGACTGCATACCCATCTGGCGGAAACCAAAGATGAAAATGAATTCTGTCTTGAAATCTATGGGTGCAAACCGTTGAAGTTGATGGAGGACTGCGGATTCATTGGCAGCGACGTCTCTTATGCCCATGGTATCCATTTTAATGATCAGGAGCTGGAACTACTGGCGAAAACAGGCACCCATATCGCGCATTGCCCGACTTCGAACATGCGGTTGGGATCCGGGATCTGCCGGGTTAAAGAAATGCTGCCCCTGGGGATCAACGTGGCCCTGGCAGTGGATGGCAGCGCCTCCAATGATTCATCTGACATGCTTGGCGAAATCCGCAATGCACTGCTGCTACAGCGGGTTCACTATGGTGCGGCGGCCTTATCTACATTGGATGTTATGAAAATGGGTACCGAAAACGGCGCCCGGCTGCTGGGTTTTGAGAAGGTCGGTAAAATCAAGGAGGGCTGGGCAGCGGATCTGGCCATATTTAACGTGGGTAAGCTGGAATACAGCGGATCGCTCACCGATCCACTGGCCGCCATTATTTTTTCCGGTTACAATCATGGTGCTGAGTATACCATTGTCAACGGCCAAATTGCGGTAGAACAGGGCAGGCTGGCCGGATTTGATGAAACCGAAATAATGAACAAATGTAATGCAATTTCAGAAAAAATGATCAATCAATAGATAATTTTTTTCGCAATAGATAACCATTTAATTTTAATTCTCTCGAAAAGCCGCCAAGGGGTTTTAAAAATTCTATAAAATCTTAACGTCTTCGCGTGCGTCTTTGCGCGAGGCCTTATTCTCCGGTTCAGCCGGGTTAGGAGATGGTATGCAAAATTCAAACAATCAAGTCGATCCTGCCCTGGAAATCGTTTACGGGTTGAATGACAGACCGCCGTTGGGGGAATCCATGTTTGCGGCCCTGCAGCATCTTTTGGCCATTATTGTCGGCATCATGACGCCGCCGCTGATCATCGCCAACGTGCTGGGATTTTCACCGGAGATGAAGGCCTATCTGATCAGCATGGCACTTTTTGTGTCCGGAATATCCACCTATATTCAGGTCAAGAGAATCGGGCCGGTCGGATCGGGCTTGTTGAGCATTCAGGGAACCAGTTTTGCATTTTTAGGCGCAATTATTTCTATCGGACTTACCGCAAAAAAATCCGGCGCTTCCCAGGAGGAGATCATGTGCATGATTTTAGGCGTCTGCTTTGTGGGGTCGTCTATTGAAATGATCTTCAGCCGATTTATCCCGCTGCTGCGTAAGATTATTACCCCCCTGGTCAGTGGCATTGTCGTTACTTTGATTGGTCTATCGCTGCTTAAAGTCGGTATCACCGATTTCGGTGGCGGCAAATGGCTGCTGGATAATAAACCCGAGCTGTTTGCCAGCGGGACGAATATTTTTCTGGGGGCACTGGTGCTGTTGACCATTATTATTTTAAACCGCAGCCAGAATAAATTTGTACGCATGAGTGCGATCGTTATCGGACTGGCACTGGGTTATATTGTGGCGGCCATGCTGGGCAAGGTTAACTTTGCCAAACTGGGCGATATGAACTTGCTGGCGGTTCCCCATCCCTTTAAATATGGGTTTTTCTCATTTTCGTGGACGGCTTTTATTCCCATCGCGTTGCTTTATCTGATAACAACGGTAGAATCGATTGGAGATCTAACCGCCACCTCCATGATTTCCAAGCAGCCCATCAGCGGAGACCAATATTTTAAAACCATTTCCGGCGGCGTATTGGGTGATGGGGTCAATTCGGCCCTGGCGGCCCTTTTTAACTCCTTTCCGAACACCACCTTCAGCCAGAACAACGGCGTGATTCAGCTCACCGGGGTTGCCAGTCGCAAGGTGGGTTATTTTATTGCGCTTTTCCTGGTAATTGTCGGCATGTTCCCGGTTATTGGCGGTATATTTAGCATTATTCCCAATTCCGTATTGGGCGGGGCCACCATCATTATGTTCGGTACGGTCGCCGCGGCCGGAATCAAAATTATTGCTTCCAGTGTCATCAATCGCAGAGGAATGCTGATCATGGCCATCTCACTGGGACTGGGTTTGGGCGTTGTTTTCGTTCCTCAAATATTAAGCAAATTTCCGGATATTATCCAAAAAATATTTGGCTCGGCCATCACCACGGGCGGCCTAACCGCCATATTTTTAAATATCGTTTTGCCGCGCGGCGGTGCCATGCAAGAACGGGTAAAAGATGAACCCGAACCGGCCAGTGTTTAAGAAATAAAAATTGAATACTGTCGATTGAATATTCAATTTTCAATATTCAATAAACAATAAGGAGACGTCATTCATGGCGATAGGCAAATCAGTCAAGCGGGTAGACGCGGTGGCCAAAGTTACCGGCCGGGCGCGCTATACCGATGATTTTTATATTCCCGGAATGCTGGTGGCAAAATATCTGCGCAGTGCCATTGCGCACGGTCGCGTCAAGCGTATCGATACCAGTAAGGCAAAGCGTTTAGCCGGGGTTGAAGCGGTATATACCTATGCGGATGTGCCTCAGAATAAATTTGCCACTGCCGGTCACCCCTATTCATTAGACCCGGCCCACAAGGATGTTGAAGATCGCCTTTTATTGACCCAGCATGTCCGCTACTGGGGAGATGAAATAGCCATCGTTGTTGCCGAAAACAACCTTATCCTGCAGGAGGCGCTCAAGCGGATCGAGGTGGAATATGAGGAGTATAAGCCCCTGACAACATTAGAGGCCGCTTTGTCCAAGGACGCCCGCGAAATTCATGCCGGGTCAAACAATGCCATCGGCGAATCCCAATATACAGTGGGCGGGAAGATTGATGATGTCCTCGCCGGCGCCGATATCGTACTTAAGAACCGATATCGCACACAAATGTGCCAGCACTGCCATATCGAAAATCATATTGCCTATGCCTATATGGATGATCTCGAACATATCGTGGTGGTGTCATCCACCCAGATTCCCCATATCGCCCGACGGATTGTCGGAGAGGCTTTGGGCGTGCCGTGGGGCCGCATCCGGGTGGTCAAGCCCTATATCGGTGGTGGATTTGGTGCCAAACAGGATGTCATTCTTGAACCCATGGTGGCTTTTTTAACACGGCAATTGGGAGGGCGGCCGATAAAGATCGATCTCTCCCGGGAGGAGTGCATGATCGGAACCCGGACCCGACACCCGTTTGATGTCAAGATGCGTGCCGGTGTAAACAAAGACGGGAAACTGGTGGCCCTGGACATGGACGCCCTGTCCAATACCGGTGCATATGCCTCACATGGGCATTCGGTGGCCGGGGCAGCCGGTGCGAAATCGCGTTCCCTTTATCCCCGCACAGCCATGCATTACCATGCCAGGACCATTTACACAAATATGCCGACCGCCGGTGCCATGCGGGCGTATGGTGCGCCTCAGATCCTATTCTCGCTGGAGTGCATTATTGAAGAAGCGGCGCGCAAAATCGGCATGGACCCGGTTGAATTCCGAATCAATAATGTGGCACGGGAGGGAGATGTTGATCCCCTGACAGGAGAACGTTTTGAAAGCTGCGGGCTGATTGAATGCCTGCAACGCGGTAAAAAGTTGATCCGCTGGGACGAAAAGCGCGCGGCCTGGCCCAAGAGACAGACCGGTGACTTGCGTCGCGGGCTCGGCGTGGCATGTTTCAGCTATGCCTCCGGAACCTATCCGGTATGTCTCGAGATTGCAGGTGCACGTATCATTCTTAACCAGGATGCCTCGCTTCACATTCAGGTGGGCGCCACCGAAATCGGACAGGGCCTGGACACGATTGTCGCCCAGATGGCAGCCGAAACCATCGGTATCCCTTTTGAAAATGTGCATGTGGTGTCCACCCAGGATACCGATGTGGCGCCTTTTGATACCGGTGCCTATGCATCACGCCAGGCCTATGTGGCCAGTAACGCTGTTTTCCGCGCGGCGCGAGAACTGAAAGCCAAAATTCTTGAACAGGCCGGTCGGGTAACCGGAATCCTTGGCGGGGAGCTCGATATTTTAAACGGCAACATCGTGCATCGCAAGGACCCGTCCCGCATTGTGATTCCCCTGCGGGAGGTGGCCCTGGAAGCCTATTATGACAAGGAACACGGCGCCCAGTTAACGGCCGACGTATCCCACAAAACGCGTACCAATGCCCCCACCTTCGGATGTACCTTCGTTGAGGTAGAGGTGGATGTACCGCTGTGTAAAGTGGAGATCAAAGAAATCTACAACGTTCACGATTCCGGTGTTATTCTCCATCCGGTAATGGCGCGGGGCCAAGTCCATGGTGGCGTGGCGATGGGCATTGCCGCCGGGCTTTACGAGGAGATGCTGATCGACGCTGACTCGGGTTATATTTACAACAATAATTTTCTGGATTACAAAATCCCAACGGTTGTGGACGTACCGGACATTGGCTGCGAGTTCGTCGAAACGTTTGAACCCACTTCCGGTTACGGTAACAAGGCCCTGGGCGAGCCTCCGATCATTTCACCACCGCCGGCGATCCGCAATGCCATCTGGGATGCCACCGGTGTGAAAATTAACGAGCTGCCCATGACACCGCATACCCTTTTTAAATATTTTAAAAAGGCCGGGCTGTTGTAGAAAAACCGTTCAGAGGTTCAGAGTTCAAAGGTTCAGGGTTTGGGGCTTCGCGCTCCGCGCTACGACCCTACAAACAGGGTTATGAAGTTTAAAATCTGACAAGGGGGAACGTATTGAATGTTTAATTTTAAAAGCTACACCAAAGCCGGGAGCATTCAAGAAGCGATACAGACTTTAGAACAAAACTCTGAGGCGCATTTGATTGCCGGCGGTACGGATGTGCTGGTCAAACTGCATAAAGGCAAAAAGCAGTTCGATCATCTGGTTGATATTCACGGCATCGCCGAGCTCAATTTTATCGAGCGCAACGATGATGGTGATCTGGTCATCGGGCCGCTGACCTGCTTTACGCATGTGGCTGAATCGGAGTTGGTCCGCAAGCATATTCCGGTCCTCGCAGATGCCATTCTCACCATTGGCGGGCCCCAGGTGCGCAATATGGCCACCATCGGCGGCAATCTTTGCAACGGCGTTCCCAGCGCCGACAGTGCCACCCCGCTAATTGCCCTTGATGCTGTGGCAACGATTGAAGGTCCGGAGGGATCCCGGCAAATACCCCTTGAAGATTTTTTCCTCGGTCCCAGCCAGGTGGCCCTCGAGCACCACGAAATGATGACCGCCATCACGGTCAGCCGTGACAACTATGAAGGCTACGCCGGTCATTTTATCAAATATGCCATGCGCGACGCCATGGACATTGCGACCATCGGCTGCTCGGCAGTGTGTAAGGTCGAAGACGAATCCCTGACAGATGTCCGACTGGCGTACGGCGTGGCGGCACCGGTGCCTATCCGCTGCAGAGACACCGAAAATAAGTTCCGCGGCCGGAAGATTTCACAACAACTGCTCACTGAGATTTCTAAAGCTGTTGGAAAGGATGTCCGCCCGCGGACCTCATGGCGCGCCGCCAAAGAGTTTCGCTTACAGATTATCGCGACCCTGGCCCATCGGACGGTAGAACAGGCGATTATAAACGCAGGAGGTACGATTCAGTGAACTTAAATGCGACGATCACGCTCACAGTGAACGGAAAGAAAAAAGAGATAGATGTGGATGCCCGCCAATCCTTGCTGGAAGTGCTGCGGGAGCAGCTGGGAATGATCAGCGTTAAACAGGGCTGTGCCGTGGGTGAATGCGGTGCGTGCACGGTGTTGATCGATGAAGTGCCCATCGATGCCTGTCTTTACCTGGCGGTTTGGGCCGACGGCCGATCGATTCGAACGGTCGAGGGCGAAAGCCGCGACGGCAAGCTCTCTCGGGTACAGCAAGCCTTTGTGGATGAAGGTGCCGTACAGTGCGGCATCTGTACACCCGGTTTTGTGATGGCCGCCACATCTTTTGTTGAAAAACACAAGCAGCACAAAGCAAGCCGGTATGAAATTCGGCGCAGTTTAGCCGGCAACCTGTGCCGCTGCACCGGGTATGATACGATTGTGACCGCCGTGCAAAAATGCCTGGAGGATGACTCCTAACATCATAGTTCTGCCATGGGCAGTTCAGTGTTCAGGTGTCAGACTTAAGGTACTGATGGGAGAAAACAAAAATTTAGATTTACTTGATTTGATCAATGCCAATACTGCACTTGGGAATTGAAGATTCATTAGCGAAGTCTTCGGTTCCGCATTAATTCATCCCACCACAGTATGTAGTATGGCCTTCTATAGAAAACTCATACATTCCGGCATGAGTAATAACCTTAATGCGATAATATGATATTCCGAAACATACACGATAAATCTTACTTGCCTAAAATGTTTATTACGGCAGCAATCCTCGGATCCATATATGTTTCTGGCTATCTGATGTTCACCAGTGCCGACCAAATATTGCCATTATTCAAGCCTTACAAAATAAACGGAGATCTTGTAAGGAACATCCTCATCCTATCTTGTATGAGCATCTATTTCCTACGCTTGTTATTCACCTTATTTGTCTTCTTTCAGCGCAAAATGTATTGGGGTGAGGCATTTGTCATTGCGAACATCATGCCATGGATATTTCCGTTTATTGCGTATGAAAGCGGAAATTATACTGGCTCAATAGGATGGATAGAAATAGTCGGTATTTTGCTGTTTTTTACAGGATCATTTTTAAATACAGCTTCTGAATATTTTCGCTTTTCGTGGAAACAAAAGAAAGAAAACGCCGGCCATTTATACACGGGCGGGTTATTCAAATACACTCGTCACACTAACTATTTCGGAGATATCGTACTTTTCGCTGGGCTGGCAACAGTCGCCCATCAGA
>CAJICI010000014.1_pt1 | contig 25364 bp, 19 predicted proteins | sample 9199571 | NCBI WGS metagenome assembly CAJICI01 (sample SAMEA7708329, study PRJEB35096) | sediment metagenome | biome: marine neritic benthic zone biome [ENVO:01000025]; feature: sediment [ENVO:00002007]; material: shallow marine sediment [ENVO:03000034] sea grass bed [ENVO_01000059] ...
CGTAGACGCCAAATATATCTGATATTTGAATCAGTTGCAAATGTTTAAACTGGGAGTAACCCAGCAATTCCCAGGGGAATCCAGAGAAGATGAAGGACCGGAAATATTCCAGGGCCACCCAGCCGATCGGCACCATCAGCAGGCAGCGTACCGGGGTTTTTCCGAAAGCGGCCAGAGTTGCTGTGAAGAGCGCAAAAAAAACTGCCAATACAGCTGCAAGTAAACATACAATAACGATGCTTAAATAAACCGGCAGATAACCATAGGTTCGCATGACCGGTACCAGCCAATACAGCAGCGTCAAAAAGTGTATGATCCCTGTGATAAATCCCATGCGAAACGCCGGCCGTGGTGACAGGTCTTTTAGCACGTATAGAAGGGGCAAAAGGGCAAACCAGATCAGCCAATCCCATCCGATTTTGGGAAATGCGCCTGTCAGCAGGAATCCGCTTAAACTGGCCAGCAAAACGGGTCTTATCTTGTTCATCCTATCTAAATCATAACCAATTTAAAATATTAATAATCCTTCTATTATGACAAGTCCTGCCGTTTATGTCCACAATAGATTTACCAAAATTGAGGTCAGTATGAAATATACGGAGATCCCCCTGATAACAAGGGGTTAGACAAAATTTTTTTCTAAAGTTTTGTGAATTCCTGACGATATTTAGGGTTAGACCAAAATGTAAACTATTTTGGACGGTTATGAATTTGGAGCGAATGGAAAACGATCTCAAAAAACGGATTCTTGCCAGCCCGCCGCAGGCGGGTAAACCTCTGGAGGGTTGGCTTAAGGTTACGGCCAATCCTGCCACTGCGGGAGGCCCATCCGCCTCAGGCGGATTTGAGATTGCTTATGATATCAGGAGGTAACCATGCTGGACTTTTTATTAAATGCGAATCTTAACATTCCAATGATACAACTGATCATGCTCATGCTGATGAGTACCATATCACTTCTATTTGGTAAATTAAAGCTGGCTTTGTTGATCAATTACGTGTTTACCCTGCACTGGGCTTATGTCGCCAACCGGGAAAATCTGATCGAAATGGGTTTTCAAAATTTTCAAATTATTTCCATCATTTATTTTGTTTTTGGACTGGGTATCGTCCTGGTGGCAGCCTTTGCATTCATGTTCCAGAAGAGCAACTAACAGCAGGTGCTCGGTTTTAGCAAAATTTAGCTGTTTTCATTGTAGATTGCTCAAAAAGTCACGCTGTGACATTTCGCCTTTTTGAGCAATTCCTTTCTACAATATCGTCGTTTCTCGATTCCATTTTCCTGGATTTATCCCCCATGTGATACTATATATTGTGTGTTTTTCCTATTGACATACAATATATATTGATTTATACATATAGATACCATTTAACCGCCTTTCTTCGTATATTTTCTCAACCACAGATCAAAGCCTTCGCACCATTACAGGCAGGCAATCAATGAAACAGATTAAAGAAATATTGTTTCAGCGACTGGCGAAAAACGGAGTTGATTTCAACTTTATACCGGGTTTTATTCGCAGTCTGGTCAATTCCTGCAGCAACGATCCTGAAATGAGCCTATCCCAAATCAACCGGAGGTTGAACTATTTGGGCTGGGAAGGGATCGAACTGGACTATCATACCCTGCAACTTGCAATCGCCTGCCTGGAAGACGAAGGGCTTGAAAATATGGAAAATAGGCCGATCTGGTGGTTTGAGAACAATTTTACGCCCAGCGAGTCCAGAGATATAGAACATCCCGGCCAAATATCAGAAGCCGCGGCCTGAATGAAAGAGTCCACAAAAGGCGCCCTTATCTCCGCTTTGGTCTATCCTGGCCTTGGCCAACTGGTGCTGGGATCAAAGAGGAGCGGTGTTCTGTTTACAGGTCTAACGACCGTCGGCCTGCTGGTGATCATATACCGGATTACGATGCGGTTCTACCTGGCTCTTGATCAAATTCCCACCATCCTTACCGGAAACCTGCAAGATCTTGGTAAAATATTTACCATTTTAGATCAGAGTGCATACCCCGATTGGTCCACCGAATCAAAATGTCTGCTAATTGTTGCCGTCTGCTGGGTGGCGTCAATTATCCATGCCTATTGGGCCGGCAGCCGGCTCGACCGGACATAATCGGTAAGTTTTTCTAAAACCTCTCCGCCGATATCAAAGTCTCCCCAGTTGTGAATTTCAAGACTGAAAATCGTTGCCCCCAGTACATAACTGTCTTCCTTCAGGAGGCTGTCATACCATTTGAGCTGCTCAAAATAACTTTCGGGTGTTTGATAGCTGCGCCATCCCCTGTTGACGTCTTCAGGCTTTCCCAGAACACCCCCATCTATTCCACATTCGGTGATGATTAGAGGAATTACGCGCCCGTCGGGGATTAAGAATTGGCGGTACACTTTCCGGTAGCGGCCTGTCAACCAGCCTTCCCCGCTGCTGTGATCAAACAGCCAATCCATATCGGGGGCACTGTATTCATGCAATCCCAATACGCCGCCATTCGCCAGAGCAGCATCAATGGCCGGATAAAAAGCTTCCCAGATCTCGCGTTCCGCCGGTGGCATGCCGGTGGAGAAATTGCCGATACAGGCTCTGTGGCCATTGGCGGCCAGGATCTCGATCCGTTTTTTTTCGAATGAGGCGTACCATTGCATAAGATCGGCATCATGGATGACGGGTTCGTTATAACCCTCCCAGTAATCGACTGCCGGGTTGGCCAGAATCGGTCCTTTCAGACTTTCCCACCATTCCTCAGCCCTGGCTTCAGGGCTCCCATCGCCCAGCCGCTGCCAGGCATCATACCAGATGCGGCCGACTATCAGAGTATGGGGCGATTTGTCTTTGACTCCCCGGGTAACCTCGACTTTGATTTCATCCAGGATCTTGACAACGGCCGGCCGAGCCTGTTCGATAAATTCCCAGGAAGCCGGCCCCAGGAAACTGCTGTGAATGGTGAGTTTGCTGGGGCCGGTGGCGCTATCCGGATCCGTCACTAAAATGGAAAGCCCATCTGTATCCGTGCCCTGGAAGCCATCGTCGGCGAGCAACGTGACTGCATAGGTACCAGCTGCCTGATAGGTGTGCGAAATCTGCGGGCCTTCCCCGGTTGTGCCGTCGCCAAAGCCCCAACGAAATATCAATGAATCCCCATCGGGATCGCTGGAGCCGGATGCGTCAAAGTCAACGGTTAAAGGGGATATTCCCGATAATGGCGTGGCGCTGGCCGATGCTACCGGTGGACGGTTGTCGCTGGATTCTCCGCTCGCGACGATGTTGTCGAAGACAGTGCCGGAAACAGCACCGATCAGGTTGCCGCTTTTCAAAACGATGGTCGCCGTATTCTCAGCCGCTACAAAACTCCCGGTATTATTCACGGCAGCTGTTTGGACCATCTCACCCGACCATCCACCGGGAGCGCTCCAGGTATCGTTTTTGTAAATCATGACCACGTCGTTTTGTCCGGTATGAATGTCCTGTCCGTTGGCAGGCTGGCGGTCACCGTTAATGATCAATACCTCGGCCCATTGGTGGTTGGCTAAGGTCGGGTTACTGGCCCAGAAACCGTGGATCGTGATAGGACTGCCGGCGCCACCCGTCTGAAACGATTGATAGAGACCGCCGTTGTGGTCGGCGCTTTGAACCTGCAGCCGGCCGGCGTTGTTTATCGCCGCATTCAGGCTGCCCCGCTCGGTCCACAATGACCATCCCGTCAGACCATTCCCAAAATCGCCATTGATAATGAGGTTAGCCGGTGTGCCCGCCTCAGAAACACGGATGATCAGCGTTGTTGAATCTGTGCCGCCGCGGTCGTCATCTACCCTGAGGGTCACGCTGTAAATGCCGGCTGTCACGAAGGTGTGGGATACGGTATCGCCTTGCTCGGTCGCAGAGCCGTCATCAAAGTTCCAGTGAAAACGTAATGCATCGCCGTCTGGGTCGCTGGAGGATGCGCCGTCGAATTGCACTGTCAGGGGCGTCTGACCGGTCGTCAGGCTGGCGGATGCGTGTGCGGTTGGCGCCCGATTGCCCGCACCCAGCACCTCCATTGTCACATTATCGAAAAGGCCCCAGCGACCATGAATCCACCATGCCGCAGTATTATACCCTTCCAGAAAAATCGTTACAGCAGTATTGGCGGCAACAAACTCATGCTCCAGCTGGGTCCATTGAAGCCCGGCGGTTGGACTGCTAAACGCGGCATTCGCATGGTCCGCATTCCCAGCGGGATCTACACCGATGGCAAGTTCATATTCGGGCGCCTGGGAGCGCATATCCACCTTCAGACGATAATGCTCACCGGGGGTAACCTGAATCGTCTGGAGGATACCGCATCTGCCACCAGGGGCAATATCGGCGATTCCCTGGATCCAGGCCCGCTGCGGCTCCCAGATGCCTTCCCATTTATTGCCGCCATAAGCCTGCCAGCCGCCGGCCACACCAAAGGGACCGCCGTTAGCTTCAAATAGGGGGTTGTCGATAATCGGAGTCGGCACCTGAGATTGCACCGTGAGGTTCACTGTCACCGTCCGGGGTGTGTTGATCGCCTCCGGATCGTGTATGGTGATGGTGCCGGCGTATGGGCCGGGCGGCAGCGCCGCCGTTGCATAGCCGACGGTGATCGTGTCGACTTCGCCTTCAGACGTGCCGCCGGCAGGCGTTATATCAAGCCAGTCAACATCCGCCGCTATGGCATAGTGCAGGATACCGCTACCGATACGATATACCATAAACTCGTCATCCGGCGCATCCTGTCCTGCCTTGGATATAGCATTCAGGACGGTTGGCGATCTTCCGATGAACAGTCCCTGCGGGTTATCTTCTGAAAAATCATTGCCGGCCGGTAGATCGAGCGCTGCGGCCGACTGAAAAGCATTGTAAAGATCATTGGCCACATTGGCATCATGCAGATCGAGGATCGACCACCGCTGCCACTGGTCACTGCGATTGTAGACAAACCAGCAGGCGCCAACAATGGGATGATTTGAGGGATCGCCATTAAAGTTAGCCAGTTCCTCAAAGGAATGTCTGAGAAAATTGGCCACATTTTCAATGCTGGTAGGGCTCAGCGTCGGATCAACACGGTCACCCCACTCGGTCAGGTAGATGGGTTTCCGGGTAAATCCTTTATTATCGATTAATGATGTCTGATCCGCAACCTGCTGCATCAGACTGCCGTGGGAGCCGCCGTAGGCGTGAATGGCAAAGCCGTCAACATCATCGGTGGAAAGGGCATCGCACATGGCGCCAAGGTAGGCGGTATTGCCGGCCGCAACCGGCCCCAGCAGGACGATCTGTGGTCCCAGAGAGCTGGCAACGGATTTGATGGCGCTGCGGATTTGTTTGTATTTTTCGACATAGAGCGCGGCGGTAAGTTCTTCACCGGTTCGGTTCCAATATTTACCCCCCTCCAGCTGCATTTCATTGCCGATCTGCCAGATATGGGCGATATCTGCCAGGCGCGCTGCCGTGGTTTTGACATCTGCAACAAATGCTTGCATATCACCGGGGCCCGGCACCACCATTTCCCAGCTCGGCTGGATGCGGATAATCAGGGTATGCCCATTTGCGTGCGCCCTTTTGAACTTGTTGAGCTGCGCTTCCAAACCCCAGGCCCAGGGCGCGGGATTATTATCCTCGGTCATCAAGGTTTCAAGTACCCAGATGCCTTTACCGCCGGTCATATTTTCCACCGAGCCGCCATTTTCAGGGTCCGGATCGGCATACCAGTGGATTCCATAAAGCCAGGGTGAGTCGTTTTGGGCCGCTACTTCAACAACCCCAAGGATTAAGCCAGCCGGAACCAGCAGCCAGATTGCAGCTGCCAGGGACAGCACCAGTCTGCGAATCATCAAGTCCTCCTTTTTGCCCAATACCCAGAGATACGAAAGATCTGCGGTTATAAAAACTTGAACGCTAATTCTCCGGGCCGATACGCTCCTCATATACGGCGACAAAAGAATGATGCCCCAGCGTATTCCCGGGACATTCATCCAGATGCCGGGTGTGAACGCCTGATATGCGCTGAATCGGAAAGATGCTTCCGTTCAGATTCAGGTATTCCAGTGCAGCGTTGTCATTCCAGTATAAATCCAGTGTTCCGTGGATCCAATCCTGTCCGATGATTTCATTTTTTTCCAGGGGGAGTTCACCTGTAATGGTGGCACTTTTGGTCCAGCCGACCCGGTTGTGCCATCCCTGTTCCACCCGGGAACCATCCAGGTAATAAAAGGCCGCGAACAGATTGTGTTTACCGCCGTTCTCCTCGCAGGTTAGATGATGCAATCGGACAAGCTTCCACCATCGCTCGTCCGGATTGACGATGGGCGGCGGATTTACAGTGATGCCGTAGATAGGGGGCACATCCACCGAATCGGTTACGCTGATGTCAATGCTGGCGGTGTCGCTGGCGCCATTCCCATCGTCTACCGTCAGCGTCGCGACGTAAACGCCTGCGGTGGTGTAGGTGTGGGTGACCAATGCTTCAAATGCCAGGGGAGAGCCATCTCCGAAATTCCATGTATAGGTTAAGACATCACCATCCGGATCCATGGCCTCCAGGCCATTTAACTCGACGGTTAAAGGGGGCTGTCCCGCCGTGGGCTCAGCACTGGCAACGGCAATGGGGGGATGATTGCCCGAAGGCGCTCCGACCTGGATGTTGTCGAATCGCATCCCACTATGGGCCTTTCCGAGGTTACCGCTTTTGAGGATTATGGTTGCCGAATCGCCGGCTGCTGTGAAGGCGCCGGATTTAACAACGGCAGCGGTCTGGGCCATTGGCCCCGACCAACCTGCAGGTGTTGTCCAGGTATCGTTTTTGTAGATCATGACCACATCGTTTTGCCCGGCATGGATATCCTGCCCATTGACCGGCTGGCGATCACTGTTGATGATCAATACCTCGGCCCACTGGTAGTTGGCCACGGTGGGATCGCTGGCCCAGAATCCGGCAATGCTGATTTCAGTGCCGGCCCCGCCGGTCTGAAACTGCTGATAAAGGCCACCATTGTGATTGCTGCTTTGAACCTGAAGCTGACCGGCAGCGGTCACCCCCTGATTCAGCGCACCGCGTTCGATCCAGACCGACCAGCCGGCCAGACCATTGGCAAAATCACCGTTGGCTATCAAATTTGACGGCAGTTCATTATCGTCTACCATTATGGAGACCGCATCTGAATGATTGCTGCCATTGCCGTCATCGACTGTAAGCGTGACCGTGTAAGTACCGGGGTCTGCAAATACGTGGGTGGCAGTCACTCCTGTCCGGTTTACAGAGCCGTCGCCAAAATCCCACTCATAGCTCAGGGCATCGCCATCGGGATCACTCGAACCGCTGCCGTCAAACTGTACAGTTAACGGGGCCATACCCTGAATGGGGCTGGCCGATGCGATGGCGAGCGGCGGACGGTTGCCGACTTCCACAAGCGCAATACGGACGCCGTCAAACTGAGTCCAATGGCCATAAGCCCAGGACCCACTGTTTTGTGCCATGAGGTAGATGGTGACATCAGATCCCCCGGCAGTAAAATCAACCGTTAGTTGGCTCCAGGCTGCCGAGGTCGAGCTGTCGCCCCAGACAGCAGCATCTGGATCGATGCCGCCGTCAGGATCCACACCTGCTGAAACCGCGTAGTTCGGCGTAGTTGTTTTGGCAGAAACCGTTAGCCGATAGCTGGCTCCCGGTGTTGCCTGGATTATCTGATAGATACCCCCGCTTTGTCCCGGAGAAATGTCGGCAACTCCCTGGGTGAAGACACGATCAGGATCCCAGACCGACTCCCATTTATTGCCCCCAAAGGGATTCCAGCCGCTGGCAACCCTGAAAAAGCCGCCGTCGACTTCAAAGTCCGGATTTACAATTCGGGGGGTTACAACAGGCGCCGGCTGCAGGCTGAAGTTGACCATCGTTGTCTCACCTGAATTTATCTCCACTGCGGATTGAATGCCCTTGACGAATCCCGTTTTGGTTGCCTGCAGCGTATAGGTAGCCGGCGCCACCTCCCGGATCAGGTAGGTGCCGTCAGCCGCGCTGCGTGCCTGATAGTCGCCCGGGGTCAGCTCAAGCAAGACGTCAGAAAGCGGATTTCCGACGGCGCTGGTTACGACGCCGCTGATGGCCCCGTTTTCAGTTTGCACCAGCTCGAAGTCGTCCAAATTGGTCGTCCCGGCGCTGATGACCACTCCCTGGCGGTCCTGGGACACGTAGCCATTTTTGCTGGCCGAGACGGTGTAGGTTCCGGTGGGAAGATTTTCCAACTCATACTGGCCGCGGTTGTCAGAGGTGGTGGTATATCCGCCGGGGGTTACGGTAATTATCGCCTGGGGGATTGGGTCCGACCAACCGTCGATCACAGTTCCCGCGATGTTCCCCCTGGCCAAATTCCGGGTAAGAGTCAGACCGCGAATCACGGCGTACAGGTCCCAGCCGGGATGCGATGCGCCGGCCACATAGGCATTGCCATCCGCAAAGGGGTTGGAATCGCTGGCAAAACAGTAAATGCCCTGGCCATCCGCCCGTTCTACTTTGAGAAAATAGGTGCCCCCGGACTGCACCGCGGGTTCCTGGCCATCCGGCCATTCAGCACCGATCATGATGGCGCCGTCGCCGGGCTCGAGGGTGGCGGTGATCGACGCGCCGACCTGGGCGCCAAAGGGACCGCCTTCCAGAATCGAAAACTTCAGGGTGACGTTGTCGATATTGGGTTTGCAGGCCGCATATTTGATAAAACCGACATCAGGGGGCACCCTGAAGGTTTGGCCCAGAAAATCGGCAAACAGGTCGCAACCGGAGCAGCCGCTGTGACCGGCAAAGCTATCCACAAAATAAATACCCCGGGAAACCTTGCCGGAATAGACCAGATTGAAATCGGCCGTTGTTGTTTGACCGTCAACAACCGCAATCTGTCTGCCGGTACTGACATAGCCATTCTTTTCAACTGACAGGGTATAGGTGCCCTCGGGCACTTTGTGAATTTCAAAACCGCCGTCATACAGGGAGGCGTGACCGAATTCATATCCGTCGGTGAAAATAGTTGCATACGGCACCGGTTCGCCGGTATCGCTGCGCTGTATGATGCCTTTGATCGTGCCCCTGGGGCCCCGGTAAGGCGTCAGACGCGCCGGCGCCATCCCCTGGACTTCCAGATCCAGGCGCAGCCGGCGCACCGCATCGAACTGCGGGTAACCGTTATAGGTTTCGTCAATACCATCACCGTCCTGGTCCTGCCAGCTGGCGCTGTCGATCCACTCAAAATCCCGCCAGGCCCAGTTGGAAAGAATAAAGGGATGCACCGCAATAATCTCCGGCCAGCGGTACCAGCGATTGCCAAAGGCATCCACGTTGTAGTCGGCAGCCATCTGGCGGCTGGTCTTGGGCCAGCCTTCATAGGAGATGCCCAGTTTTTTGCCGTAGGCGGTTTCGGTGATCATCACGGGAAACCCTCTGCGGGAGCGGGGCGGATTTCCGTGGGGCATGGCGATGACATCCAGATCCATGAGATAGCTGTCAACGGTTTTACTGGTCTCGATAAACACGTCCCCGTCATGCAGATTGTAATGCGGCGGTGTGGCTTCCGGATAGGGATGGGTACCCCAGACATCAAAAGCAAACTTGGCGTCGGGGTTGTGCGCAAAGGCCGCGTGCCACCAGCTCGGCCCATTCTGGCCGGGTGTCATGGTTTTAAGGGTGCCCGCCAAACCGAGCTCCGGATGGGCTGCGGCAGCTTCGTTTTCGGCCCGATGAACAGCGCTGTGGGCGGCAACCAGATAATCGGCAAACACATCGGGGTCCACCTCGTCGCGTCGGTCATGGGGCTCGTTCCAGAGCTGCAGATAAACGAGCCGGTCGGCATATTCCGGATGGGCGATTTTGTAGTTAAGAATGGACCAGGCAACATTGCCGGCATATCCGGGATCGGGGATTTGCCCACTGGCGCCTTCCTGAACCCGGATACACGGGATCAAATTGCGCTTGAAGGCTTCTTCGATCCAGGGCTCAAAGTCAAAGACCCAATCGAAGACGAAGCCGCCGCCCACCAGAAAACGGGTTGCTTCCATTCCCGATGCGATTGACGGCCCGCCGTCTTTCAAATTATGCATACCGAAAATATTACGGCGCTGATAAAGTGGCTCCTCTGAAGATGCACCAAGCTCCATCGGTGCTGCCAGAATGAATGAGATAAGAAAACCAACTGCCATGATGACTGCCAGGTTACATTTTTTAGACATAGGATCCCCCCCGGTTTAGAAGTATCTCAAAAATGTCGTTTACCCTAAGCCATATGAAAATGCATGAATTCCATCATGCAAAATTCAATTTAAATTTTTGCGTGATCAGAAAGGAATGGAAAGGATACTCATCGGAAGTAAATTACGGGCCGCTTCCGCTGAGCAGGTGGATCTCCCCCGCAATATCCTTAACAAAATATATATCATGGCGCAATAGATTAATGGCGAGATGTTGCTCCGGCCCGTTTACCTAATTTTCTTGCAGTTATATACAGGTGCGCTTATATTAACGAGAGCTGGTTTCAAAACCCCATCTAATCCGCCTCAGGCGGATTGCGATTTTTTTAAAAATGCTCACATACTACCGTGTATGCTGCCCTTGTTAAAAAACTCGCGCCTTGTCTTTGGACGTTATCTGAGGCTTGTCCGCCTCAGGCGTGGTTTTGAAACCATTTCGAGATAATTAGAATCCGACGACCGGATTTGATTTCCGATGAGTCTGATTTTCACCACGCAACTCGAAACGCGTAACTCGCAACAATTGTCAGCACCGCGTATTGACCGAAGTGTATCCAGTATTTAGCCAGCAGCCACAATTAACAGGAGAATAAATTATGCATGTATCTTTTTATGGCGCAGCTCGAGAAGTAACCGGTTCCATGCACCTGATAACAACGGAGCAGGATCGCATTCTGCTTGATTGCGGCCTGTTTCAGGGTCGCCGCCAGGAATCCAAGGAAAAAAACAAGGTCATGCCGTTTGATCCGCAAATGCTGACCAATGTCGTCCTTTCCCATGCCCATATCGACCACTCCGGCCGCCTGCCATTGTTGACCAGAAAAGACTTCTCCGGCCGGATTATCACTACGCGGGCAACCGCCGCCGCCTGTGAATATCTTCTTCCCGACTCCGCTCATATCCAGGAGTCCGACGCCGAATACCTCAACTATAAAATGGTTCGCTCGGCGCTGCGGGAAATGGACGGGTCCGCCAAAGAGGTGAAAAAGAACCTGAAATCTTTAAAGAAAAACAAACACCGGCTTAATATCGACAGAATCAATGAATTGATTAACCGGTTTCATCTGGATGCTGTCAGGCCGCTGTACACTGCTGAGGATGCACAGGAGGCCCTGTCTCGCTTTGAAGGCAATCCTTACCACCATCCGGTAACCATTGGAAACGATATGACGTGCACTTTTTATGATGCCGGCCATATTCTCGGATCCGCGTTTTGCATTATCCACGCTCGCGAAAACGGCCGCAACTACACCATAGGGTTTACCGGTGATATCGGCCGGTTCGACAAACCGATCATCGAAGACCCGACCCTGGCATTTGGCGAACAGGACCGGGAGATTGATTTGCTGATCATGGAAAGCACCTATGGCGATCGAACCCATGAACCGGTGGTGGACCTGAAGCCCAGGCTCAAAGAGGTGCTGGTGGAAACCTATGATCGCGGGGGAACAATTATGATCCCGTCCTTTGCATTCGGTCGCACCCAGGAATTGCTTTATGTCCTGCACGAGCTTTATCTCGAGGGAAATGTGCCGCGCTTTCCGGTATTCGTAGACAGCCCGCTGGCGACCAATATCACACGCGTATTTGTTGAACATCCGGAAGCCTATGACGATGAGACCCACGAGGCATTTCTTCAGAAAGGCAAAAATCCATTTCAATTTGAAGAGGTCAGCTTTGTCGGCTCTGTTGAAGAGTCCATCGCGCTCAATAAAGATCAAACCCCTCATATCGTCGTTTCCGCATCCGGTATGTGTGAGGCGGGCCGAATTCTTCATCACCTGCGGCATAAGATTCACGACCCTAAAAACACCATCCTCATCGTCGGATACATGGCCCAGAATACGTTGGGACGACGGATCCTCGAACAGGGCCAGGCCTATGCAGATGCCGGCCGCAAAGGGGATCCACCCATCGTGAAGATTATGGGAAAAGAATACCCGCTCAAGGCCCGGGTCATCAAACTGGGTGGATTCAGTGCCCATGCCGACAAAGATGAAATGTACCGGTTGCTGCAAAAGTCAGATTTAAACATAAAAAAAATCGCACTGGTGCACGGCGAGGAAGATCAGATCCTGGCATTTGAAAAAGATTTAAAAGGCAATGGATTCAACACGGTGGTCCCCAGAAGAGGGCAGACGGTTGCCGTTTAATCTGGGATCTTGGATATCGAATTTGGGATTGTGGAAGGTCTACTTAAAAAATTGAACATCGAATCCGCCAAAGGCGGACAAGCATCGAACGTCGAAGTGAAAATGATGAAAATGCAGACCTATATTTTGCCCGTCATTCCGGACTTGATCCGGAATCCAGTGCAGTTTCGTCACCTTAGGTTTCTGGATGCCGGATCAAGTCCGGCATGACGTTCAGCTGTTAAAACCCGCTTTACAGGAGCAGATTAAAGATGAGCCAATACCTAATGGTAGACATCGGGGCCGGTACCATGGATATTTTGTACTACGACACCGAAACCGACCTCCATTATAAAGCCGTGGTCAAATCTCCGGTAAGATCGATCGCTGAAAAGGCGGCTGCCATACCGGGCAACCTTATTGTGACCGGCGGTGAAATGGGCGGCGGGCCGATTACCGAACTTTTAAAGCAGCGGGCCCGGGAGGCCCACGTCGTCATGTCATCTTCTGCTGCCGCCACCCTTCATCACAACCCGCAAAAAATTATATCCTGGGGAATCGACGTCGTGGAAGATCACCGGGCCGATGATTTTTCCGGCGATAATAACTATCAGTCGCTGATCCTGGAAGATCTCGAAGCCCGGCGTCTTCAGCGGATTGTGGAAGGGTTTGGGGTTCCTTTTGAATTCGAAGCTGTCGTCGTATGCGCCCAGGATCACGGTGTGCCCCCGGCGGGTGTATCTCATCTGGATTTTCGTCATAACATGTTCACAGATTTACTTGCGCTGAATCCGTATCCACATGCCCTCCTATTTGAGGCCCGTGAAGTGCCGGAGACGCTCAACCGCCTGCGGTGCCTTGCACAGAGCGCCCGGTTTTTGCCTACAGAAGAGGTCTATGTCATGGACAGCGGGATGGCCGCAATGCTGGGCGGTACAATGGATGTTCTCGCGAGGCAAAAGCAACACCGGCTGATTCTGGACGTGGCGACGTCCCACACTGTGGGTGCCGCCTTTGAGGATGATGAGATCGCGGGGTTTTTTGAATACCATACCAGCGATATTACCCTTGAACGGCTGGAGCAGTTGATACAGGTATTATGTGAGGGGAAGTTGGCGCACTCTCGGGTTCTCAGGGAAGGCGGTCATGGCGCTTTTTTACGCAAACACTTTGGTTTTGACGCGATTGATGTCATCCTTGCCACCGGACCCAAACGTCGTCTGGTGAACGATTCCCGATTGCCGATGGAATTTGGCGCGCCTTACGGTGACAATATGATGACCGGGACGGTGGGCCTGCTCGAGGCGCTTCGACGGCGCAAAGGCTTGCCGACGATTAATTACATCTGAATAAGCGCAAGCAGATCGAATACAGCAGCATTTATGGCGTATGCCAACCAGAGAATTAAAACAAAATTTAAAAAAAATATTACCTGAATGATAATTAACAATTATCGCTCGGAGCCAAATACGCTGAATTTTACCAGGAGTGGTTCAGGGTTGGTTTGGCGCAAAATTCAGGTATTAGTTGAAATCATTACCGGCATTCTCTGACTGACACTGCCAGAAATTGGGAAAATTTTCATCACTGGTGCAATCCCCGACAAATCCACCGAATCTCGCCGGATCGCCGCCAATGACATAGCCATGGGGAGACTTATGAGGCTCTGTTCGGGAAACCGAGTCTATTGGTTCTGCCGGCCCCCTATAATCTCCTGATCCTGCACATGCCGCCAGGATCAATATGACCACCAGTATCCCCAGATTTCTCATCTTTCTCTCCGGTTCGTATATTTATGTAATTCATTTTAGGGTCGAGTCCCGAAAGTAATTGCCAAAACGCTGCTGGCCAACTTCAGGCTTGACTGGCGTCGATTGTTCGTAGGGGCGGGGTTTATCCCCGCCCGCAAATCATCTCAACGACTGCTTCGGGCGAGGATAAACCCCGCCCCTACACCGAATATTAGGGAGTTGCCGATAACTTTATTATCAGATATTTCTGGGACCTGACACTATATAACCTGAAACTAAATCATGTAAAATGATATTAAGATTTGATTTTACAATTTTCAAGCTTGAAAACCGCCAATGGTGCCTTAGTTTTTTTCATGGCTTTTTTTCTTTTCGAATACTGAAGATCAACAAGGAGGCATACCATGGTAAAAGTCAAAACGTTTGCGAGTTCTCTGAAAATATTTCATGCGCGCCAGGAGCTTGAAGGTTTGGATGAGATGGTTAACAAGTACATCGAAGAAAACAACGTACAGAAGGTGATCTCCGTCAGCGACACATGCACAACCGGTGAAGGCGGCACCATGGGGCTGATCCGCGTGCTGGCGTACGAATGAAGCGGGGGCTTCGTTAACATTAGAGCGAACTTCCGTTGCTGAATTCAAATTAATAGATGCAATACAATCACGGCGGAAGGCGGACGGCTCAGGGCTGAAGGTAGAAAATGAGAGGCCCTGGGCGCCCGGTACAGGGCTTACGGATCAAATTAAAAAAGACATGATCATTGACCGTCAGCCGTCCGCCATCAGCCGTCTGCCACATGGCAGTTTGCACCTAATAGACAAGCTTCTGTTTTCTTGGTCGCGGACACCTATTTTATCCCCAGTTTTTTCTGAAAATCCTGCCGCAAATTATCGCGCCATAGATAAAACTCTGAGGCTATGGCCTGGTGAAAAGGCCCGTCGGGGTGATTGGTGCTTTCTCCGGCCACCATTACCGCGAAGCCGGCATGCAGGGACCTGGAGTGTTCCTTATTTAAAGGCACCAATCTGATTTCCATTCCGTCTCTGAGACGTGATTCAATAAGCTGCCGGTAGCTCTTTCTGGTAGCAGCAGACGAGCGGTTTGAAAAAATATCCCGGCTGCTCCAGCAAATATAGCCGTTTTTATATACCCCCAGGATATAATTCTTGTCAGGGTATTCCGGGATGTTAAATAAGCCTTTTTCATCCGAAAGCGATTGGATGGCCGCCACTGTTTCAGCTGATTCAAGGGACGAGGCATCCGAATACCATTTGATCGCAACGGCAGCGCCTTTGATCGGCTGTCGGGTTTCAGCATCCACCACCCGCCCACGAACAACGCACTTCGGGCTGCAGGCTGTAAATGTGAATAACAATAGGCAAGAAGTGACAGTGAGTGCAGCTATGCCTGAATGGGCCTTCATCTAAACCCCCTTTAGATAAGGCTTGTAGGTGTCGGGCAGCGCCACTGCCGGTGCCGCCCGCTTTAAAGCAATCCCTTCCAGAACCTCCTGGCGAAATCCGGTTGGATCCCATGTTCAACATGTTGGGATTTTAAATAAACCCGGATATCACTAACTTTATATCGGCAATTTGCCGAACAAAGTTTAGGTTTTTTTTGCTTGACGCTGACATTTTGTTCATAAATAGGATAAATATTATCCTATTTATCCTATTTAATTGAGAGGTCTTATGCGACTGACCCGGGCAGGGGAATACGGCGTGCGCTGTATCTTATATCTTTCTTCCAAAGGCGTTGGCGTGCTGTGCAATCGCATGCAAATTGCCGAGGCATTGGATATTCCCGGCCAATTTTTAGGCAGAATTGCCCAGCAGCTTGCCCGGGCAGGTTATATCGAGATTTTTCAGGGTGCCAAAGGTGGACTGAAACTGGTAGTATCACCTGAAAAATTAACCCTGCTGGATGCAGAATCCCGTGGGTTACGCCGTCATAGACGGCAGGGCCGAACTTCAGGATTTCGGCTTGTTGAACACCAATTATTAATTAAAATCGATGTGAAATCCCGCTTCTTTTTAGCGGGACTCATCGAAAAAATTGCTCACTTCCGAATTGGAAACTATGCTTCTGAAGAAACAGATAATTGCTGAGAAAAGCAGGTTCGATATTAGTCGGCTCTGCCTTTGCTATTTTCATAATTGAAAAATTTTTTATTTGCTGTGATGCAACTCTAATATCCGGATTATTGCTTTTTATTTAATAATTCATATTTTAAGTTCCAAAGCTTGAGACCTTGAAAGGAGGCGCCATCATGCATGGAGAATACCAGGTTATTGAATGCGATGAACATTATGAAAAATATGAAAACGGAGTCGTATATGACTCCAAAACGGGTCTTGAATGGATAGCGGGGCCGGGCCGAAGGATGAGTTGGGATGAAGCTCAGGAATGGGCGAAGGCAATTGAAATAGGTGGCAGCGGTTGGCGAATGCCCACGAGCAAAGAGCTTGAAACACTTTATCATAAGGGAAGTGGGAAACGCAACATGCCCCGTTTGCTGGAAACTGAGGCCTGGTGGGTTTGGTCGGCAGAACCGGATGATAACCTGTCGTCCGGGCTCTTTGATTTCAGCCGAGGGGCGAGGGACTGGCATTCCCGGGCCCCGGGAGCCTATGCTGTGCGTACCCGAAAATGACAATAGGGGCAGCCCTACGCCAACTTCGCCCATCTCCAAGTATTCGTTTTCGGTATAAAGAATAACCAATATTCAAGATGGGCGACTTTTTTTTACAAGAACTTGCTTATTATGAACGACCTTCCAATTAATCCCTCTCCTTCGATTCGTTTAGCTGTAACTCATGGCGTAACGCTTCATGTGTTCGGTTTTTCGCCGCCTGATCTCTTGACCCCACATTCGCTATAAGCTATGTTTGCCATCTAACTTCCAAGTGTTCTAAACGATTACCTGATAGCCTAAAACAAATAACTCCCAATTGACCCCGGCCAATTGGATAAGGGGCTTTATGGAAACAGATAGAGCTACACCTTGTCAGCCCATCTTCAGACTCCTGGATGAAGCCCAAATTGGGCGAATCCATGATGCCGTTTTGACGATTCTGGATGAAGTCGGCGTGCGCGTCAATCATCCTGACGCCACGGATCTTTTGGCTGGTAGCGGTGCCCGGATTTTGGAAGATAATCTGGTTCAAATTCCGTCTAATTTAATCGAAGATGCCATTGCATCCGCGCCTTCCAATCTGGTTCTTTACAACCGTAACCGGGAACCCGTCATGGATCTCGGCGGTCGCCGGAGTTATTTTGGGACCGGGACGGACCTGCCAAAAACTGTCGACCTGCAGACCCGGGAAATAAGAAATACCCGGGCTGAGGATATCATCCACAGCACAATCATCAGCGATGCGCTGCCGAATATAGATTTTATCGGATCATACGGTTTGCCGGAAGATGTGCCCGCCGGCCTGCATTACATCCGCTGCTTTCAGCTGGAAGCAGAAAACTGCAGCAAGCCTATCTTTTTTACGGCGGAGTCCGAAAAAGATCTTTCCGTTATCTGGGAGATGGCCTGCGCCATCGCCGGCGGTGCCCAGGCCCTGTCCGATCATCCGTTTTTAATCAGTTACAACGAGCCGACATCGCCCCTGGCCCATTCCAAAGAGGCCCTGGGCAAACTGATGTTTTGTGCCCGAAACAGGATGCCGGTAAACTATGCCCCGGCACTCCTGGCAGGATCAACGGCACCGGTTACCATGGCCGGGGCCCTGGTGGTTGCAGTGGCCGAGGCCCTGTCCGGGTTGGTGATTCATCAATTAACTGCGAAAGGCGCTCCCATCAGCACCGGTGTGGCCGCCACCACCATGGATATGCTCGAAGCGACCGTTTCCTATACATCGCCCGAATTTCGGTTGACCCACAGCGCCTGCGCCGATCTGTTTCATCATTACGGTTTGCCCGTCTGGGGAACCGCCGGCTGCAGTGATTCCCAGTTTCCGGACCTGCAGGCCGGTGCTGAGTATGGATTCACCCTGCTGAATGCCGCCCTTGACGGTGCCAACTTGATTCATGATTGCGGCTATCTTGGTCAGGGTTTTGTGGCTTCGCCTGAAATGATTATTTTTGCCGATGAAACCATCGGCATGGTCAAGCGATACATCCGCGGCTTTGAAATTGACAGCGAGCACCTGGCGCTGGATGTCATCAAGCAGGTCGGGCCGGGAGGAAACTTTCTGCTGGAACGGCACACCCTTGATTACTTCCAAAAAGAACACTGGCAGCCCGGTATTTTTAACCGCAAAAACCTTCCGAACTGGGTAAAGGCGGGCCGGAAGAAAACCGATGATATACTGCTGGAGAAGGCCCGGGAAATTTTGGCCACCCATCGCCCGGAGCCCCTGGCGGCCGAGATTAAAACTGAACTTGATTTAATCTGGCAAAAGGCTGAAGCTGGAATGCAGAAATAATCTGTCCAAGTTTATTATGTCGCTTTTATGGTGGGAGCGGCTTCCAGCCGCGATCGGTGCTGCCTTTGTAAAACTGATTCGCGGCTGGAAGCCGCTCCCACGAAAGCATCAAACATAATTTTCCAATATTATACATTTAAAGGAGACTTACAGTGGGGATTATAGAGAACATTTATAACGCAGTCATAGAGGGAAAGGTGGACGATGCTGCCGCCGGTGTTGAGAAGGGCTTGAACGAGGGGATCGCTGTCGATGATATTTTGAAAAAGGCTTTGCTGTCGGCCATGGACGTGGTGGGCGAGCGCTTTGGCGAGGGCGAAATGTTTATTCCCCAGGTGATCTGGTCGGCCAAATCCATGCAGGCCGGTATGGATTTGCTCAGGCCCCATTTTACCGAGGGGCAGCAGGGCAAAAGCGTTAAAATCATCATCGGCACAGCCCAGGGTGACATCCACGACATCGGAAAAAATCTGGTCGGTATGATGTTCGAAGGCGCCGGTTTTGAGGTGGTGGATCTTGGCGTGGATATCAAGCCGGAGCAGTTCATTGAAAAGGCCGTGGAAGAAAAGGCGGATATTATCGGCATCTCCGCCCTGTTGACCACCACCATGATGAGCATGGCCGAAGTGGTCAATTTAAAAAATGAAAAGGCGCTGGCTTCCCTTAAAGTGATCATCGGCGGGGCGCCGCTGTCCACTGATTTCTGCAAAGAGATCGGTGCAGACGCCTATGGTGTGGACGCCATGGATGCGGTTGTTAAGGTTAAGGAATTAATGGGGCTTTAATCACTTTCGAATTAAAAAGTCGTTTCGCTTTCTAAAACACATTATTAAATTCCAAATCACAAGCACCAAATCACAAAAAAATCTCAAATTACAATGACCCAAATCACAAACGCGCATGTTTCGGTCATTGGATATTGATATTTGAATATTATTTGGGATTTGTTATTTGGTGCTTGGAATTTTCAGTTTATAACATCAAATGACATTCAGGATTAAGTGATGCCAAAATCATTCTTAGATGAACTTAAAGAAAAGCCATTATTATTTGATGGTGCCATGGGGACCATGCTGATGAAGGCCGGGCAGGGTTCCGTTAAAACACCGATTCTGCTCAATTTGGACGAGCCGGATCTGGTAACCGATATCCATCGTCAATACTACGATGCCGGAGCGGATGTGGTCATCACCAATACCTTTGGCGGCAGTCCGATAAAACTGACCGCCGACGGGCTGGAGGATCGAATGGATGCGCTTAACCGGGAGGCTGTCCGGCTGACGCGGCGAGCCTGTCCGGAAGGCAAATTTGTGGCCGGTGATATCGGGCCCAGCGGAAAGATGATGCAGCCGCTGGGAGAGGTGTCACCCGAGGAAATGCAGGAGAACTTTTTTTCCCAGGCAAAGGTGTTGATCGATGCCGGGGTTGATTTGGTCATCATCGAAACCATGTATTCACTTGAAGAGGCCCTGGCTGCCGTGCAGGCTGTCAGAAAGGCCGGCGATATCCTGCTGCTGGCCTCGATCACGTATACAAAAACAAAAAATGGATTTTTTACCGTGATGGGGGAAGATGTCCCCCGTTGCGTGTCCGAGCTTGAGCAAGCCGGGGCAGACATGATGGGAGCCAACTGCACCCTGAACAGCACAGATACCATCGAACTGACCGGGGAGCTAAGATCCGCTACCGAAAGGCCCCTGTTAATCCAGCCCAATGCCGGCAAGCCGGTGACCAGCAAGGGCGTCACCTATTATGAACAAACTCCGGCTGAATTTGCTGCAGATGCCGCAAAAATCAGGGCAGCTGGAGCGGATATGATCGGCGGGTGCTGCGGAACAACCCCTGAGTTTATCCAGGAAGTTAAGGCGGTGCTTTCAAAATCATAATGGGTCAGTTGGTACTCGATATGGGATATTTGCAGGCCAAGTGTTACGGGTTGCGGGCTGCGCGTTGCGAGGTGAAAATAAGATCATTGGGAGTTTCAGAAAATGGTCGGCCCAGAGGCCGACCCTACTTTTTTCAGATTATTCTGTCATTCATCTGTCCTCTGTATATTGAAACCTGACATTAAGAGCACCTGGCATACATGCAGGCATAATAGAGGGGATATAAACGCGAGAGGGGATATCTATCCCGAAAGCAAGGTTTCATCCTTGAGGGTCTGCCCGAATTTGGCCACGATTTCGGCGACGGTCATTTTTTTCTTCTCATCACCCTGGATGTCCAGCTGGATATTTCCCTGGTGGAGCATGACCATGCGGTTGCCGTATTTTAATGCTTGAGTCATGTTGTGGGTCACCATTAAGGTAGTCAGCCTGTTTTCACCCACCATTGTATCGGTCAGGTCCATGACTTTGGTTGCGGTGCGCGGGTCCAGGGCGGCCGTGTGTTCATCGAGCAATAGAACCTTGGGCATGGTCAGGGTTGTCATCAGCAGGGTGAGGGACTGGCGCTGTCCCCCGGAAAGCAGCCCTACGGATTGCTTCAGCCTGTCTTCCAGCCCCAGGTCCAGGACTTTGAGAATTTCGTGGTAGCTTTTACGTCGGTTTCTGGTAACCCCCCACCGCAAACCGCGCTTTTTACCCCTCAATTCTGCCATGCAAAGGTTTTCTTCAATGGTCATATCTCCGGCCGTACCCATGGTAGGGCTCTGAAATACCCGGGATATAAACTGAGCCATTTGAAAATCAGGCCATTTGGTGACATCCTGGCCATCAACGATCAATTGACCGCTATCCGGCTCAATCGTCCCGGCAATTGCGTTCAACAGGGTGGTTTTACCAGCACCATTGGAGCCGATAATGGTGATAAAATCGCCGTCTGCAACCTCGAGGCTGAGATCGTCCAGGGCCCTTTTTTCGTCCTGGGTGCCTTCGTTGAAGACTTTCGTAATGTTTTTCAAAGTCAGCATTGGTTCAGACAAGTTTCAGACTCCTCTGAGCTTCAGTTTTTTCTCTCTTTTCCCACGTATGGCCGGGACGGCAAGCGCGATGACTACCATGAGGCCGGTGGCCATTTTAAGGTCCGTTGGGGCCAGACCCAGACGCATACCCAGGGCAATAATAAGACGATAGACCACGGAGCCGACTGCTGCCGCGAGGGTCAACCTGACAACTGTCGTCGGTTTGATCAGCGCCTCCCCGATTATAATGGATGCCAGGCCCGCGACGATCATACCGATGCCCATGCCCACATCGGAAAATCCCTGATCCTGGGCAATCAATGCCCCGGCCAGCGCGACCATGGTGTTCGACAATCCCAGTCCAAAAATAGTTGCTTTATCGGTATTGACCCCCAGGGCCCGAATCATCTCCTCATTATCCCCGGTTGCCCTGAGGCCCAGGCCGTATTCGGTATGCAAAAAGATATCGATCGCTATTTTGCACACCGCCGCGACAATGAAAAAGAAGATGATCACCGGTATATCGCGGGTTATGTCCAGGTTTTCCATTGGGGTGAACAGGGTGGATCTGTTCAGCAGCGGAATATTGGCCCTTCCCATAACTCTGAGGTTGACCGAATACAGAATGGTCATCATCAGGATACCGGCCAGAAGGGAGTTGATCTTAAATTTGGTGGCGAATATTCCGGTCAGGCATCCGGCCACAAACCCGGCCGCCATGGCGATAAAGGTTGAAGTAACCGGATCGAACCCGTCAAATATTAACCGGGCGGCTACCGCGCCGCCCAGGGGGAAACTGCCGTCAACCGTGAGATCCGGGAAGGATAATACACGAAATGTCAGCGCAATTCCTAATGCGACCAGGGCGTAGGCCAGACCCTGTTCCAGCGAGATGGGGATGATATGGAGCATGGCGACCCTTTGGAAGTATAAAAGCCGCGCCCAAGAAGCCTTATGCAGGGCGCGGCTTGAGGTTTCTTAAACGCTATTTGATAACTTCATCAGCCATCTTGATATATTTCTGATCCAGCATAAGCCCCTGAGCCTTGGCAGCCTTGGGATTTACAACCAGTTTCAGTTTTTTGGTCAGGCTGGAGGGAACATTACCCGGGCTTTTGCCGCCCTTGAGGATTTCAACTGCTTTCAGGCCGGCCGTGTAGCCAACCTGGAAATAATCAAAGCCGAGGGCCGCAATCGAGCCGCGCGGCACGGATTCGGTTCCGCCGCCAAACAGCGGTTTTTTCTTGTCGTTGCAGACTTTAACGAGGGATTCGAACGCCGAGACGACCGTGTTGTCGGAGATGATAAATACAGCATCGACCCGGTCGGCCAGTGACTGGGCCGCCATATGAACTTCGGCCGAGGTGGAAACGGTTACCTCGATATATTCAAGGCCGTATTTTTTCATGGCCGCTCTGGCCCAGGTCATGCTCTTGACCGAATTGGCATCACCGGCATTGTAGATAGTGCCCCATTTTTTGGCAGAGGGAACCATTTCGCTGTGCAGTTTGACCTGGCGGTCATAGGGCCATGCGTCGGACACACCGGTCACGTTGCCGCCGTCAGGACCCATGGTCTTTACCAGACCCGCATCAACCGGGTCGGTCACCGAGGAATAAACTACGGGAGTCTTGGTGATGACCTTGACCATCGCTTGTGAGGTGGGTGTTGCAATGCTGTGAACCAGGTCGAGATCGTCGGCTTTAAACTTCCTGGCGATTGTCTGGGCGTTGGCCATTTCCCCTTGAGCATTCTGGTAGTCATATTCAGCCATGACGCCGTTATCTTTCAGGGCCTGCTCAAAGCCCTTCTGGTCGGCCTCCAGGGCAGGATGGGCAACTATTACCGAGACACCGATTTTAAAGGTTTTTTCCAGTGTTGCTCCCGGTACCAGCAGGGCAACAATCATTGTCGCTACACATAACCATTTCAATTGTCTGGTCATCTGTGCCTCCTTTCCTTTTTCCCTTTTGTCATTAGTTTAATATGACGTTTATAATAGCCCCTTTGATGCCGTGAAGTGTAGGTGAATATACCCTACGTGTCAAGTGTGATTCTTGATTGACAACCGTTTGCGTTGCCCGAGCATGCGGGTTCAGCTACCTTCAAAGCTGCACGTAAGTATGACTGTGCTGTCCTCAATAGCGGTTTCCGTCCGGTAAGGCAATTTTTTAAACAACTTGATCATGCCGATGTTTGTTGGGAGGGTGTAGGCCACCATTTTGGTAAACCCCTTTTCACGGGCAGCTTCGGCTACTTTTTCCAGCAGGACCCCGGCAATGCCTTTTCCCTGCCACTCTTTGACCACAGAAAAGGCCACTTCCGCCACGGCGCCCTGCTCCATGGCATACTCGCCCAGACCGATTATCTTTTCAAATCCGACTTCACCGGTTACCGCAACCAGTGTCAGATTATTGATATAGTCCACCTGGGCCAGCCCTTCCATATCTTCCCTGAAAAAGCTGCGGCGGGTGCCGAAGAACCTGGCCTGCACGTCTTTTTCATCCATACCATAAAAATGCTCCTGGATAAGACGGTCATCAACCGGTTTGGCCGGGCGAAAGGTGACTTTTTGACCGTCGAATTTCCGGGTTTCCTGCATGCGGGCCGGATAAACTCCGAAAAGGGATTCATTCAGGGTCCGGTTGCGATCGATGAGACCGGCCTCCTGGGCTCCGTCAAACAGTTCGTCGCGAAAATCCGGATGGGCCAGACTGATCATGGCCATGGCCCTTTCTTCAATGTTTTTTCCCAGGAGATTGGCCATTCCGAACTCGCTGACAACATAAGATACATAGCCTTTGGGAATTACAATCGACCCACCGGCAGCTTTTAAATTTATCCGGCTGGTTTTACCGTCTATGCTGCGGGCCGGAATGATGATGATTGATTTGCCCCCGGGGGACATGCCCGCGCCCAGGACAAAATCGAGCATGCCGGTTACCCCGGAAAAGTGATTCTGCGGCAGGGCATCGGCATATACCTGACCGCTGAGATCCATGGTGCGCGCAAAATTAACGGCTACCATATTTTTATTCTGGGCGATCGAAGCCGGATGGTTGATATAATCAGACGGCCGGAACTCAATGGCCGGATTATTGTGCAACGACTGATACAGGTTATTGCTGCCGATGGCGCCGCTGGCCAGCAGCTTGCCTTCATGCTGGCCCTTCAACCGATTGGTAACAACGCCGTTGGTCAGCAGTTCCATCAGATCATCGCTTAAAATCTCGGTGTGAACACCGAGATCATTCCTTGAGGCCAGAGCCTGCGCGATAGGACCTGAGAGCTCGGCCAGTCCCAGCTGCAGGGTGGATCCGTCATCAATCAAATTGGCCGTAATGGCCGCAATATCATCGGCTGATTCGTACTCCGGCAAATTAAATGCGCTCAGTAAATCCTCTTCTTTTTCAACAATCCAGTCCACATCGTCTATATGAATAAAACTGTGTCCCGGGACCCTGGGCATCCGGGGATTCACCTGGGCAATTACAATAGCTGCTGACTGGGCAGCCGCCAGGGTGACATCCACGGATATTCCCAGACTCATCCATCCGTTATCATCCGGCGGCGAGACCTGAATGAGCGCCACATGCAGCGGCAGCAATCCTTTCTTGAACAATCCGGGAACCGCTGAAAGCGTCATGGGGGTGATAAACCTTTTGTTGGCCCGCAGCCCCCTGGTATAATCAGAGCCCTGGTAGATGGCGCGCACATGAAACCTGCGCCCCTTATGCTCATCGGCCAATAATGCCAGCAGAGAGCTTTCCAGGCTGAGCAGCCGCACGATTTCCACATCCAGAAAGTGGTTGGCATTGTCCATCAGGGCATTGACCAGATACTGGGGCTCTCCGCAGGAAGACCCAACGAACACCCGCTGGCCTGATTTGATCATGCGAACAGC
>CAJICI010000141.1_pt1 | contig 24575 bp, 22 predicted proteins | sample 9199571 | NCBI WGS metagenome assembly CAJICI01 (sample SAMEA7708329, study PRJEB35096) | sediment metagenome | biome: marine neritic benthic zone biome [ENVO:01000025]; feature: sediment [ENVO:00002007]; material: shallow marine sediment [ENVO:03000034] sea grass bed [ENVO_01000059] ...
CAAATCGGCCGGGAATCGATGGGGCTTTGCGGCCTGAACTCAGGCTTCAATGGCGCCGCCTCATGTAAAACCGGAGCCGGCGGTACAGGTGTAGCAATGGTCGGCAGTGGCAATCAGGCTTCCCGGGTCAGGGGAAGCATTCATCTCCGAGACATGGATTTTACTCCCCCCCAGGTGAAGACCCCTGGCAAGATTAAAATCACAATCGTATAAATATCCATCCCATGCCACCGATACCAGTGATCGGCACATGAGCCCCTCGACGGCGCAGGGATTAAAGCTGGTCGAAAGCTTCGTCAGGTAGTTAATAAAATTGCCGGTTTTGATCAACCAGTCACGGAATCTCCCCAGCGGTACATTGGCGAAGTTATAAAGGTTATTGAAAACCACGCCCCACCTGCTCTCCAGCACCTGGTGAAACCGTCTCCGGGCCTGCTCCTGTGATGGCGGCAGGTAGGCCCCGGTGGGGTTGGATACCAGATCAAGCACCAGACCGGATTCAGGGTGGCCGTATCCCATTTTGTTCAACTGCCTTAAAACCGCAACACTTTCCTGGTAAATTCCCGCCCCCCTTTGAGAATCGGTCTGGGTAATGTTGATCGATGGAAAGGAGGCTACGACGGCAATACGATGATGTAATAGCAGATCCTTCAACTCAGGCAGCATGTCCCTCATCGCCGAAAGATTGGACCGTAACATTAACCTGGCGGCATATGGTGAGATCTCTTCTATCAGGCGGGGTAAGTTGGGATTCAATTCCGGCGCTCCGCCGGTAATGTCGATGGTTTCAAAATTGCATCGGGAGGCATACGCAACAACCGCGGCTGCTGTTCTCGCATCCATGTTTTCATTACGGCCCGGTCCCGCATTCAGGTGACAATGGCGGCAGGCCTGGTTGCACAGAAATCCCATGTTAATTTGCAGCGTGTGGGTCTTGGCCCGAAAGAGCTGAAGGTTGTGCTGCGCCAGGGTCGCCTTAAACGGGACGACATTGATGGCGTTGCTTTTATGGCTATCTCTGGTGTCAGAGATTATTTCTTGAACGAACATTTATTCCCCATGGTTTTCCAATTAATTATCATTAAGACAGAAGTCACATGGATAGCTTTTGTGCGATGTTGCGCATTTGCACCCCGTGCACAAGCGATGATCCGCCCCGGATAGCCGTGGCGACATGAATCGCTTCGGTCATTTCGGCCGGATTGGAGCCTTTCTCCAGGCAGGACTGTGTATAGGCGTCAATGCAATAAGGGCACTGAACGGTATGGGCAACCGCCAGTGCAATCAGGGCCTTTTCTCTTTCGGTTAGCTCTCCTTCGGCAAAAACAGCCGTATAGTATTCAAAAAACTTTTTGGCTAAATCGGGAGCTTCCTTGCCGATTTCCTCAAATTTCGGTAAATCTTCCGGTTTATAGTATGTCTCCATATCGAAATCTCCGGGGCTTTAGTAGGTTCAGTCGGTTATTAGCGGTGAGCCTTACAATTTAAGCCAGAAGACAGAGGACAGAAGACAGATGACAGATGATAAAACAGCACTGCAGAGAAAAAGCTCGGTAATCAGTGCTGATTACTCCGATTTGCAATCTGACCTCTGTCCTCTGTCCCCTGTATTTTAGTTCATGTGATCCACAATCGCCTGTGCGTATTCGGAACACTTCACCTCGGTGGTGCCCTCCATCTGGCGCGCAAGGTCGTAGGTTACGGTTCCGGCTTTAACTGTGGCCTGCAGCGCCTGCCGAATCAAATCAGATGCTTTACGCCATCCCATGTAATCCAGCATCATCGCACCTGAAAGTATCAATGAGCTCGGGTTGACTTTATCCTGGCCTGCATATTTGGGTGCGGTACCATGGGTTGCTTCAAAAACAGCGCAGCGGTCACCGATGTTGGCCCCCGGTGCCATTCCCAGTCCGCCGACCTGGGCGGCCAGCGCATCGGAAAGATAATCGCCATTCAGGTTGGGTGTTGCGATAACCTGGTATTCATCAGGACGCAGTAAAACCTGCTGAAACAGCATGTCGGCGATGCGATCTTTGATCAGGACCTTGCCGGCGGGGAATTTGCCGCGGTAATCGTCATAGAGTTCTTTTTCCGTAAATGTCTGATTGCGGAATTTCTCCCGCGCGACTTCATAACCCCATTTGGCAAAGGCGCCTTCCGTGAACTTCATGATGTTGCCTTTGTGCATCAACGTAACGGTCGCACAGTTGTTCTCAACAGCGTAGGCAATTGCGTTGGCCACCAGTCGCTTGGTATTTTTTTCGCTGATGGGCTTGATTCCCAGCCCGGCATCTTCCGCAAGCGTGGTGCCCATTTGCTGGTTTAAGAATTCCCTGAGCCTGGCAGCTTCAGCGCTGCCGGCCTGGAATTCGATGCCGGCATATAAATCTTCCATATTCTCTCTGAATACGACCATATCGATCTTTTCCGGGTATTTCATGGGGCTCGGCACCGGTTCGATGTACTTCACCGGGCGCACGCATGTGTAAAGATCCAGCTTTTGCCGGATGGCAACATTCAGGCTTCTGATGCCCTTGCCGACCGGTGTGGTCATTGGACCTTTGATGGCGACAACATGGGATTCAATCTCTGTCAGTGTTTCGTCCGGAAGCCAGGTGCCGGTTTCTCGAAAACTTTTTTCACCCGCCAACACTTCCAGCCACTCGATCTGTCGCTGTCCGCTGAAAGCTTTGTCAACTGCATTGTCCATCACCAGGCGGGCCGCATGCCAGATGTCCGGACCAATTCCATCGCCTTCGATGAAAGGGAGTATCGGATGATCGGGTACCTTTAGTGTACCGTCTTCGGATTTGATAATCTTTTGCGCGTTTCCCATGATATTTTTCCTTATATGTTTGATACTCGATGCTGGATTCTCGATACTCGATGACAATCTGACCGGTCTGACACTCAATATCGAGAATCGAGCATCAAGAATCGAGTATCCAGATCATTCGCTTAGCATTTTGCGCAAGACATACGGCAATATTCCACCGTTTTCAAAATAGGCCACATCGACATCGGTGTCCAGGCGGGCGATGGCCTCAAATTTAATCTCGCCGCCATCCGGCTTTATGGCCCGGACCTGTATTGTTTTACGCGGTGTCATGTTTTCTACGCCACTGATATGAAAAGTTTCGGAACCATCCAGCCCAAGACTATCCCAGCTTTCGCCATCTTTAAATACCAGGGGCAGCGCACCCATTCCCACCAGGTTGCTGCGGTGAATTCTCTCGTAGGAACTCGTAATGACGGCTTTGATGCCGAGCAGGCTGGTCCCTTTGGCGGCCCAATCTCTGGAAGACCCGGTGCCGTATTCCTTGCCGCCAAGAATGACCAGCGGTGTCATTTGCTCCTGGTATTCACAGGCGGCATCATATACGAACATTTCCTTGCCTTCGGGATGCTTGATGGTATAGCTGCCTTCCATATCTCCCAGCATCTGGTTTTTAATTCTGATATTGCCGAAGGTTCCCCGCATCATGACATCATGATTGCCCCGGCGGGAGCCGTAGGAGTTGAAATCCCGGGGCGCAACTTCCTTGGCAATTAAATATTTTCCGGCCGGATAGGTCTCGGGAATGGCTCCAGCCGGTGAAATATGGTCGGTGGTGACCGAATCGCCCAGCAGCATCAACGCTCTGGCGTCGTTGACATCTGTCGGTCGGGTCGTTTGCAGGGAGAAGCCGTCAAAATAGGGCGGCTTTTTGATATAGGTTGACGTTTCATTCCAGTTAAACGTTGTGCTCTGCCCGACATCCAGTTTGCGCCAGAAGTCATCTCCGTCGAAAATCTGTTCATACTCCGATTTGTAAAACTCCTGTTTGACATGCTTGCGGACGAGGTCTTCGATTTCCAGACTCGTGGGCCAGATATCCTTCAAGTATACAGGCTGTCCGTCCGGATCGGTTGCAAGGGGTTCGGTTGTCAGATCGATATCGATTCTACCGGCCAGGGCGAAAGCGACGACCAGCATGGGGGAGGCCAGAAAATTGGCCTTCACCCGCTGATGGATGCGGGCTTCAAAATTGCGGTTCCCTGAGAGCACCGCTGCCACTGTCAGGTCATTTTGGGTGACGGCTTCATCGATTTCCGGTGGCAGAGGGCCGCTGTTTCCAATACAGGTGGTGCAGCCAAAAGCTGCCAGATGAAATCCCAGCTTCTCGAGCTGGGACAACAGGTTGGCATCCTTAAGATAGTCCAGGACGACTTTAGATCCTGGAGCCAGCGAGGTTTTGACAAAGGCCGGCACTTCAAGGCCTTTTTCAACCGCTTTTTTTGCAACGAGGCCTGCGCCGAGCAGGACAAACGGATTCGATGTGTTGGTGCATGAGGTGATGGCAGCGATTACGATATTGCCGTCGCAGAGTTCGATCTGCTCGCCATTATACACCATTTCACAGACCTTTTTTTTGGGAGCGCATGCCTCCTGTCTTGTGGTGCGGCTGCCGGATTCGTCATGATATTTAGAAATATGGACGACATCGGTATCGCGTTCATACTCGCATCCGAGGATGGTGGCAAAACTGTTCTTCAAATCCGGCAGGTTGATGCGATCCTGGGGCCGGGCCGGGCCGGCCACAGCTGGCACCACTGTGCCCAAATCCATTTCAAGCACTTCGGTATATTCCGGATCTACCGTGCCGGAATAAAACAGGCCCAGGGCTTTGGAGCAGCTTTCAACAATCTCAGCCTGCTGTTGCCGATTGGTCATTACCATGTAATCGATGGTTTTTTCATCAACCGGGAAAAATCCCAGGGTGGCACCGTATTCCGGTGTCATGTTGGAGATGGTGGCCCGGTCGGGGAGGGACAGATTCTTCATTCCCGGTCCGAAGTATTCGACGAATTTTTCAACAACTCCATGGTTTCTGAGCATTTCCGTTACGGCAAGCACCAGGTCGGTGGCTGTTACCCCTTCCTGCAACTCACCGGTCATTTTTACCCCGACGACTTCCGGGATTGACATATAATAGGGCTGGCCGAGCATAACGGCTTCGGCTTCAATACCACCGACACCCCAGCCCATGACACCAATGCCGTTAATCATGGTGGTGTGGGAGTCGGTGCCCACCAGCGTATCGGGAAAGGCCATCAGATGGCCGCCATCATCTTCAGCAATGATGACCTGTCCCAGGTATTCGAGGTTAACCTGATGGCAGATACCCGAGTTGGGCGGCACGACACTGAAGTTATCAAAGCTTTTCTGGGCCCACTTAAGCAGCTCGTAGCGCTCCGAGTTTCGTTCGTATTCTTTGGCAACGTTTTTGGAGAGCGCATCAGCAGAACCAAAATAATCCACCTGCACGGAATGGTCCACAACCAGGTCCACCGGTACCATGGGGTTGACAATAGCCGGGTCGCCGCCAAGATCCTTGACGGCATCGCGCATGGCCGCAAGGTCCACCACCGCCGGGACGCCGGTAAAATCCTGCATCAAAACACGGGCGGGGTGGTAAGGGATTTCCCGGGGGGTGGCATAGCGCTTTTCCCACCGGGCAATGTTGAGCAAATCTTCTTCGTGAACTACATGACCGTCCAGCTTGCGCAAAAGATTTTCAACCAGAATCTTAATCGTATAGGGCAGTTTGGCGATGGTGGCGATTCCGTTTTCTTCCAGAGCGTTAATATCATAAAAGTGATAGTCCTGACCGCTTACTGTTAATTTTTTCCGGTAGTCTGCTTTTTCCATGATAGCCTCCCATGTTTACTAAGGCTTAATGTAATCATAAAGACCCGCTAATCAATCATGTTTTATCGAGTAAAAAATATTATTGGAGTACTGGAGTTTGAAAATTTTGGATTTCGAATTTGGGATTTCGGAATTAACTGCGACATACCGATCGGCGGTGATTCGGTAGTTCGCCGGGCACATCCGGTGGATTCTTCGCCGAAATACTTCTTTCGAGGTATTCGGTCCCTAACCCGCCAAAAGCTTGCCATGATGATCTATTATTAAGCGATGAATTTCAGGTCACATTCGGAGCCAAATTCAACAATCCACAATCCGATATCCGAAATCCACCATCGAAAGGCTCCACTACCCCAATAATAGGGGACAGCCATAACATTGGGAACCAACCCGGCTGTCGAAAATTTTTTACCCGGGGTTTTGTTTAGTCTTCTACCCTGTACGCTTCAATTCTATGGACGTATTTAACCCATACCGAGCCATAGTGATCTTCAGCCACAACACGTAAGGGGAATCCGTGTTTGCGCGGCAGCCTTTGGCCGTTTACCTGGTAAGCTAAAAATATTTTGTCAGAAAGTATTTGCGCTGCTGGAAATGACTCTGTCTTTTCGTAGCGTCCGGGGGGGCCTTGAAACGAGACATGGGTAATCCCCGATTCCACCCGGGCCAACTTAAGCAATTCTGCCACTGAGACACCTTTCCACTTTCCGTGATTAGTAAAAAATCCCGGACAAATCAAGAGGACATTTCTTTCAACGACTGGAAGCTCAATCATCTGGCTGTAGGATAAGGCCAGCGGTTTTTGGACTCTACCGGTTACCTTCAGCCGCCAGTTTGCCAGGTGGGTTTCATGATCCGTCAGCCCCATAGTCTCAAACCGCTCCAGCGGGATTACTTCCAGATTGCGGGTATCGAGATAAGCCGGATTTTTGTTGACCAGGCTGCTCATTTCAGTGTCCCTGGGCAGGATCAGGCGTTTGGCCCTGGCATAGGCCCGGCCGATATAACCGAAAACCGGGCTCACCAGCAGTGAAACCCCGGTGGCCAGTTGAATCAGGCCTCTGAGAAAAGACCTGCGGGAATTTTGCGGGAATTTTAATTCACCCCGGTTCACAATTATCCTCCGTCGCGTTTTAAAGCGGTTGTCAAAAAAATGTTGCGTTCTTTGAACGTTTTTTTGTTACAACCACTTATACCAGCCTCCAGTATTTCGAAACGTATTTTTTAAAAGCGGTGTAAGTGCCGGATGTCTTCTTCCGCCGCAACAATCACATCGGTTGCCAGGCCCAAAAAAAGTCCATGCTCAACAATTCCCGCCCGCTCGTTCAAGCGTGATACCAGTTCGGCAGGATTGGCGATCGAACCAAAATCAGCATCCAGAATACAATTACCCTGGTTGGTGAGGTAGGGGGATTTGCCGTCGCCTTCACGCAGGGTCACAGATCCTCCGATGGATTCAAGGAAAATCTGTTCCGTCCTGCAGGCGAAGGGAACCACCTCAATGGGCAGGGCCCACTTCGCTCCCAGCCGGCGGGAAAGTTTACTTTCATCTACGATAATAATGACCCTGCGACTGGCCTGGGCGATGATTTTTTCGCGCAAAAGGGCACCGCCGCCGCCCTTGATTAGATTCAAATCCGGATCGACTTCGTCGGCACCATCAATGGTCAAATCGATGGTGGGATGTGTCTTCAGATCGGTCAGCGGAATGTTGAGTTCTTTCGCCAGGATTTCAGAACGCTCCGAGCTGGATACGCCCACGACATCTTGCAGCTTTCCGGATTGAATATTTTCCCCGATCTGTTTGATGGCATAATAGGCCGTGCTGCCGGTGCCAAGCCCGATCACCATTCCGGATTCAATGAACTCGACCGCTCGAACAGCCGCCCTCCGCTTTAACTCTTCTATCAGTTTCAATTATGCCCTCCATTCAGCTGAATTAAATGGACTGGTATAACTCTGGAATGCATAGCGCATGGTGCATAGGGCATAGCGTGCCGGTCAGAACAAACAGATGATTGGGAATATAAAGTGAGTGCCCAGATTTGTGGCACTATGCACCGGGTGTGCTCTGCCCACAACTCTATGACCTCTGCACTCAGCCCTCCGCCCACAACCCTATGCGCTATGCACTTTGCCCTATGCGCTGCTAGGCGCTACGCGCCAAGCAGCTTTTCGCGTTTTTCCGCGATGCTTTGCAGCAAGGCGTCAAAGGGTTTGGCAAAGGCGATGACGCCGTCATCCTGCAGCTGTTTCGTGACTGCCTGCAAGTCAATTCCCAGCTCCGCCAGTTTTTCTATCTGGCGCTGTGCTTCTTCCCGGTTTACGGTCAGGGTTTCGGCGACACGGCCATGATCCATAAAACTTTCCAGCGTGGCCGGTGGGATGGTGTTGACCGTATCCGGACCGATGAGTTCGTCCACATACAGGGTGTCCACATAATCGGGGTTTTTCGTGCTGGTGCTGGCCCACAGAACCCGCTGTACCCTGGCACCCTTGTCCTTGAGCGCCTGCCAGCGGGAACCGCTGAATATTTGCCTGAAGTCGGCATAGGCCAGCTTTGAATTTGCGATTGCCGATTTGCCCAGCATTTCAGGTTGATTCAATTTTCCCAGCTCTTTATCGATAACGGAATCTACCCGGCTGACAAAAAAAGATGCCACCGACGCCACCGCGTCCACCGGATGCCCTGCGACCGCCGACGGACCGGCGGCCGCCAATTTTTCCAGCCCGGAAATATAGGCCTCGGCGACGGCTTTATAATTTTCAAGCCCGAAAATCAGGGTTACGTTGACATTGACGCCGGCGGCGATCAATTGCGTGATGGCGGGAATGCCGGCGGCTGTCGCCGGTACTTTAATCATGACATTCGGACGGTTTAAGGTTTCATACAGGCGGATAGCCTCCTGAACGGTTTTCTCAGTTTCGTTGGCCAGATGCGGGTTGACCTCCAGGCTCACATAACCGTCAAGGCCATCTGAACTATCATAGGTTTGCCGGAGCAGATCGGCCGCCATGCCAATATCCTGATAGGCCAGGGCCTCATAAATTTCATTTACGCTTTTACCTTCTCCGGCCAGCTTTTTAATTTCCTCATCATAATCGTTGCTGCCCGCAATGGCCTTTTCAAATATGGCCGGATTAGAGGTGATACCGCGTACGCCTTTGGCAATTAATTCCTTCAGCTCTCCGGAAGTAATCAATGAACGCCGAATAAAATCAAACCAAACAGACTGTCCCAGTCTTTCGAGCTCTGCCAGTTTAGACATCCTTTTTCCTCCTGCAATTATTTTTTTTCCTGACCCTGAGCTATAGCACCATTGCGATAAATCGTCCACTGCAATTTCTGAGATCCGGTGGGCGGGTCATTCGATGGGAAATCACTTGATATCGACCCTCAAACTGCAGGGTGTTGACGGTAGTCGCCGGTGTCACGCCTTGATTACCAGAAATTTTCCCGGGTTGGGAAGGTGGTTCCTCTGCCTTCGATGGTTTACAAATTTGGGGATCAGGAAGGAGCAAGTGAAAAATTCAATTGAGAAAAAACCCTGTTATTTTGACGGCACTCCATTGACGATTCCTTGCCATTTCCAGGCGCCATTCTGTTTAACGATATGCAGGCCATCAGGCAAACGGAGATCACCCAGTGCGGTGCCCTCGATAAAACCTTGCACCCTGTAAGCGCCACCATTTCGTTGCACCTCGGTCACATGCAGCTGTTCCCCGGATTGGCCTTTCAGAAAAGGCTGCAGGCGTTCGGCAAACCGCTCTGGTCCTCCGCCGGCCAATTGAAAGGTCTCAGCAAAGCAATCGGTTTCGGATACCTGAGATCCGCCGATCAGGGCATCCGAGCAGTCATCGACGAACCGCTGATGCTCCTCACTCAGTTCAGCATCAAAATAATCATCACGGTCCAGCAGTGCGGTCTTTTCCGGCAGGCCGAGCCATTTCCATCGGCCTTTGATTTTGATCAAATTCTCCAGCGGGAATAAGCCGATCGAGCCTGTCATCATATTCGCATAGGCATATTTCATATTGCCCCGCAAATAGGCTCTGTTATTTTCAATCCGGATATTGGTGATGTGAACATACTGTAGATGGCCCGGACCACCGCCGAACATCCTCATCCACCGTCGGGGCAGCGAAGCATAGGTACGCCCATCGTTTTCGTATCCTCTAGCATAGTGTTGAACAATACGGGGGATATCCTTGCTGGCGATATCCTGTGCAAATTGATTGAAGAAATCCAGCATGTCTTGCGGTACATGTGTAGAGAATACATAATTAGGCTCAAGTATGTCGGGTTCGTAGCCAGAATCCGCTTCTGATTTTTGTTCTGACGCGACCGCCATCCCTGTTGTGTCTGTCGTTTCCAGAACAGTCGCCATAATCAGCTGCAGCAGTCGGTCACGCCCATTGTCCTGGGACAGCGCAAAGCGGCTGCTCGATGTCGCTACCACCACCATATTCAAAGCCGGTGCCAGGACAAGATATTGCCCCCCATCACCTCGCACCACCAAAATCTCATGCCCTCGAATCGTCGTCCTGACCCAGTTTCCTCCCGGCATGCTGCGTAATTCAGCCTGGGAAATAGTGTAAAACAGCCGGCGAACCCATTCCCGGGAGACGATCTGTCTACCATCCCAGTCCCCTTCCCGGGCCAGCAGATAGCCTATCTTGGCAAGATCCAGTGCTTTGAGCTGAAATCCGACCATAGGATCGCGTGGCAGTTCGTCATCGTCGGCCCCATAAATCGTAATCCCCAGTGGTTGGAACAGATAGCGGTAAGCAAAACTGAACACGCTCTGGCCGGATACCCGTTCAACCACCTGGCTCAGCAAATACCCAGCGGCAAAGTTTATCAACGGCTGGGGCCCTGTCTGTTGCCGGGCAATTATTTGCAGACTGGCCTCAATTCGGTCACCGGCATAGAACAGCGCCCAATAGTCCGGGTTTCGGGCACCCCAGAGTAGCGGTGCTTTTGCCTTTAGCAAATGGCTTAGCGTCAGTGGCGCTGTATCATCGGACAGGGTTTGGGTCAGATGCTCTGGGAAAAAAGCAGATAGGGGCTGCTCCGGACCCTGGATCAATTGATGGTCGATGGCGATCCCGATCAGCACCTGGAGTAGCGGAAGATTAAGGGAGTGCAGGTAGTCGGTCGCCCTGGGACCCCCGCGCCAGTAGTATTGTTCGACTACGGTCCTGCCGTTGCGAAGCAGCACCAGGCTTCGAGCAGTCGGCAGGCGCGTGTCGGCATATTCGAGCGCCTTGGCCAAACGGGTCGGGTCGATTTGCTGAGATTCCGGTTTTGCGGGACGCCATTGTTTCTTTTCCAAATGAAATGTCTTTTCACCATAAATAAAAACAAGGTAGAACACCACCGCTGTAATGGCCGCTAAACTGACCAGGTAAAGTACACTTTCCTTGAGGATGCGTATTATAGGTATCATACCTTCTGCGTCCGTGGAACATCCCGTCGTTTCAGGTGAATCTTCTTCCCAAATTCATAATATATTCGCAACAGGGCCGGTGCCAGCAAGACATCGGCCAGAAAGGCTACAAATAACGCGATACCCATCACCAGGCCAAAATCAGCGACCACTTTCAGATCACTGAATAATCGCATCCAGAAACTGGCAACCAGAACCAGAGTCGTTGCCAGCAATGCCCGGCCTGCCGATCCGAGAGTCTCTCTCACCGCAAAGTTAATATCACCGGACTTCAGGTAGTAATTTCGGAAGTTATGGAAAAAATGGATCGTGTCGTCTACCGCCAGCCCAACGGCGATACCGCCGCCAATCAGGTTGTATGTATTTAGAGGGATGCCCAAATACCCCATTGTCCCCAGAGCAATGATAATCGGCAGCAGATTTGGAATCATGGCGATTAGTCCTACCCGCACATCCCCAACGGCAAAGATCATTAATGCCGCAATCATTAAAAATCCCAGACCATAGCCGATGGCCAGGCTGGTCATCATCGCATTAATGATGCCCGAATCAATGGAGACCACGCCGGTTACTACCACCTCGACGCCGGTGTCGAACAATGTTGCAGCATAATCCCGCACCCGGGCAATGAAATCAACATCATCGGCAGCATCCCGCCAGAACATCATGGCGGTTAATCGACCGATGCGCAGGTCTGCATCGGTGTATTTCAGTAAAACCTCGGGGGCAATGCGATTGAAGAGATCGAATTGCTCGGCCAGGGCCCGGTCCTCTTCGGGAACAGCGCATGGGGAATGATTCCGGTCTGTTCCTGCACAGGAGATTTCCTTGATGAGATCGACGAGAGAGCGGGTTCGACCAACATAGCTCTGCCCCTGACCATTTGTTTCCGATTCAAGATAGATATCCAGCTTCTCGATCGCCTGCAGCAGATCACGGTCGACGATACCCCGTTCGCGGTGTGTATCGATCAGTACCTCCAGCGCGCGAAATCCACCGGTTTGTGCTTCAATCAGCCGTACCTGGCGCATGAAATCCGAATCTTCAGTGAAATAATGCAGCTGGTTGTGCGAAAAATGAATCCGGGAGATGTTAAAACCCACAACAAGGGTGCCCACCAGGAACACAATGCAAATGAGGTAAGGTCGGGCAACGCCGAGGCGACCTACGGCCAGCAGCGTTCGGTTTAACATGGAAGCCTCATACTTGGCTTCTCCACGTTCCGCACCCTGGACAACTTGCAGTATCGAAAGTAGTGCCGGCAGGGTGGCGAGCGAAAACACCATGATGGCGAAAATTCCCATAATCGTGAAATTCACCAGATGCGCGATGGGCAGAATTTCCGATAATGAAAATGACAGCAATCCCGCCAATGTAGTGATGCTGGTCATGGCAATCGGAAACCCGGAGTGTTTCATGGTGCCGATAATGCCCCGGAACTTTCCGACCCGCTTTTGGTATTTATAATAGACCACCACGAAATGAATAGGGGCGGTCATTCCGATGGACAACAGGGTGGAGGGCAACATAGACGAGGTCAGGGTGAAGCGAACCGACAGCAGGGCCATCAATCCTAAAGCTACCATCAGGCCCAGCATTACCGTCACCTGGGGCCAGATAGCACCCGATCCCCTGCCAAACAGAAACGGCATAATCATAGCCGAAACGCAGAGGATCGCGATGCACATCTTTTTGATGTTAGAACGGATCATCGGCTCGACATGATACTGGTAGACCGGCGTTCCGCTGAAGGCTATGCTGAAGTCCGGAGACTGGTATTCCATGATGACGGCTTCAACAATGCCGATGACGGCGATATTCTCGACCTGTGATATCGACTGCCGGGGTAAATGGGCAGGCGGCTCTTTGGCCCCGGGAATACCGCGGGCATATTCCCGCAATCGTTTGCCGTCGGCCGTCAATGCAGAGACCGCCTGCGTCTTTATAACGACGATGGCATGCTTGCCGTCCGGCGTAAAGTACAGATTTTTGAATCCGGGATAGGAAAAGCCACGTTTTCTATACTGCTGCGCCTCTTGCGCTGTTTCCGGCAGGTTGTCAAGAAACCCGCCGACACGCACCCCGCTATCCGCGGACTCCATATACGGCGCATTGACGAGCGAACTAACCTCTTTTAACAACGGTAGGGAATTCTCGAGATCCGTGTGAAATTGCTTGAGCGTCGTGAGGAATTCAAGGCTGAAGATATCGGCGGAGGAGATCAGCAACCTGATTTCTTCGTCACGTCCAAATTGACTTCGAAACCGATGGTAATCGGTAAGGCTCTGATCGTGCCGGGACAGCATGTTTTCCACCGAGGTGGCGATACTGAGTTTGGGCAGCTGAGCAACAGCCAATCCGGCCACCACCACCGTAATTAGCAAAATAGCGTAGCGATAGCGAATGACCTTGATACCCCATTGCTGAAACCCCTTTTCTATCTTGCTTTTATAATCAGGCATCAGTGATTTAGCCCAATCCCCCGAACCCCCGACTCCGGTCTGGCTGTACGGCGCAGAAATCAACTGCAGATGGCTTGCTCTGACAACAGGCAATTTACTTATAGAAAAAAATGAAATGAATCAACTAAATTTTACGTTTCGACTGAATGGTTTTGATTATTTTAGGGATCAGGAAGGAGAAAATGAAAAGCCCGATTGAGAAAAATACTTTAAAGGACATCAGTTCGGCCCAGTTGCCGGAGACCCACACCTCTTTGAGGGTTCCGATAAAGAAAGTGAAAATGAAAGTCCCGACGATGATACCCAGCCCGGTCCCGAAAAAATAATCCCGGAAATGGACTTTGGTCAATCCCATGCCGAAATTCATGGGCGTGAAAGGAAAATATACCAGGCGCAGATACAACACCGTGGCAAAACCATTGCGTTCGATGGCATCGTCGTACTTTTTTAATCTGTCACCGATCAAAGTCGCGGCGAATTCACGACCGAGGGTTCGACCAATCCAGAAGGCGATGCTGGCGCCGATCATGGCGCCAAACCATACATACACAAATCCGGCGTAGGCGCCGAAGATTGCCGCCCCCAGGCCGGTTAAGAGTGTTCCCGGTAAAAATAAGCAGACCCCCGCCGCATAGACGAAAATAAAAACCAGCGGTGCCCAGAATCCGGCGGCATCGAGAAAACTCCCCAAGGCATCAGCTGTAAGATAATCGGTAACGGGTGTGAGGCGGACGACGATGATGGCCGCTGCTATGAAAAGCGCCAAAATTATGGCCTTCACGACGGCTTTAGTCCGATTTTTAGGTGATTCCGCCCCACTGGCTACCATTTGCAGACCTTATTTGGTTAAACCGAAAGATAGAAATTCCAAATAACAAATCACAAATAACAATCAATAGCCAATGATCCAAAATACAAATTCCAAACAAGGAATTACGTCTGAACTTACTGTTGGACTGGTTTCGATCATTGGAATTTTGAATTTGTTATTTGCCCTTCGACCAGGCTCAGGGTGGTGAGCTTGTCGAACCATTTGTATTTTGGTGCTTGAGTATTGTTATTTTATCATGAGCCTACCAGGATACTAAAAGACTATACATCTATCGTGATTCTCAGCCCTTATTCACTGCACGTTTCTTCAGCACAGGCTCTTCCTTTGAGGTGAAAGAAAAATTTCAGTCCCTTTTGCACCTTTTCCGAAAAAATTTTCGGGGAGAAATAGGTGCCGGCCACCTTTTTGTTGATTTCACCGATTGTCGGGTAGGGATGCATGGCTGCCGCAAGGGTGGAGAGTTTTACTTTTCCGTTTAAGATCGCCGCCCATTCACCGAGCAGATCGCCCGCATTTGGACCCAGTATCTGTACACCGATCGGCTTTTCCTTTTCATCGAGCAGCATTTTTACTCTCCCCACGGTCTCGCCTTCTGCCAGGCTGCGGTCATTGTCCTTAAATTCTTCTACCCAGACATTATACTTAATTCCGGCCTCAGCAGCACTTTTTTCATTCATGCCGATACTGCCAAGGGGTGGATCGGTGAAGGTGCACCATGGCAGAAATGTATAGTCGACTTTACGCGGCAGCCTGAATATCGCATTGCTGATGACGATACCGCCCTCATAGCCGGCAGCATGGGTAAACTGAAATCCACCATTGACATCCCCGGCGGCATAGATGTGTTTGAGGTTGGTTCGCAGTCGTTTGTCGACTGTTATGCCCCGTGGTGTAAATTCCAGGCCGATTTTTTCGAGTCCGAGGTCATTGGTGTTTGTGGTTCTACCCAGAGCCACCAGAATGGTTTCGGCTTTCAGCCTGAGGGTGCTGCCTTCTCTGGTTTTGATCTTGACTTCTTTTTCACTGCCCAGATCGTTGACTTCCTCGATTGTGCTATTTAGATAAAAATTTACACCTTCGGCGCTGAGAACCTCCTTGAGCGCGTCCGCCAAATCAGCATCTTCTTTTGACAGGATTTGAGGCCCCCTATTGACCACGGAAACTTTGGTGCCCAACCGACAGAAAGCCTGTGACATTTCGGTACCGATGGGACCGCCCCCGAGAACAATCATGGATTTTGGCAGGTGATCCAGATAGAATATTTCTTTGTTGGTAATATAGGCAGTTTTGTCAAGGCCTTTAATTGGGGGCGCTGCGGGTGAAGACCCGGTGGCAATCACCCAGGTTTTAGCCGAATAGGTGTCCCCGTTTAACCGAATGCTATGCTCATCTGTAAAGGTGGGTTGACCAAACTCAACCCGGGCGCCCAGTTTGCAAAATCTTTCTTCGGAGTCGTGATGCTGGATGGTACCGATAACCGATCTGATTCTTTTACGTATCTCCCGGAAATCTGCCGGCGGGACATCAACAGCGGGCAAGCCAAATTTTTGGGAGTTTTTCATCCAATGGTAAACATGTGCTGACTTGATCAGTGTTTTGCTGGGGACACAACCAAAGTGCAGGCAATCCCCCCCGAGTTCCTTTTCCTTTTCAACCAGCAAGGTTTTTGCGCCCAGCTGGGCGGCTCCGGAGGTTACCGTCAGACCGCCGGCACCACCTCCGATGACGCCAACATCATAATCATAATCTGCCATGAGCCTCTCCTTTCATGCTCCGGATGCTGTGGGACGATTTATCCCCTGATATCGTTTTGATTCGCCTTCGCCTGAATACGCTGTCCGCCGGAGGCGGACGGCGGGGAGCTTCATTCTCGCCGAAATCGACTTAGCCGGCATTGCCGATAGTTGCAGCCTTTGCTTTTTTATCTTGGTCGTAAACCATTTGCAAAACTTACATGCTGCCGGTCCTGACACTGCATGAACGAAATTATCGATATTGCACCAGGCGATAGGGTTGAATGGTATCCGGTCTTTAATTCAAGAGTGATAATATATCCCCGTTTCTTAAACAAATTAGCCATTTCTACAGACTTGGCAATAGCAACCACCTTTTTTTGAAGTATACTGCTGTGGCGTTGACTTGAAAAGGCGGAGTTCTTACCTTGATGGAAACCGGTAGCTGTTTATAATCTACTATTAGAAGTCAAAGGAGTTTGGGATGGCTTCCAGAAGCAATCTCAAAAAACGGATTTTGGTTCAATATCAAGGCGGCCGCGAGGTTCAACCCGGAGGAATACACCAGTATTTTGAGGATTTGAACCGAGCGCCCAACGCAGAGACTTGTCCGCCTCTGGAGGAGTGGACCAATCCGCCGCAGGCGGATTTGAGATGGCTTCTAGAGGTTGCGGGCGGCTCCTACGAGCCGCCCCAGATCTAAGGAAATTAACGATGCTGCGTGTACGCGCTGCACACGCTAAAATTTATTATCGGTCCTGTTCTTGAAAACTTTAGCCCCTATTCGGATTCCGCACCGGGATTAACCATGAGTGATATTCCAACCGATACCAAGGCCATATTGGATAAACCTGAGACATGGGTAGATAAATATGGAGATCTTCTCTACCGGTATGCCCTGTCGAGAATCAAAGACCCTTCCACAGCAGAAGACCTGGTGCAGGAAACTTTCCTTGCCGCACTAAAAGCACGCCGGACCTTCCGCGGGCGTTCCTCAGCCCGGACCTGGTTGATTGCCATTCTGAAACACAAAATCGTAGACCATATCCGAAAAAGGGTGCGCGAGCAGTCATCTGACAAAATCGAATCTCTTTTTGATGCGGCAGTTTATGAATCCGAGAACACAATTTTCAATGCTCGCGGTGCCTGGAAAACGCATCCGGCGAAGTGGACGGTCAATCCTAAGAAATTATATGAACAAAAAGAATTTATCGATGTTTTATATCGGTGCCTTGGTGAGCTGCCCGAGCGTCAGGCCAAAGCCTTCATGATGCGCGAAATAGATGGTCTAAATACAGATGAAATTTGTAAGACTTTAAATGTTTCCGCGACGAATAGCTGGGTCATTCTTTACCGCGCGCGCATGCTCTTGCGACAATGCCTTGAAATTAAATGGCTCGATAACGAAAATTAGAGATTTATCATGATACACTGGATGTTCAATTGCCAAGAAGTTTCAAAGAAAGTATCCCGATCCTTGGATACTACCCTGCCGGTTCATCATCGAATATTGATCACCTTACATCTGTTGATGTGTAAATATTGCAATAGGCTCAGGAAACAGCTGGTGATATTGAAAAAAGCCGTTCAACTTGAAAAACCTTCCGAAGGCGATACAACGCCGTCAGCAACCCTTTCCGAAGCAGCTCGCGAGCGGATTATCAGGGCTATTGGAAAGGCATTGTCGTAGTCTCCAGTCTCTCGATTATGAACCCAGCAAGTTGTTTGAATTCTCACGCAAAGACGCCAAGGCACTAAGATCTTTAATTTTTCTTTGCGTCCTGGCGTCTTTGCGTGATCCTTATTTCAGAACCATCTATTTTATTGGTTTTCCTGGTTGAATGTTGCCTCTGCCTTTCGAATTCTATCTTGACACAAGTACCATAAATACGCTAAAATACCTGAAATACTTAATTATTTGGTTTAACCTTTGGCGGGTGCAGAATGTATGGCTGAGAACAAGAATCAGAGCGATACCGGAAACGAAACCACCGATACGGATAATTCTATTGATCGTGGCGGTCGGCGTCGTCTGCCGGATCGCCGGCAATTTTCCTCATCAGACCATTTTCCGGAGAGAAGAAACTTGCGCCATCGACGCAGCGGCACAGATCGCCGAACCTTGCAAAACCAAAAGGTCAGAAAAAAGCTCGAACGCCGGAAAATGTTTAAAGAAAAATATTCTGACGATTAACTGAAAGATGTCTACCTGCAGCGTGTACCGCGGCTATCCCCCGCCTAATGGATCTTGATTGATTTCGAAGAAAAATTTGCCATATCCCCATTGCCGCCGATAATTTTTCGAATTTCTGCTGTGATTTTTGTTCGTTGAATGATTTTTTCCAGGGACCCAACACTTTTTCGCAGGCGGTCAAAAGTGGAGGTCATCTCCAGAAAACGCTGCTTCTCCTCGTTGCTGAATCCTTCAAAGCCGGCGATTACAAATGAGATGGACTTTGCGTCCAACTCTTCAGTGAAGCCGTAAGCCTCCTGCAGGTCGGTGAACGTTGAAAACTGCTTCAACAAATCCAATCCGCTGCCGGCCAGTTTCTGACATGCATCCGTGTTGTCCTCCGGCTCATCATCGAAATAGGTAACCCGTCCTTCCAGGTACGGCTTGCGATCGTAAATATCGTGGATGGCGAAACGCTCTTTGCCCTGGGTCAGGATATCCAGTCGGCCATCGCTGTAACGCTTGAGGACCTTTAAGATTGTTGCGGTGCAGCCAAACGACTGAATATCGCTGCCATCCATAAAGACAATGCCAAAGGTTGTCGATTTTTCCAGGCACTCATTGATCATTAATTTGTAGCGATCCTCGAAGATATGCAGGGGCAGCGGCATTTGTGGAAGCAATGCCAGTCCGAGGGGAAATAGGGGTATGATGGTATCTGTCTTCATAGCTCGAATTTTCGTTTTGATTTGGAATTTAGCTCTACAGAGGGATACCGCTGATTTCGGTGATAGTCAAGTCGTAAGGTTCAGCGTTCAGGGTTCTGGGTTAACGAATTTGGGATTTTGGATTTGGGATTGCGGATTTGTGATATTTATAAGGTATTTTCTGATCAATCCGAAATCTCAAATCCCAGATCCCAAATCGAAGAACCCAGAACGCTGAACCCTGAACCAGACTCCTGCCTTTGCAAGTGCTATTTCAATATGTATCTATGCTGGGAATTTGTTGTTTTGCGTAAGCACTAAAAAATGGAAGCGCCATCCGGATGGCCGTTTGATTGGACGGCCCTGCCCTTTGCTCGGTTGAGCTGCCACCCGGATGGCGCTGGAGGGGCTTGATTATATGGCGTATCGCCATGGATAAATCTGATGAGGGTTATGGGCTATTTTTTCTCCCACCTCCCTCAATAACGTGGAACTTATTCAGTCGGTTAGGATCGTTGACGTCCAGATCATAACGCAAGCCGATGCCGTAATCATACAGGACAACTGCACCTGGGATTTCTTTGCACCAGACTGTCTTTGCAAGATAACTTTCGTTTTGGGTGGTATTTTGGGAATTTTCTATGCGGATACGGACCTCGGAACCTGGATTCAGGGGGTGATCGAGTTCTACATACATTCCCCCCCGGCTGTAGTTGTACATACTACCATCGAATTTGTCTCTTGTGCGACAATCTTCGATGACCACCGGTGCTTCACAATTAAAGCGTTCGGTGGTTCTTTTATCAATATTCGACATTAGATAGCGGGTTCCTTCCTCAGGGTAGTCAAGGTTAATGGCGCTGTATATCCTTATTATTCAAATCCTCTCGATGCCATGGCATCTTTCGTGGTATCACTTTCGGAGGGCATCGCGCCGTTCAATACGACTACCGTCCCAGTATGTATCTTGATTTCGGCGATCCGGTTTCTGTCGCCGGGTCAGGCCACTTCGCCGGTCACGGCCTTCTCGTCGATCCTTACCCGATCTTTTGTCTTCTCCTTGAAATGGTTTTGCATTTTTCCTTCGATCTTGCCCGGTCCTTGTTCCACCGTTATCGGGTATTATTACTTCATTTTCAGTTTCATCCAAATCCATTTCTCCTCTTCGACTGACCGTTCGCGTACGAGCTCACTATTCACACCTATCCGGTTATTATTATAATCCGCAGCATATGCCCGGATAAACGCTTTGAAATTATATTGTAAAAGTAATTAGGAAAAAAATGGAACCTGGAACAGGGCTGAAGAAGTAATTCTTCTTTCTGAAGTGAATTGTTTAGCAAGCTTTGTGCCAGAAAAAGGAGAGGTTTTGGCATCAATGATATTAGGTAGTTAGCGAAATAAGGGATCCAATCAGATAGGGGGGATGAGGTAATTGTGAAAATATTTACTGATTTTTATTACATCTTTTTCATAATCAGCCAATTTTTGGTTAAACTTTTTCTGAATCTGATCAATCTGACAACTTTTTTGCCAGTCCTTTTTCGTGCTTTATCCGCTGATGCAAGTCAGCAAAAGTTTGCGGTGCCTCGATTTCAAGACGGCGCTTGAGGGAAATGACTTCAGCCGGACAGGATACGGCACAAACACCACAGCCAATACACCAGTTGAGATCAACTTCAGGACGCTCATCATTCATGGTAACCGCATCTACCGGGCAGATGTCGGCACAGGCACCGCAACCGATACAATCATCCAGATATGTCTCACGAATGAAATAGACCGCCATCAGCGCATCGCGCGGGATTTTGCGGCGTCTGATAATCCCAACATTCCAACAATAGTGACCGCAGCAGTTGCAGGTGTGTTTAATCTGTCCCTGGGTATTGTCCACCATGTGAACCAATCCCTGTTTTTCACTTTCCGCCAGAATCTTCATGGCCTCATCCTTGGAAATTTCGCGTGCCAGACCTTTTGAGATAACGAACTCTGCCAGTTCATCATACTTGATACAGTTCTCCAGGCTGTGATGGCAGTCCGTGCGACCAAGTATCTTTGCCGACATACGGCAGGGACAGTGGGCCACTGCGATTTTAGTGGCGGCGTCCACGATGGGGCCCATTTGTTCGTTGGGCATCACGCCCTGCATTTCGATATCAAGACTGACATTGGCCGGACTGTATTTATAGGTTTTGGTTTTTGCTCCGCCATAGACGGCCCCGGTGGTTGGCACTGAAAAATAATTCAACACCAGTTTGGCCATCCGCCGGGCGCGGTCATCCTTTTGTCCCCCCCAGAAAAAGGCCTGGGGGATCCCGTAGCCGACCTGCAGCAGGGCATAGCCGATAGCCCCTTCCTCTGTCTGGCGGGTATACAGCATATTGCGACTTGAAAGAGACTGCAACGCTTCAATCACGGTTGATTCGGGTAAATCACAGCCTTGCGCAACTACCTGCGCACTGACAACTTCAAGTGGCTCGAGGGTGTTGGGTATGGCCAGCGCGACCTCAGCTTCAATCGGACTGAACATCTCCTTGAGCAGGTCAATCAGCGCATCGTTATAGGGATAACCCATGACAAGGTCTTCGAGGTGGTTTGCTAACCGCGTGTAAATGTCTTTCATATAACGGAATTCCTTTAGAGGTAAAAAATTTCTCTGGTTAAAAGTTAATTTCAAGGTTCAGGGTTCAGCGTTCAGGGTTCAAAGGTTGGAAAATCAGATAGAATCTGAATGGCAGTCGCGCCAGTTTTTAACCCTGAACCCTGAACGCTGAACCTTTGAACCTCTTTCCTATTTTACAACCCGCAACTTGTGCGTTTGCCTCAGCTTTTCCCAGAGAGCCTCAATAATGATGCCGATGGCATCCTCATCATGCTGCATGGGTGTCCTGGCTTCCGAACGGCAGGATCTCATTAATTCCCAGTTTCCCGACAGGAGGCCGAAGTTATTTAAAATGAAGCCCCCGAGGGTCAAATGGAGATTGGGCAGTTCAGAAAAAGCCATATTGGCTATTGTGGTCTTATCCTTTAGCGGCATATTTGCGGCCAGGCGTTCGACGGCTTCAGTGACTGTCCGAGGAGCTGCAGGCGGCGGTTCAGAATGAGACTTCATCAGGTCTTTTAAGTTGCCGGCGTTGTTCTTGCTAGTTTCTGCCAATCCAAGATAGTAGGCGCTCTCCAAAATATTAACGGCATCTTTATAAACTGCAGGATCCTTGCTGGCCCGTGGTCCGGCGACATTTAAAACTTCAACCTTATTTTGTAGAACCCACTGGTTGATCGCAATAGCGGCCTGAAAAGCAGCCATCTGATTCAGATCAATGTGAAGCCACGGGCGGTTATGCCTGACAGCCATTTCACGGGTGAAATCGGAACCGCCGGTCAGAGGGCCACGGGAAATGATCAGTGTTGCGTCCGCATCCATGACATTTTTTTCGGTTCGTTCGGCATAGCTGGAAGTTTTGGTTTCCTTTAACCGGTAGTCTTCCGGCAGCGGGCCGCTTTCGGTGATCCTTCCCTTTGGAATCCATCCCCCGTGGTCCACAGCCAACTTTATGGCTACATCCAGAGCTGCCTGATCCACTCCGGTTTGTCCGCCTGATATTATTTTTCTAATCATATTAATTTAAAAATGAATTGGCCGATTTCCCCGGCGCCATTGACATTGTTGTGATCCAACCGGGGGAACTTCAACAGCTCATTTATTCCGGGTATCCAATCGCCGTTAATAAATTCCGATTCTCCAATCGCCATGCCTGACATCTGCTGCCGGATAAAATCGATCATTGGTCCTGATTCATTGTAATCCGCGCGGGCGACGTATCCGAAAGGAACCCCGGCCTGGTATACTTCTGCCAGAGTGCTGTATCCCACTTTGCCGATGACGGCATCGCAGGCATTGACCAGATCCGGATGATAAAATTCAGATCGATGAGGTAAAACGATCAGATTATCCCGGAACTTTTTTTCAGGTCCGGCACCGGGCATTACAAAAGTAATCTCTTTTAGCCGGACCAGCTTCCGATAAAAATCATAGCTCTGCGGTATACCCCCGGTGGTGATTAGTATCACATTTCCGTTTGTGAGCAAACCCAATCGTTGGCGGATTTGTTCCCGGGACGCTCGCGGCCGGCGGCTGGCCGGCGGGGCTACCAGATCTGCCGATTTGCGGCTGCAGATGGGTTCGGTTTGAATATGATAATCAGCCGATTCGAATATGGGCTTTAAATAGTCAATGTAATCCAAAATCCTATTATCGAGCGCTACATATTGTCGGTAGATCCAATCCCAGGTGAAGTTTTCCACCAGTGCGGAGGGGATGCCGGCTTCTTTGGCCACCAGCAATCCCATGGGCGCAATGTCACAAATCACCATCTTGCTGTCGATTTCTTTGATGTGTCCGGCAATATCGGCCAGGCGCGAATGCGGGATGGGATAAAAGTCGTCTAAACCGCTCAGCGTATCCCGGAGGTCTGATTGAAACGGTGTTTTCTGGGCCAGCCCAAAATCCGTCAACAGATGATGAAATGTAAAATCTGCGGTCACTGAATCCTTAAAAAACCACGATGGTACGGCGGTGAAGATGTCAAAGCGGATTGACGGGTCACATTCGGCAATGGCCTCCATCACTGCCGCCGCCCGGGCGGCGTGACCGAAACCGTGGGATGAGATGAAGTAGGCGATGGAGGTTGCGGGCATGCAATAAAGGTTCAGGGTTCAGAGTTCAGGGTTCTGGGTTAACGAATTTGGGATTTTGGATTTTGGATTGCGGATTTGTGATATTTATAAGGTATTTTCTGATCAATCCGAAATCTCAAATCCCAGATCCGAAATCGAAAAACCCTGAACCTATGAACGCTGAACCCTGAACGGTTAAATATTATTCATCGATAACAAAATGCGCGCGTCTGTTTCGGGCCCAGGCATCTTCATTCTGGTCGGTTACGACCGGGCGCTCTTCACCGTAGCTGATGGTGGTGATTCGTGATTCTTTGATGCCCAGGTCCACCAGATACTCGCGGGCACTATTGGCGCGCCCTTCTCCCAGCGCCAGGTTGTACTCGTTGGTTCCCCGGTCATCGCAATGACCTTCGATGGTGATCCTTGCACGGGGGTTTTTGCGCAGCCAGGCGGCTTTTTGGGTCAATATTTCCTGTGCTTCGGGCGATAGCCGGATACTGTCGAATTCAAAATAGATATCATCGTTTTCAAACATGGATCTCTCTGATTCCATCCGCTCCCGGGCCTCTTGTTCGCTCAGGCCCTCCTCCCGCAGGTTTTCTTCCTCGAGGGCTTTTTGCCTGGCTTCCTCTTCAGCTCTTTTACGCGCCTCATCCTCAGCGCTTGTCGTCGTAGACGGGTCCGAACTTATTTTGGATTTTGTACAGGCCGCAAAGGAAAAGACGACCAGGGCTATAAGGGCCAGGGCTAAGATTGTCCAATGTTTTCGCATTGTGATTTTCTCCTTTAAAAAAAGTGAGAGTGAAGCAAAAGCGAGACATCCAAAGATTAACCATTTTGTATTGA
>CAJICI010000350.1_pt1 | contig 23474 bp, 18 predicted proteins | sample 9199571 | NCBI WGS metagenome assembly CAJICI01 (sample SAMEA7708329, study PRJEB35096) | sediment metagenome | biome: marine neritic benthic zone biome [ENVO:01000025]; feature: sediment [ENVO:00002007]; material: shallow marine sediment [ENVO:03000034] sea grass bed [ENVO_01000059] ...
CCGAGATGGGTGGTGGGTTGATGTTCGAACCAGTTAAGCAAAATGGTATTGGCTTTTAGCGGTCCGATTCCATAACCCTGTACCAGGGTTTGAATTCCCTGGATCAGACTGGGTGCCACGATAACCAGAGGGAAAGCTTCCGAGTTGCTGTCAACAATGTCTTTGCGCAATTCTTTCTCGGCTTCCTCTCTGAGTTTGAGCATTTTTGCGCCGTCACCTTCAAGTATGCGAACCACGGTGGCAAATCCGGTATCCCCTTCAAGCCACTCGGCAAATTGGAGCAGGCGTTTGCGACGATGGGCATCAACGGAGAACAACAGCAACTGGGGGCGCCAATCACGGGGATGCTCGGGTTCTTCGGCAGCTGCCAGCAAATTTTCCCGGATGCGCTTAAGATGGTAAGAGCGCCGGCTGTCGGCCCAGCGCGCGGGCCCGCTGGTGCGTTTTAAATATTGGTGAATGCCAAATAAAATCGCCATTGCAACGACGCCGGCGGTGACATTGATTGCCAGCATCACTGTCAGACATGCCAATGCACCCATCAGACTGAGACGCTTATCATACCAGCGGAATCGCGGGCGAAATGACGGGCTGCCGGCATGGGCTTCAAAGAAGGTGGCATAATTTAAAAGTCCGTAGGATATCAAAAAAAACATGGAAACCACCGGCGCAATAATATTTAACTTTCCCAGCCCAATGGTGGCGAAAGCAATACCGGCAGACAGCAACACCCCCCTGCGGGGATTTTGGCTGGTGCCGGTTCCTTTGGCAAAAGGTAATAAAAATGGAAAAATTCGATCCGCAGACAGCGATTGTAAGATTCGCGGGGCGCCCAAAAACGATGCCATCGCCGAAGACAGGGTGGCGGCAATCACACCGGCCCGAATGAGAAATTCGACGGCGGCCACCCGCTTCATGGATCCATATTCACCCATCAGCGTCGCGGTCGGCAGAGTGGCGGCAAAAACAATCGCCGCGAGGAAATAAACAAGAATCGATACGCCCACGGCTGTGAAAGTGCCAAATGGCAGACTTTTGCCGGCATCTTTAAGATCGCCGGACATGCTGACCCCCTGTGTAAAACCGGTTACCGCCGGGAAAAAGATGGCAAAAATTACCCAAAAACCCAGACCGGAATCAGGTGCGGCCCAGTTCCGAATCAGCAATGCATTGTTCCATTTTTGGATCCCGCCGATGAAGAAAGATAAAAGTGCTGCCACCAGGATGGTCATGACGACATATTGAAAGCGGGTGGCCCAGTCGGCGCCCAGCCAGGCAAATATAAATAGAAACGCCACCGCTCCGGCAGCAATCATCTGGGCATAATGATCGCCCTGTACCGGTAACATCCGGGCAAGTACTTCGCCAAAACCGATACAATAAAAAGCAATGGAGACCGACTGTGCCAGATATAAAACGATGCCGATGGCACCACCAAATTCCAGTCCCAGTGTGCGGGAGATCAGATAGTAGTCACCGCCCCCCTTGACTTTGAGGTTCGTCGCGATAGCGGATAGCGAAAAAGTTGTCAGCACCGAAATGCCGTTGGCCAGTGCGAGTATAATCAGGGCATTTGCTAAACCTGCATTTCCGACGACATACCCCGTTCGCAGGAAAAGAATGATGCCCAGAATGGTCAGGATACTGGGTGTAAAAACACCTGCAAAAGTTCCCAGCGTCCCACCTTGTAATTCCTTCTCCGGATTTTTTACATCTTCACTTTTTTTCATTCTTTATCCTATATCAAGCACTGTGTATCCACATCAAGCATCGTTAAAATTACGCGTATTAAAGTTCTTCCGGCGTAAAGGCCATAACATCATCAATATGTGTTGCGTCAGCAAAAAGCATAATGAGTCGATCGATGCCCAGCGCATTGCCGGCAGCTGTGGGCAGATCCTTGAGGGATGCAAGAAATGTTTCCGGTAGCGGATATATCGGTTTGCCGGCCCTGCGGCGCCGATCCTGTTCCTGCTCAAAGCGTCTGCGCTGCTGGACCGGATCTTTCAATTCACTGAAAGCGTTACAAATTTCGACGCCCGCCATGTAAAGCTCGAAGCGTTCAGCATAGCGAGAATCTTGCGATTTCAATTTTGCCAGGGCACCACAGGCAGCCGGGTAGTCATATAAAAAAACCGGACGGGTGCGGCCCAGATGAGGCTCAATCTGTGTGACCATCATTTCGTCAAATTGATCCTGTTTCAGGGCCGCTTCAAGTGAACAGGTTCCATATCTTTCAAATGCGTTTTCGACCGATATCCGGCGCCAGGGAGGGCTCAGTTTGACTTTCTCGCTCTGATAAACGAGGATGTCTTCTGAACCGATCTTGCGGGCGATGCTATTGATTAAATGCTCACATTCATCCATCAAATCCTCATAGTTGCTGCCTGCACGATACCATTCCAGCAGAGTGAACTCCGGCAAATGCCGATGGCCTCTTTCCGCCTGACGGAAGCATTTGCAAATTTGAAATATTCGCGGGAAGCCGGTGGCCAGCAGACGCTTCATACACAGCTCCGGGGAGGTTTGCAAAACCCAGGAACCGGATTCGACCGGCTCAATATGAGCCTCCGGTGCCGGGGCCGGTATCCGGATCGGCGTTTCGACTTCAAGGTAATCTTTATCAATAAAAAAGCTTCGAATCGCCTGGATAATACGCGCTCTCAACTGAAGATTCTTTTGTAGCGCTTTGTGACGGTAATTCTTCATAAACTGCTTTTGTAGTGGATTGACCGCACGGCGTCAACTTATTGTTTGCGGTTTGATTATCTATATAAAGCGAATGTATACGTGTAACGGGTTTGTTTCACAGGTAAATCCAAGATACCCGGATCGCGACAACACAACCTTGCAAAATCAGAGAACTTCGCATAATAACGATTATTCATATCCACCGGTGATTTTAGGGCAGGAAAAATGGCTGGGATCACCGCCAGCAATCCCTGGTGTATGCAAACTGCACTGGCACGGCGATGACTGAGGAGGGATAAATGGGAAAACACCTGGTACTGGTCGGCGGCGGTCACGCCCACATGACCGTCATGGTGAATCTGCAGGACTATATCGAGCGCGGTCATCAGGTGACACTGATCGGTCCATCCGCCTATCATTATTATTCCGGCATGGGGCCGGGATTACTTGCGGGTAAATACCGGCCGCAGGATGTGCGGTTTAATATCAAAAAGATGGCCGAAGATCGAGGGGCTGTTTTTGTCAAGGATACTGTTGTCCGCATTGATCCGGAGAAAAAAGCACTGATTCTTAAATCCGGCGGTGAAATTGTCTATGATGTTGTTTCCTGTAACACCGGCAGCGGCGTACCGGCAGATGAAGATCGCGTGGTCGGTGATAATATTTATACCGTTAAACCGATTGAAAACCTGATCAAGGTCCACCGAATGGTCGCAGCGGGTACACCCACCACATCAGCCCGATATGTGATAGTCGGTGGTGGGGCGGCCGCCCTGGAACTCGCCGGTAATCTATGGCGATTGGTTCAACAAACCGGAACAGCGGCGGCCATTACCCTCTGCGGAGGCCGCAACTTCCTGTCCGCAATGCCAGCCAGGGCACAGCATTATGCCAGGAATTCTTTAACGGCGAGAAAAATCGACATCATTGAAGGTGCGAATGTAAACCGTCTGGTTGATAATCATGCGGTCATCGAAGACGGTCGTGAAGTTTTCTTTGACCTGGCACTGCTGGCCTGGGGAATAAAACCGTCGCGTCTTTTTCGCGATTCCGGTTTGCCAACCGGGCATGACGGGGGCCTTCTGGTCAATCCGTATCTTCAAAGTGTCGCATATCCGGAAATATTCGGTGGCGGCGACTGCATAAGTTTTGAGAAACGGCCTTTGGATAAAGTGGGTGTTTATGCCGTGCGCCAGAACCCGATACTGCATGCCAATCTGATGGCCGCATTGGAAGATAGGAACCTGGCAGCCTTTCAACCGCAGGACGCATACCTATTAATCTATAATCTTGGCAACGGCACCGGCATTTTTTATCGCGGCAACTGGGTTTTAAAGGGTAGGCTTATATTTTACCTCAAAGATTACATTGATCGAAAATTTATGCATAAATTTCAGGTCTGCGGTGAAACGGCAGAGCTCACCGTTTAGTTTTTCTACCTGGTTTGACTTTGAACGCGTTTTCATTTTTAAAAAAACCTATTTGGGAGGCATGGATGATAAGTCTAAAAAAGCTTTTTACACCCGTAAAGTCCATTAACAGCCAGGAAGCCAAAAAGTTTATGGCCGACCGCAAAGAAGGGGCGTACACCCTATTGGATGTGCGCCAGCCGGGCGAATATGAAGGCGAACACATTCCCGGCGCCAAACTTATTCCGCTGCCGGGCCTAAAAGAGAGTTTAAGTCAGCTGGATAAACAGAAACCGGTCATCGTTTACTGAGCGTCGGGCGGACGCAGCCTGGCGGCGGCGCAACTGTTATCCGGTTTGGATTTCAAAGAAATTTACAATCTTCAGGGCGGCATCAAGGCCTGGCAGGGCGGTAAGGCGATCGGTCCCCAGGAACTTAATCTGGAGCTGGTGCGCGGCGATGAAACACCGTCTGAAATGATCGCACTGGCCTACGGTATGGAGATGGGATTGGGGGTTTTTTATCGACAGATGATTGATCGCACACAAGATTCTGATTTACAGGCGCTTTTTACAAAACTGGCCGATATTGAGAACCATCACAAAAAGCGTTTGTTTGATTTATTGGTTGAAATCGAACCTCCGGAAAAAGATGCCGAGACCTATGAGGCCGATATCCGGCCCACCCTATTAGAGGGTGGCTATCATTTAAGTGCATTCATGAAAAATAACGAGGCGTTTCTCCATACGATCCCGGACGTTCTCGGTCTGGCCATGATGCTCGAAACCCAGGCGCTGGATCTTTATCTGCGCTTTGCCGAAAACAGCACCAATGGACAAACCTCGGAGGTCCTTTTTAAAGTCGCCGATGAGGAAAAAGCGCACCTGCAGTCGCTGGGCAGCCTGCTGGAAGAAAAAATTTAGACCCTGTGTTTTACGATGAATTCGGGTGAGATTATTTTCGGTAATAGGGCATGGCCTCGGGGATATACTTTTTAATATTGGCGATGCGGGATTTGGGTGCCGGGTGGGTGGATAAAAACTCCGGCGGTCGTCGCTGGCCCGATTTGTTCATTCTTTGCCAAAAGGGGATCGCCTCGCGAGGATCATATCCGGCACGGGCCATGAGCGTCAGACCGATACGATCGGCTTCGCTTTCATGGAGACGGCTGTAAGGCAGCAGTAACCCGACCGTGGCGCCGGCACCGTAAGCCTGCATAAATAGATTTCGGGTTTCAGGCGAATTCTCTGAGAGCGCCACTGACAGCGCCGTGCCGCCCAGCTGGGCCAGGAGTCCCTGGCTCATTCTTTCGTTGCCGTGTCCGGCAATCGCATGGGCCACTTCGTGGCCCAGCACCACCGCCAGTCCGGTTTCATTGCGGGTATAAGGAAGGATCCCCGTATAGACTGCGGCTTTACCGCCAGGCATCACCCAGGCATTTACGGCCTTGTCATCTTCAATCAGGTTGAATTCCCAATTCAGATTCTTGATCTGCGATTGCATTCCAGCGTCTGACAGAAACGCTTCAGCCGCTTTGGCAATTTTAAAACCCACCCGCCGCACCATTTGAACCTGTTGCCGATTCTTGGATAATCTGCTTTTTTTGAGTACCTTGTCATATTCCTGCAGGCTCATTGATGCCAATTGCGATTCCGGCAGGAGCTGGAGGCTTTGTCGATTGGTGATCGGAACTTCGGCACAGCCAGTTACAAACAAAAAACCAATGAATACGGCTAAGATAAACTTAATTTTTCGTCGGACATGTCCAATCAATTCATGACTCCTCTCATTAAAATATAGGGCACCAATGTTGCGTTCGCTTATCGCAATACAATTAATTTCAGATTTTTCTCGGGTGCATCAAATGATCGCTTTCTGATTATAAATGACGATGGTGCGATGTATTATGTCGACAGTGCGTCGCAGAAAATTACACTTAGAATGGGATCAGGTGTCTAAAATTTCCCTGATTTTGCGAGAGATCTGCTTTAAATTAAACGGCTTTTGGATGAATCCATTACAACCCCGTTTCATAATCTTTGAGGCGCGGCCGTTTAAACTATACCCGCTGGAAAGCAGAATTTTGGCATCCGGTTTTATGGCTTTTAGGTGGTTGAATGTTTCGCCGCCGCTCATGTCGGGCATGATCATGTCCAATATGACCAATTTGACCTCATCCCGGTTGGCATTAAATATGTTTATGGCTTCCGCTCCACTGAAAGCAACTAAAATGGTATAGCCCAGTTTTTCAAGCATATCCTTACCGATATCGGCCACCATTTCCTCATCATCAACCAGCAAAATCATTTCCGTACCGCTCTGGGCCACTTCAGGTTTTGATTTTTCTTCGATCACCTGCTTTTTGGACGCCGGCAAGTAGATTTTAAAAGTCGTTCCATGACCTTTTTCGCTATAAACATTGATAATGCCGTTATGATTCTTGATGATGCCATATGTGCTGGCCAGACCCAGACCGGTACCGCGGCCGACATCTTTGGTTGTAAAAAAAGGCTCGAATATCCTTTCCTGGGTGGCTTTATCCATACCGATACCCGTATCCGAGACCGATGTGCGAACGTATCGTCCCGGGCTTATGGCGTAAGGCCTATCATAATCGCTTTCATCCAGGGTGACGTTTTCGGTTTCGAGGAAGAGGCTGCCCCCACCTGGCATGGCCTGCCATGCGTTCACGAATAAATTTAATAAAACTTGCTCGATCTGTCCCTGGTCCACATCGACCGACCACAGGTCATCCTGAAATTTTTTGTGAATCGTAATTTCTTTTTTCGTACGACGAAACATGTCCGCGCTTTTATTGATCAGGTCGTTTAACAGGGTGGTTTTGACCTGATATTTTCCTCCCCTGGCGAATCCCAATATCTGGCGGGTGAGTTCAGAACCGCGTTTTACATACCGTTCCATGTTATGCAAGAATTCGCAGTGGGGGTGGTCTTCTACCAGATCCATCAGCATTAGCGAAATGTTGCCCTGGAAGCCCATTAACAAGTTATTGAAATCATGCGCGATTCCGCCGGCGAGTGTGCCAATGGCCTCCATCTTTTGGGCATGCTGTACCTGGGATTCCAGTCTTTTTCTATCTTTTTCCGCCTGAATATGATCAGTGACATCACGCAGGACGCCCCGAAAACCAATAGGCGCTCCTTCTAAATTGCGCATCAGTGCTGCAGACACCTCTAATGTTTTCCGGCTGCCGTCTTTGCGGATGATTTCATATTTGGTTATTTTTGCCGATTTCCCGGATTTGAACATCCGATTAAATGTTTGATACATTTTTTTGGCGGTTGCCGGCGACGTATATTGCCGGTTGTTCACTCCCATTAATTCTTCGCGCGGATACCCGATTATTTCACAAACTTGATCGTTAAAAAAAGTGAAATTGCCCTTAAGGTCCACCTCGAAATAGCCCTCCTCGATACTGTCAAGGATATTGCGATAACGTTTACCGGTTTGTTTTAACGCTTCTTTGGCTGCTTTGTGCTCGGTGATATCCTCCATGAGAGCCAGCCAGTATTGCAAATCGCCATTATTGTCCTTAATGGCAGTGGCCCGCACGATTCCCCAAAGATAATCGCCACTCTGTTTCAGGTAGCGTTTTTCGGATTGATAAGAATTATTTTCGCCGTCGAGGGCTCTTTTGCTCAGGCGGATGGTCTCTGAACGGTCATCCGGGTGGGTGATGTCCATAAAGGTCAGTTTTTTGATTTCATCCTTGCTGTAGCCCAGCAATCGAAAGAATGCATCATTGGCCTCTAGAAAATACCCTTTGGCATCGGCGATCGCGATGCCGAGCGGCGCGGAATCAAAGACGGTCTGAAAACGTTTCTCGTCCCGGTACAAATCGGCTGCCTTCGGGGATTCGGAGGCCGTGGACGCAAAATCTAATTTTTTTTCGATTTCGTTCATTGTCAGACCGGTGTATTCCGGATTTTTCTATGCCATGCGCTTCGCGTGCTTATCTCTGATCGAATGGTTGGGATTTATCCACGATCAGGCCGCATACAAAAAAAAACGAACCCGATGCTATCGAAAACCTGTCCGGTTGTCAATAAATACAGTCGCTTAATTAAGATAGGCATCCAATTTCGGATATGGAGTGTTTGGTATTGGCTGCGCTGGGGTGTTAGGCTTCTGGCTTCTTGCTTCTGGCCAGAAACCAGTGACCAGTAGCCAGAGGCGTGACACCTGACATAGATCATTGCCACGGGCGGGGTCGGCTTTCAAGCATTTCGACAAAGGCTTCTATGCGGGTTCGCATCTGGCCTTCGGCAAAGTTGCGCTTATCCACACAGTCCACTTCGAGGTTCAGGACCGGCACACCGATTTCCTTGAGTCCATCGCTTATCAACCCCCTGGCGCCTGTGCCCTGCCGGCAGCCCCAGTGACAAGGATTGATGGCGCCGTCCAGCCTGTAGGCGCGGGCTAATTTCTGGAGGTGTTTAATCCGGCCGTGTATATTGCCGTTGAGCGGGATGGCAATGGCCCGGCGGGCCAAACCGGTATATGGATCATCCGGATCTATGGGATCCCAGTAGATGTCGTTCAATTCGTCGGAAACAATGTTGGCCTGGTACTCTTTTTCCAGCATGTCAACCAGTGGATTGTTAAACTGAACGCGGTTTTGAATCCACAACAAACGCAGTTTTTCATCGGGCACGCCCGGGATGCCGTTATCGATCCGGGTCATGAATTCGTCTTTAAAGGCCTGGGCGATTTCGACGGCTTCCACTGTGCCCAGAAACAGCGGCATGATGAGCCCGAAATTGGCCAGCAGTCGGCCGTCGGTGGGTGACGGGACTTTTTTGGCCAGTTGGTAAACAGCATCCATTAATTTTCGGGTGCGATTGGTATATTCAATCGCCTTGATAAACTTGTCCTTATCAAGCGGCTCACCTGTCTGTCGGGCAACAAATTCAACCATATCCCTTATCTGGTCCGCGAGATACGCGACACTCTGTTCGGAATTTTTCTGAGGCACATTCAAAACGAATAGTTCTTTGTTAAACAAGTTGGCCAGATTTTCCATTACGGCAACCCCGCCCGAGCAGGGGCAGGTGGTGGCGATCAGAAAATCCGGTTGCGGCATAATTTTTTTGCGGGCGGCCCCGATGACCGAGCGGTGATAACCGCAGGTATCACCGACAAAGCCGGCCTGTTCGGCTTCTTCCAGGAAGGGATCCGCCATGCCGGTTGCGGCCAGCACAGCGCCTACAAATTCGACAAAGCAGGAAGTAATGCCCATGGCGTTGAACAGGTCAAAGGGTACGGCAACCCCACACCAGGCAACGGTATTCTTACCGGAGTACAGGCGGCTGCCGAGCCGGGCTGTCTCCAGCGCGTATTTTTTCCGGGGATTGGGTAGATCCGGCTCCTGCAGAATTTTGGCTTCGATTCCGGCTGCCATATCCTTAAAATACTGGTACATCATTGGGTTACCTCATTATTTCAATAAAAGCTTCAATTCGGGTTCGTTGCTGTTCGATGGAGCGCAGGTTACAGTCGCCCGCGAGCAGCAATAACGGAACGCCGGCTTGCCGCAACGTCTCTCGCACTGCCGGCAGACGATCCAGGTAGGGATCGCAAAACTTGATGGTTTGGCCGATAACGCCTCTGGCACCGCAAGCCTGAGCTCGCGTTAGGATGTCTTCAGCCATTTTCAGCGGCTGGGACGGATCAAACGTCCGTGCACAGGGGGGGCGCGTCATGAGGCGGCGGGAAATCTGGAGAAGCAGATCTTCGTTTCCATTAATCTCAAGCGGAGTGAAGTGTCTTGAGCCGGTGCACAGATCATCCTCGATAATACGGGCGCCGCAGGACTCGAACAATGTCAGTGCTTCAGGATCTGCTAAAACATTTCCGAAAAGAAAAACCGGGATTGCCTCGCTGTCACGAGCGTTTGATTCCGGTTCAGCCAGCGCCTGCTGCAAACTTTCAATACTTTTTGCAAAGGGCGACGTCATGGCTGCGTTATAAAGCGCTTGCATGCGGGTGCTGCCGCCGGCCAGCTTGCCCTGTCGCATGCGCTCGCGCAATTTGCTAAAAAGGAGTGCCAGTTGGTTATACTGTTCGATGCTTGATTTTATATCGCTGCTGATGATGCTGAGTCCGCTCCACGCTGACAGCGATTCGGTCAGGCGCACCAGTTCCCCGGCAAAAAAAGCAACCGCCGGCTCATCCGCAATTGCAGGCAGGTCCAGCAAGATGATATTGTCATCCGGCCGCACATGCTGCCAGGCATCTGATAACCGCCGCATGGCATCGCAGCTGTTTATAAAAACGACACCGGCAAGATCGGGAAGGTCTTTGGCAATAGCGCGATCCAGAATGCGTTTGACGTGCGGGCAGAGATTGTCATGCAGCAATTGTCCGGCCTGATCCGGGCATGCGCTCATGGGCAGGATGCGATACGGTGTGTAGCCGGCAGCGTCAATCAAGACCAGCGGCGTATAAGCGCATGCATAGCCAATGGATTTATTTGGCACTGTTTGACTCATAAAAGCGATTCCCATCTGTGGTTTTTATTATTAAATACCGCTTCAATTAAAACGTTCTTAACATGGGCCCAATGAATATTCAATATGCGCTAAACGCTTTAGCGGGTTGCTTTGGCATATTTTTTGAAAGGATTTGCGCCATACGTGTATAATTCGGTGACGCCAAAACTGAACTTGATCACAACGGTCGTTGTTGTTAATGATGGGAATGTTGAAAGGAGGAACCTTTAAAATGATTGGAAAAACGATTGAAGCTCTTCACGAAGGCGACACCGCCCGGTTCGGGAAAACCATTTCAGAATCAGATATCTATTTGTATGCGGGAATCACCGGTGACCAAAATCCAGCTCACATCAATGAGTCCTATGCCCGCGAAACGTTTTTTAAAACCCGCATCGCTCATGGCATGCTTTGCGGGGGACTGATATCTGCGGTCCTCGGAAATAAATTACCGGGTTACGGGACGATCTATATTCGTCAGGAACTGAATTTTTTGGCCCCGGTGTGCATCGGCGATACCGTCACCGCGCAGGTCGAGGTTATTGAGATTATGTCGGCTAAAAACAGAGTCCGGCTGAAAACCGATTGCTTCAATCAAGATGGTGTCCAGATTATCGACGGTGAGGCGGTTGTGAGTCCGCCAAAAGCTACCTCCTGATTTTGCCCCGCGTTGCGGGATGAAGCGTCAAATTTTAAAATCTCAAGGTGCTTCTCAGAAAATAGATGAGAATTTGTTTCTACCCGGAGGTCCTTGCAAAATTCAGGAGGGAATCTGAATTTTATATCAAAATAGATAATATCGAATTTGGGTTGCAATCGACTGAGGGACAAATCAACGAAGGAGGAAGTAATGGACCAGGATGATGTTGTCAAGAAGATCAAAGATGAGTTGATAAAGGGTAAAATCCCCCCCTGGAACGCCGAGCAGGCGGCGACCCAGATGGGTGTTGCAGCACCGGCAAATATTGTTGTGGGAACCCTGGCCCGGCGAGCCTTTGTCGAAGAAAAAAGCGGCCATAAATTTTACCACATTGTTCTTCCTGAACATCCGTATCATACGGGCTACCGGTGTCCGCAAGACGGCACGCTCTGGACCCTGGCAGCCGATGATACCTACGTGCGTTGCGGTCTGTGTGCGACACCGCTGGAAGTGCTCCCGGAAAACGAACGGCACCAGCCGTTGGTCAACAACTACATCGGCGGGGTGGAAGATTATTATAGCTATGCCGGTGAAGTCACCGTTAGCGGGGAGGTCGAAAAAACGTTTCAGAACATTCTCTGCTGGGGCCCGGGCATCGGGCACCTGGGCATCAGTGTCGGATGTTTTCGATTGAATAAATATGGCCCTATCGAAATCAAAGTATCCGATTGGGGCATTGCCGCCCGGAATTTGGCATTTGTATTTAATACTGAAGCTGAGCGCGAAAAAGCGCAATTGCTGGTTAAAGACCACCTTTCCGATATTATCGAGCAAATGACAAAAGCGCAGCTTGCCGAATGGAACGGGGAGGTTTTCGAGGTTGATTTTCTGCATAAGCAGCATCATGCCGATCGCATATTGCATTGTTGTTTCTATACACGGTTTTCAGATCATCGTGGCCATGGTCAAACATCGCATGCGGTGGGGTTGGCGAAAAACCTAATCGATGATTTATTTAAAGAGAATAATCTCAAATGTCGGTTGTCAGTGGTCGGTATGGGAAGAGACGGCGACCTCAAACCCTCACCGCGAAACCGGCGCGGTCGCTATGTTTCCGCACAACAAGTTATCCCTGTTAAAGAATTTGAAAAACTGATCGGGCGTCCAATTGATGATTTTCTTTCTTATATCGAGCTCGATCGACAAGGGGTCCTTGAAGAAATTGGTTGGCCGGCCTACACCGGTATGGGCGGCGAAATTATCCCCGCTTTTTACCGAACCATGAAGAACAATCCCAGGCCGCATCTGGTTTCCTCCTATCAAAAAGTTTACGCATATATTCGTGGCGCCGATTTAATCTTTGGCGTCGAGTTGCCCAATGTCGAGGTGGGAATTACCTCGAGTCCGGAAGGCATCATATCCCCGATGGCCAGAGAGGCATTGAAAATGGCCGGCATACACAGTGCCAGAGAATTCGCGGCAGCGGCCGCAGCGATCACACTGGGGGGTGAATTTAATTTTGCGGTCCGCCACGTTCAGGAAAAGATGTATACCGGAAAATAAATGGACTTCGTACAAGAAAAGATTTCGTATCCTGTCGGGGATTTAAACTTTTCTGGCTTTCTATGTTTGCCGGACAGCCAAGCGGCCTGTGCGGCAGTGATCATTCTGCATGGAAGTGATGGCTTTAAACCCAATCATGAAATGATCGCCCGCAGGCTGGCCGGGGAAGGATTTGCCGCTTTAGCGTTGACATGGTTTGGCGAAGCGTCGCCGCGCTCACACTGGAGTGATGTTCAGGCTGACGATATCATGCAGGCGGTTGTTTATTTAGAACAACTATCATTGGTTGATGTGGAAAGATTGGGATTGATTGGCTTTAGCCGGGGGGGCGGTCTGGCCTTGATTATGGCCGCACGCCTTCCACAAACCAAGGCCGTTGTGAATTATTTCGGACTGACCGCCTGGGAAGGCGGACTGGAAGAATTTTATCATCTGGCGCTTAACAAGTCTGAGCCATTGGATTTTATCAAGAACCTATCCTGCCCGGTTTTATCTTTTCACGGGCAAAAAGATACCGTTGTCCCGGTTGATAATACCATCGAATTAGACACGGCGTGCAAAAGGTACGGTGTCGATCACCGCACCTTTCTATATCCCGCTGTCAATCATTCTTTTATCTGGCCGGGTGATAAATATAATCAGAAAGCCCATCTGGATTCATGGAACAGAACCCTTAAGTTTTTTAAAAAGCGTTTACGTTAAGGAGGTGGCCAATGAATCAGAAAAACACGAATTCTGGTAAAGCGGTTCAGCACCCGCTATTTTCCTCCCAGCCCGGCGCGCGCGCGAAAAAAGGCAAAGTTGTATCAGCCGAAGAAGCTGTGCGGGTCATTCGGGACGGTGATACGCTTGCCACTGGCGGATTTGTCGGAATCGGATTTGCAGAGGAGATTGCGATCGCGCTGGAAACGTTTTTTTTAAGCAACGGCAGACCCAGAGACTTAACCTTGCTTTATGCAGCCGGCCAGGGGGATGGCGTTGACCGCGGTCTGAATCACTTTGGGCACGAAGGCCTTGTTCGGCGCGTGATCGGCGGGCACTGGGGCCTTGTGCCCAAATTGCAAAAGCTGGCAATTGAAAATAAAATTGTCGCCTATAATTTACCCCAGGGCGTTATTTCACATATGTACCGGGATATTGCCGCTCATAAACCCCGGACCATCACAAGTGTTGGTTTGGGTACTTTTGTCGATCCCAGAAATGGCGGTGGTAAGATTAATGAGATGACCACCGAAGAAATTGTTGAGCGCATTGAATTCGATGGAAATGAATATCTGGCATACAAAACGCTACCCATCAATGTCGCGCTTTTGCGAGGCACCACTGCTGATACCGACGGCAATATTACCATGGAAAAAGAGGCTTTGACCCTGGAATCGCTGGCCATCGCCACGGCCACCAAAAATTCCAACGGATTTGTCATTGTGCAGGTTGAGCGCATTGCCGAACCCGGAACGTTGAATGCCAGACACGTCAAAATTCCCGGTATTATGGTCGATTGTGTCGTGGTGTCCCGGCCTGAGAACCACTGGCAGACCTTTGCGGAAGTGTATAATCCGTCTTTTAGCAGCGAAATTAAGATCCCCATGCAATCCATTGATCCCATGGAGACAAGCCCACGCAAAATCATCGCCCGCAGAGCCGCATTTGAACTGAAGGCCAATAGTGTGGTCAACTTGGGAATCGGTATGCCCGAAGGTGTCGCGAGTATTGCCAATGAAGAAAAGATCTTAGACTATATTACCCTGACTGCCGAGCCGGGCGTAATCGGCGGTATTCCGGCCGGGGGGCTTAACTTCGGTGCTGCCACCAATACCGAAGCGGTTATCGATCAGCCGAACCAATTTGATTTTTATGACGGTGGTGGACTCGATCTGGCATTCTTAGGATTGGCCCAGGCCGACAAAGCGGGGAATCTGAATGTCAGCAAATTTGGCCCCAAGCTGGCCGGCGCCGGTGGATTTATCAACATCAGCCAGAATGCCAAAAAGGTTATTTTTCTGGGAACCTTTACCGCTGCAGGATTAAAGGCTTCCATCCATGAAGGCAAGCTTAAGATCGACCAGGAGGGAAAAGTTAACAAATTTGTCGATCGGGTGGAACACGTCACATTCAGCGGCGAGTATGCCCTTGAAAACAAACAGCCCGTCATCTATATCACCGAGCGCTGTGTGTTTGCCTTGACAGGTGAGGGCATGGAGTTGATTGAAATCGCTCCCGGCGTGGATCTGGCAAAAGATATTTTGGCCCACATGGAATTTGAACCGATCGTCAAAGGCAAGCCAGCGCTGATGGATCCACGCATTTTTCAATCTGAAGCCATGGGTCTTAAAGCGGATCTCTTAACCCTGAGCTTAGAGGAGCGCTTGACGTATGATCCAAAGGAGAATCTGTTCTTTGTCAATTTTGAAGGGTATTCCATTCAATCGTCCCCTGAGGTGCAGGCGGTAAAAGATGCTGTTGAACGGATTGTTTCTCCACTAGAGAAAAAGGTCTATACGATTGTTAATTATGATAATTTCACCATATTACCGGATATTGTGGATGAATATACTGACATGGTGAAATATCTGGTCGACACCTACTATACGGGTGTGACGCGATATACAACGAGTACCTTTTTGAGAATGAAACTCGGAGACGCCCTTAAAAGAAGGGATGTGGCCCCGCATATCTATGAAAGCAGTCAGGAGGCACGTAAAGCACTATCGGACGAACGCTAAAGCGATGATCCATAAACCTTTGACCTTAGGACTTTGAGGAAATTCGCGCTTGAAGAGATGCAGGAATGGATAAAAGAAAACCATTTGGCCATAAAGATATATTTCTGTATTTTATGGATAGGCATCTGTTTGATAAGTTTTTGAAATTGATTAGTTTTTTATTGATAATCCCGGTTGTTCTCATCTTTATAATAAATTGTACTAGCGCAAATCCTAGAGTTTTCACTTCACTTAAAACAAAGCCATCTTTTTTCCGCCATGTATACTCAATACAGAAAATTGCAATATTAGGATTAGTACTTGGAACGAATTCAGATTTTGCTGGTCATATTACGCTTAGAACCTCATCTATTATAAGTGAGGAATTGTACCAAAGGTGGGGGATAATATCAATTTTACCGACTCACAGTGAAATTGAACGTTATGGAGCTGTTTTACCCGGTCATTTTTCAGATCTTAAATTTATTTTTAGCCATCATGTCGGTGATTTGGTTGCCAACTCGGAATTAAAACTTCCGAAATTATGTAAATTTCTGAATGTTGATTCCTTGCTCTCTTACATCATTTACTACGAAGGTATTGATTTAGGTGAATCGAGTTCAGAAGTAAAAAATATGTTGAAATTAGTTGGTAATACTGCCTATGGCATTTCTATTTCAGCTGCAATGGGGATCTTCATTCCCATGGACGGAAAGATTATCGCCTGTGAAGCTGGAGATCAAATCAGTAACGTGCGTTTCGTTAAGGGGAAAATTATAGCAAAGGATAAAATTCATTGGGTCGAAGAAGAGCCCACGAGTTCCATGTTGGTAACGGTTTTTAGGGGAGATTATGATGTCCTGTGGCCGCTTACACCTGAAGAGATATCCAACCAAAGCGCTCATCTATCAACTGTACTCATTAAAATGCTGTTTAATGAATTTAAGGATCTCAATTGCATAGAGTGGAAAATACCATCTTAATCAAACGCTATGATACTTTCAGACCTAAAAAAGCTTTCTGTATTAATTTAAATACATTTATCGCGTTTACATATCTGGCCCCAGTGAAATGTCGTATTTTTTCATTTTTTTATACAAAAGCGTACGGTGGATACCCAGCATTTTAGCTGCCTGGGCTTTGTTATGGTTGGTTTCCTTCAGGGCATAGCGGATGGCCTCTTTTTCCGCTCTGGCCTGCACCCCTTTTATGTCGATAGAGCTTTGATGCTGTTTGGGGAGTTTCTTTTGGGTGCGGCTCACATAAAAGGGAAGATCGCACAAATGAATAATGTCGCCTTCAATTGAAGACAGCGCTCTTTCAAGTACGTTCGACAATTCTCGCACATTTCCAGGCCAGGTATGTTTTTTTAAGGCCTGGGCGGCTTCTTTATCCAGAGAAATTTCTGAGAGATTTGCCTCCTTGGCTATTTGTATCAAGAAGTGGCGTGCCAGAGGAATAATATCACTTTTTCTTTCCCGCAGTGGTGGGATGTGCAAAGGGATGACATTGAGGCGGTAAAATAAATCTCTGCGGAAGCGCTCATCGACCAGCATGTCGTCAAGGTTCTGATTGGTGGCCGCGATGACACGAAAATCAGAGCGGATGATTTTGGTACCACCCACGCGTTCAAACTCCTTTTCTTCCACGACTCGCAAAAGCTTTGGCTGCATGACCAGGGGCAGGTCCCCGATTTCATCTAGAAAAACCGTGCCCTGTTTGGCGATTTCAAATTTGCCGGGTTTGCCCTCGGATTTAGCGCCGGTAAAGGCGCCCTTTTCATATCCAAACAACTCTGATTCGAGGAGATCTTTGGGAATGGCCGAGCAGTTGATGCGTACGAAAGGGTATAGTTTGCGCGGGCTGGCATGATGAATGGCCTGGGCAAAGAGCTCCTTGCCGGTACCGCTGTCGCCGGTGATCAATATCGGAAATTGATTGACGGCGGCTTTCAGTGCTTCTCTTTTTAACTCCCGAATCACCTTGCTGCTGCCTACGATGCTGTCAAACGTATATCGGGTAGAACGCAGGTTGATCAGTTCTTCCTCATAGTGCTTCACTTTGGATTCCAAGAGGGAAAGCTTATTGGCCAGCTTGGTTACGTCTTTGACATCTTTGAACATGACCTGTCCGAAAACCGCTATGACATTGCCGTTCTTTTTGATTGGAATGCGCTGAACGACCATATTTTGTCCCTTAATCCGCTGGGTTTGGTTGATTTCGGGTTTTCCGGTTTTAGCCACGATATGCATGCGTGTATTTTCAACGACTTCGGTACAATGCTTTCCAATCTGGGCGGCAGGATCCAGCCCCAGAAACTGACCGTAGGGTTTATTGAAATGCGTGATATACCCGTTGGCATCGGTGACCATAATGCCGTTGTAGATGCTCTCAAAAATAAGCTTATACGCTTCCAATTGCTCTTGAACTGCTATAGGCTCTGCAGGGTCCGTCTGTAATCGAAAAGGGATTATTTTTTCTGGGGCCGCGCCTTTATTTTGACCGGTTTTCATAACCTCCCCCTCTGTATCAATATGGCAACATGTATATTGATTGATACATATCAGCATATACAAATATCCGGTGATATTGTCGAGAAAAAAATGAATGCAGATCACAAAACAGCAACCATTCTGCCATTAGAACTATGGTGAATTGGATTCGGAATTACGTGAATGTGCTCAACCGATTGGTCTAAAATTTGCACTTAATTATAGACTCACCGTACAATCGAATCCGAGTTTCTTATCAGGGAGGGACCCTATGGACATCAATGAGCCCCGGATCAAGCGTAAAGACATATTGATTCTTGAAGATGACCATTTCAATACGCACAACGTTTGCATCGTCACGGGTTCAGGAACCGGCATCGGCCGGGCGACGGCCATTGCCGCCGCCGCCAACAATTTGATGACCGTCGGGCTCGATTTTAACGAATCAGAAGGGAAAAAAACCCAGAAGATGGCCCGTGAAATGGGCGGCCAGATGATTTTTGTTAAGACGGATCTGTGCAAAGACCCGGATATCGAACATGCGGTCTCAGAAGCCGCCAAACTCGGCAGCATTAGATTTGTGGCCAATATTGCCGGCATTCAGCACATTGATTCGATCGACGACTTTCCAATGGAAAAATATGATTACATGCAAAAATTGATGCTGCGCGCACCGTTTTATCTTGCCAAGCTGACCCTTCCGCACATCAAAAATAGCAGTGACGGGATCGGCGCCATCGGCAACATGGCTTCCGTTCACGCCCATATCAGCACCGTCAACAAGCCGGTGTATAATATCACCAAGTTCGGGCTGCGCGCCTTGACCCAATCGATTGCAGCCGAAGGTGAGGGCAAGATTCGTTCTTTTACTATCAGCACCGGATTTGTCAAAACTGCCCTGACATTGAATCAAATTCCCGCTCAGGCTGAACAACGGGGAATTACCCCCGAAGAGGTTGTGCGGGATGTGATGATGGGCTATTCCCGTGTCAAAGAAATGATGTCACCCATCGAGGTGGCGAACCTGTTTATTTTTGGATTTTCGCGTTTTGCCAAATATCTCGTTGGCGGCGACCTTTTATTCGATGGGGGCATGGTGCGAACCTATGCCCAGAAAAAGATCGAATAAAGATCTCATCGCCCAATTTGCCCGATTCTATACGGTTTACCGATAAATTCCGGACTCACATCCGAACTCACATATTATATCTTGACAAAAAGGGGGTGATTATTGATAGTTAGCGCTACGTTTTGCAGGTATTTGTTATTAAAGGTTTAAATTTCAAAAAAGGAGAATCGCAATGAAGAAAAACGCTTTCATGAAAATGTTGATCATTCTTCTTGCCGCCAGTTTTGTCGCCTCTGGGCTGTTTTTGAGCTGTGCGAAAGAAGAAGAAGAAAAGCCTGCTGAAGCAGCAGCCCCGGCTGAGGCGCCCAAAGAACCTGAGGCCAAAAAAGTTTTGTTGAAAGTTCCAATTTGCTTTGCAACCAGCCTTCCCGGTTTAGGCTCAACCATTAAATGGGTCGCGGATCGGATAGAACTTGCCAGTGCCGGTACGATAGCAATGAAAGTATACGAACCGGGCAAACTGGTGGCGCCATTTGAAATTCTGGATGCGGTATCCGAGGGTAAAATCAATGGGGGATACAGCGTTTCGGGTTACTGGGCCGGCAAGATACCGGCTTCGCCGATTTTTACGGCCATTCCGTTTGGCCCCGAGACCGGCGAATTTTTGGCATGGCTTTACTATGGCAACGGTATGAAGCTGTGGCAGGAGATGTACGACTCCCACGGCTACAATGTTAAGGTCCTGCTGTGTGGTATTATTGCGCCCGAAACCTCGGGGTGGTTTACCAAACCGATTAATTCGCCGGATGATATCAAAGGACTGCGGATGCGCTTTTTTGGTCTGGGTGGCCAGGCCATGGAGAAACTGGGTGCTTCCGTCAGCCTAATTCCGGGTGGCGAAATTTTCCCGGCCCTGGAGAAAAAAGCCATTGATGCCACTGAATTCTCCATGCCGGCCATCGATAAGCTGCTGGGCTTTCAAAAAATTGCCAAATACAATTATTTTCCGGGCTGGCATCAGCAGGCCACGACCTTCGAGCTGCTGATCAATAAAGATGTCTGGAACGGCATGACGGATCACCAGCGGGCGGTTATTGAAATGATGTGCAAGGCTGCCACGGCCGATGCGTTTGCTTTCACCGAAGCCATCCAGTGGGAGTCCATGAAGGAAAATGTGGAGAAAAATGGGGTCACCAACATGTACTGGTCGGATGAAATGCTGGCGACATTCAAACAGGCCTGGGAAGAGGTTGCCACCGAGCAATCCGCCAAGGACCCGTTTTTCAAAAAGGTATGGGATGATATTTCCGGTTTCCGTAAAGATTATGCCCTGTGGCAATCTTACGGGTTTTTACCGCGTCCCGAACCACCCAAACAATAATCTAAATTAAATTGAAAAATCTACCCCAAAGCGCTGCGGGGAACCCGACAAGGGTTTTCCGCACCTTTGGGGAAAATCCCGTATAAAACGCCCGAATATAATCTTAACCCGATTAATCGTTCCCGCCCAAAAGGGAGAATGGCATGAGCGCTGCAACCAAACCGGATCAGGTCCCCAATAAGTTTTGTGATGCACTGGATGCGTTTATTCGCTCCATCGGACATGTGGTTATGTGGACCAACGGCATCCTTATTTTTGTGATTATTCTGCAGGTCGTTCTGCGCTATGGTTTTGGCCACGGCCTGGTTATACTGGAGGAATTACAATGGCATCTCTACGCCCTGGGTATCATGTTCGGGGCCTCTTATGCCCAGATGATGGATTCCCATATCCGGGTGGATATCATCCACGCACGCCTTTCCCAGAAATGGAAATACCGCTGGGATCTGTTTGGCACCCTGTTGCTGCTGTTGCCCTTTATTATCATCATCTTTCATCAGAGTCTGGACTTTGTCTGGGAATCCTGGCGGGTCAATGAACGTTCCGATGCCCCCATGGGTCTTCCCTGGCGCTGGGCGATTAAAGCTACCATTCCGATCACCTTCGGCCTGCTGGGGGTCGCGACCGTTTCGCGTGCCGTTCGTACCTTTATTTCACTGAGGAGAACCTAAATCATGGAATTCAACGATTATCTCGTGATCGCCATGTTCCTGACGTTTGTGAGCCTCCTGTTCACCGGCTTTCCGGTTGCCTGGGTGCTGGGGGGCGTGGCCATGATATTTACCCTGGTGGGATATTTCTCCGATCTGTGGTTTGGAACCCTGACCGGGCTGAACTACCTGACCCTGGGGATGGTGATTAATCGGATATTCAAATTCATGGATAACTGGGTCCTGGTGGCCCTGCCCATGTTCATTTTCATGGGTCTGATGCTCGATCGTTCGGGCATCGCCGAAAGCATGATGAAGTCCATGCAGAGTGTGTTTGGCAAAGTGCGCGGCGGGCTGGCCGTTACCGTGACGACCATCGGCATCATACTGGCGGCTTCAACCGGTATTATCGGGGCCTCAGTGGTTCTTTTGGGACTGTTATCTTTGCCGGCCATGATGAAGCAGGGCTATTCAAAAACCCTGGCCCTGGGGACCATCGCCGGCTCCGGCACCCTGGGTATCCTGATTCCACCCAGTATCATGCTGGTCATTATGGCCGATCAGCTGGGTCTCTCTGTGGGGGATTTGTTTATGGGCGCCGTTATTCCCGGTGTCATTTTAGGATCATTGTACATTGCCTATATTCTGATCTTTAGCCTCCTGAATCCGAAATCAGCACCCCTTGATCCCGATCGCCAGCCGATCGCCTGGCGGATGCTCTGGGATGTTCTCAAAAGTATCTTGCCCCCGGCCGGACTGATTATTGCCGTGCTGGGCTCTATATTTGCCGGCATTACCACGCCCACTGAAGCCAGCGGGGTCGGCGCCCTGGGCGCCACCATTTTAGCGGCCATGAACAAAAAGCTTAATTTCAAGGTCATTACCGAAGTCATGAAGGCCTGCTTTAACACCACCGCTTATATTTTCGCTATTTTTCTGGGAGCGACCTGTTTTGCGCTGGTGCTGCGCAGTCTCGGGGGGGATGAATTCATCGAAAGAGTTCTAACCGGAATCCCCCTGGGGCCCTATGGCATCATGGCGGTCATTCTGGGAGCCGTATTTTTGCTCGGTTTTTTTCTGGACTGGATCGAAATCACCTTAATCGTTTTGCCCCTGATTGCACCGGTGGTCTCTAACCTGGGATTTCAGATCGAGGGGCACGGCGTTGTGGATAATCCGGAACTGGTATGGTTTGTGGTCCTGATTGCCGTAAGTTTGCAAACCTCATTTTTAACACCTCCTGTTGGATTTGCCCTTTTCTATCTCAAAGGTGTTGCGCCGCCTGAAGTGGAACTTGTTGATATTTATAAAGGCGTGGTGCCTTTTATCATCCTGCAACTGATCGGACTTGTTATCATTGCTATCTGGCCGCAGCTGGTCATCTGGCTGCCGGCGCTGGCTTATGGCTAAATCCATGGTGCAGCTCAGTCACGTCTCGGAGACCAAAAGTCGCCGGCCCTTCGGAAGTAACACTCACAATGTGACCTTCGATTAGGAGGCGCCTCATGAAAACTAAATCTTCAATCGCAATATTTCTTATTTTATCGATCGTTTTGCCTGGGGTTATTCTTTTTGAAAATGCGCTAGCCGCTGAAGCTTTCCACCTCGGCGTTGCGCTGGGCCTTTCCGGGACCGGAGCCCCCTATTCAAAAGAAGCAGTGGAAGGCATCGAAATCGCCGTCAATGAGATCAATGCTTTTGGTGGTTTATTGGGAGAGCATCAGATTAAACTTTTTATCAGGGACACTCAGACCCAGCCGAAAGTGGCCCGACAAGTGGTTGAAAATCTGATTCAGAACGATAAGGTTCGAGCCATAATCGCAACCTATTCCAGTGCGACAGCCCTGGCCATCAAACCGATATGCCGCAAACATAAGGTGTTGCACATTGCCACGATTAGTAACTCTGAAAATATCACTAAAATTGATCCCAGTCCCTATACCTATTCGGTTGTCCCCAATACGTATATGTTGTCGAAGGCGGTTGTTGTAGGGGTTGCCAATCTGGCCAAGAAAAATAACTGGAAAAAATATGCGACGATTGCCTCCGATTATGCCTGGGGCCGTTCCAGTCAAGAGGTGCAGGTCGATCTTTTGAGACAGATCGCGCCGAATTTAGAAATGGTGAGCACCTACTGGCCGAGATTGGGTCAGTCGCGTTTTAATTCCTTTATAGTGGATATTCTGGCCCAAAAGCCTGATTTTGTCCTCGGATCCATTGCCGGAACAGACAATGCTTACTGGATGAGGGATGCCAGAGACTACCGACTATTTAAACAGGTCGAATATCCTGGCGGTCTTATCAGTCTGACTGAATTGATAACACAAGCCAGAAGCATCCGTAGAGGCCAGTACGGCAGGACCCG